>Ga0187886_1002238_pt1 | contig 15815 bp, 19 predicted proteins | sample June2016WEW_20_1_FD_133001 | JGI IMG/M metagenome (GOLD analysis project Ga0187886, IMG submission 133001) | Peatland microbial communities from SPRUCE experiment site at the Marcell Experimental Forest, Minnesota, USA - June2016WEW_20_150 | ecosystem: Environmental > Terrestrial > Soil >... | reverse complement strand
CTGATAATAAGTGGATGATAGTCATAGATGGGGTAGAAGGAAAAGCTTACGACGGCATTATGAAGGACTCCATAGCTTTCAGCCCAGACAGCCAGCGAATTGTCTATGGAGCCAAAATCGGTGAAAAGTGGAAGATAGTCGCAAATGGGGCAGAAGGGAAAGCATACGATGATATAAAGGAAAACTCCATAGCCTTCAGCCCGGACAGCCAGCGATTAGCCTATGGAGCCAAAATCGGTGAAAAGTGGGCAGTAGTCGTTGATGGGTTAGAGGAAAGACGCTGCAATAAGATTGAAGGACCCATCACATTCAGCCCCGATAGCAAGAGCGTTAACTACAAGGCCACATAGTACTCCAACCTCCCACAGAGAGAGCAGAATCCTAGCAGGCTGTCGGAGAAGTCGCTTTTTGCTTCGTGCCAAAGCTCGACGTTGGTTTTACAGTCGGAGGATACAGCCCCCGTAAGTTTTGGGGTTGTTTTGCAAGCCAACCAAGTCAATAAGCAGGGTCGCCGCCTAACAAAAAAATCAGGCTGTGTAAAAACATATGACGGTGTTGGTTGTGCAATTGAGGGCGGTTTCAATCCATAAAAGCCGCCCAACAACGCCATGAACCCGACCGCGCCTAGCGGCGCGGGTTCAACTAGCGGCCAGTTTTTTTCGCCCAATAGTTTATGATTGGAACGGGTGGGCGCGGCGGGTTATGGCGTCCGTTGGGCAATTCGGATTATTATGCATAGGAAGGTATAGTATGGAGGGTGATAAGACTTCGGAATATCAATTAAGTTCTGGAACTATTTATTATACTGCTGTTCAATTACTTCAGAGCGCAGGGCATCTATTAAAGGAACCGAGAGTAGTTCAATTCATGCTATGGTTGCGAAAGGAGGTGCGCCATTATGCGCAGGAGAACCACCATCGCGGACTTGGTGCAAGGAATTATCGTGGGGGGAGTGCTGGCAGTGGCTACGGCATATCTTCTCGTCAACGCTGAGATCAAAGCCATGCACACGACTATCAATGGCTGGACCACCACTCTGAAATACGGTGCCTTCGGCAACGATATCCTCCTGCGGGCCGCATATGCCAAGGACGCCCTCGCTGCCAACGTGGCAGAAGAGGCGGTATATTGGACGGCGACCGTGGATGGCACAGGTCGCACGCTGAATGGGCAGCACGACTACATGCTACACTTCCCGCCTGGAGGGATCCCGCCCAACGATGCATTCTGGTCGCTGACCATGCTCAACTCCCGGCGCTACATGGTGGACAACCCGATCAATCGCTACAGCGTTGGCGACAGGTCGGGCCTTGTGCCGGGGGCTGATGGATCCATTGACATCTACATCCAGAACACAGTTCCAGATGGTCACGAGTCGAACTGGCTACCAGCACCGACCGATAACTTCGTGCTGGTGTTGCGCGCCTATCAGCCCGGCGCGGCCATTCTGAGCGGCGAGTACCGCGTGCCGCCCATCGTTGATGTACATTGATGTCGAAGATGAAAAGCAAAGACAGGGCAGGTGCGCTGGTTGTGGCCGACGGGGAGGAGGGCCGCACGGTGCCAACCGGTACCACCACGGCAGTTCAGGCCAGGAACGGCAGAAAAGCCCACCTGATCACGTTCGCCTTGGCAGCGATCATTGTGTGGGTCTCCGGCACCTACGCCTACATCTACTTTATGCCGCGCATGTACTACAACGCGTTGGAGCGAGCGATGACCCAGCGTGGCATCGGTGCCACGACAACCGGAAGCCGCCCCTCCGGCATTCCCGTCAACACGCTCTTTGCGATGTCTGCCCTAGCTTCGCCGGCTACCTTGGGGTCCAACTTATTGGAGGGCACAAACCACGACACGCTCTACACCACCGGCTGGCTTGATCTGAGCAAAGAGCCGGAGGTCTTGCATGTGCCAGACATGGCTGACCGATACTACAGCATGGAGTTTGTTGACCCATGGGGTGATGTCTTCGCCTATGTTGGTCGGCGCACCACTGGTACTCGGGCCGGTGATTACCTCATTAGCGGACCGGATTGGCATGGGGCGCTGCCGGAAGGGGTGACGCAGATATTCTCGCCGAACAACACGGTATTGCTCATCGGACGAGTACTCGTGGAAAGTGACAGCGACCTGGTGACTGCCTATGACCTTGAGAAGCAGATACGGCTAACACCACTGAGCCACTGGCAACCCGGCCAGTAACACCCCAAAGCCCCGCTGCCACGCCCAACCCGCGGCTGCAGCCGACCCCCGCTTCGCAACCAAAACTGCTCAAGGAACAAAGGCGAGCAGTTTTGCTACGCGGGGGCAGGCCTTGGCCAAAGCTCAGCGAAAAAACGGTTAATTTGCATTTATATTTTCCTGTTAAAATGGTTACTACAATGCGTAAGTGGCCAAGCGACCCATTGCCCCCCGGAGCAATCACCACCCGTTTTTGGGTGGTGATGAATTGCGCAGGGGGGCCCCCACTCGCGAATTCTTCGCATCGGAAGATCACCGATGCTCATCGCTCGGGGGGTGGGATGAGCCGCCAGCCGTTGGGCGGCATCATCCTATTTTGATAAAGCAAATAGATCAACCATTGTGATCCAGGGAGACAAAAAATGAAAAATGGTAAATGCCCGAAATGCAATTCGACAAACGTTTTCAAGAATAGAAGAGGGATTGATTGGGGAAGTGGGTGGGGGTGGCTTGAAATTTGGATAGGAAATCCAAATGAAAGGTCGGGCCGACAGTCTGATTGTGATAGTTATATTTGCACCGACTGTGGATTCTTTGAGAATTACATTCTCGACAAAGAAATACTTCATGAAGTTCAAACTAAATGGACCAAGGTTGCATAGCCAATATCATTCTAAAACCGCTTTTGCTGAATGCTAAATATATCCCTGTGGCTTGTTTCCTTGGAATCACCCGATGATACTTAGTTTGGGCAGGACAATTTTGCTGAATTGAACTCAATAATTAGCGATTGAAAAGGCAAAACCACCCAACCCGCGGCTGCAGCCCCCTCGCTTCGCAACCGTACATGTTCCTGAAAACCACAGGAACATGTACGCTACGCGAGGGCAGGCGCTCCGGCCCCCGCTTCGTAATTACACAGGTTCCCAAACAACACGGGAACCTATGCACTCCGCAAGGGTAGGCCAATTTATTAGTAAGAAATTTGTTAATCCATGCAAGATTTTATTAAACAAATTAGTCCGTGAGAGGTCGACAAGGCTCAGCGAGAAAACGCTTAATTGCGATTTTGGATTTCCTGTTAAAATGATATCAATATATCGGACGCGGCCAAGCGTCCTATTGCCCCCCGGAGCAATCACCACCCGTTTTTTGGGTGGTGATAAATTGCGCAGGGGGGCCCCCACTCGCGAATTCTTCGCATCGGAAGATCACCGATGCTCATCGCTCGGGGGGTGGGATGAGCAGCCAGCCGTTGGGCAGAAACATCAAGTCGCTATATCCTAGTAGCTGTACGGCATGGTTTTCCATTCAAAGAAGAGACTTATCGCGCACAAATAGCTTAGGGGTCGTATGGAGGGAAGGAACTGATGGATCAGCAGGAATTCATGTTAACAATGGAAGAAAAATCGAACTACCTGCACGTATGCACAAGCGGTATACGTTCTCGAGAAACCGTAAAAACCATAACGATAAAGGTCTTCAATACCGCTCTCGAAAAGCATCTGTCGAAAGTTCTTATCGACGTAAGGGAGCTATTGGGGGATTTCGGGTATGGCGATATCTTCTTTCTTGTTAGAGAAGTATTAAAGGATCTCCGTGGGAAGGGAGTCGATCAAGTCGCTGTTATTGATATTCATAGAACTACGAGACAAGATTGGTTTCTTGAACCTGTTGCCCATAGCTACGGATTAAACATCCGTGTGTTTAATGAAGAGGAATCAGCACTGAAATGGCTTGGTGAATGAAAGTCTCTGTTATTCTTGTTTTATATAATCTAGACACCACATGGCTGCAGCCCCCTCGCTACGCAACCGTACATGTTCCTGAAAACCACAGGAACATGTACGCTACACGAGGGCAGGCGCTCCGGCGGGGTGGGCCGGGGGCGACCTCCGCTTCGCAATTCTCATTCCCCTCACAGAACAGGGGCGATGTGCTCCCCACGCTTCCCCCGCTTCGCGAGAGCAGGCGTGATGGCGGGCCTTTTTGTTAAGTATAAAATTAGGTAAAGGCCACAACACTTTATTAAGAACATAAGGTTGTTAGAAGGTCGACAAGGCTCAGCGCGAAAACGTGTAAATTGCGTTTCTATTTTTCTGCTAAAATGGTGGCTGAAACGCGGATTCGGCCAAACGTCCCATTCCTCACGGAGCAATCACCACCCGTTTTTTGGGTGGTGATGAATTGCGCAGGGGAAGTGAGCCGCCAGCCGTTGGGCATATGCCTTCTGCGACCACTTAATTAACTAAAGGATGGTAATAGAATGACAGAAAGTAACTTTGAAAAGGAATATTCACAATTGATGGGAGAGCTTTCATCTAAATACGTAATGGTTTTAGCCACTTCATTAAATGATATTGTTACTGCAAGAAATGTTACTACCATTATTTATAATAATAGGATATATTTTCAAACTGATAGCATCATGGAAAAAGTAAAGCAGATAGAAAAGAATCCAAATATTGCTTTATGTACTGAAAATTATCAAATTCAAGGAAAAGCAAGATCGATTGGATTTTGGAATGATAATCCAAATATAGAGGAAGCATACAGAAAAATTCATGAAAGTGCATATCAAAAGTATTCTGGAATAAAGACAGAAGTAATAATTGAAATAGAAATATCTAGAATAAAGAAATGGGAATACATAGAAGGGAAGCCATTTATTCTGGATATTAATGCAACTAGAAAAGAGGCACGAAGAGAAGAATATAAGATGTAATTTATCAATGACTTTTTGGGTGCATAGTTTACAAAACGGGAAGAGGACAAGGGTTACGCAAATTAGGATCGAAAATTTACCTATGTGTCCAGACCATACCATTCAGATGCCCAACCCGCGGCTGCAGGCGGCCGCATCCGCCGGGCTGGGCGCCGGCAACGCGGAGAATTACGAGGTGACGGAAATCAAACTGCCGTAAAGGGGAAAAATAAATTTACAGTCGTTCAGGGATTAGCAGTTGAGTTGAACCTGGAGAAGGTGCGATACCGGCTGACGGCAAACGGCGGCCGGTGACCTCCGGGCATTGGCAAGCGAAGGTTAGGTCTTCTTCATGAATGACAATAAAATTCCCAGGCGAACGCCGGCTTTTTCGGCAGCGCTTGCCGGCTTGTTTGGTTTTTTGATGAAATATTCAGCGTATAATTTCTTGACGGGTGTCGTACTGCTTTGCTTTACCGCGCTGACGTTCGCATATATTACTTTCATCGGCCCCCGGGTCTTTTTTTCGAAATATCTGGCTTTTTTAATCCCGGTGGATTCCCAAGGAACGGCGACGATTGGTGCAAGTGACATCCTGCGGATGTTCTCGCTGCTGAGCCTGATCTTCATGATACTGGCGATAACGGGCACAACTTTTATACGCGGCCTGAGGGAGGTGATTTCACCGGCGCCTCACGCCGACGGCGTGGAAAACCCCGGCCCGGCGAACACCCAATCCATCCGTCAATCGATTCGCGCCGGAACGCGGCGGTTCGTCATCGGTTGTATAGCGATCACCCTATTCTTCCTGGCAGCGTTTATCGCCATTCCTTATGCTAAGCTGGCGGTAGGTACCAGCCCCATCGCGATGTTCGCGCTGTTTGGATTTTTTTATCTGATGGCATTCGTCTCCAACGGGGTTTACATCTTGATGGATGTTGTTTCGGATGGTCTTCTCGATTGGGCGCGCGTGAATTTCCCCTGGCCGGTGGAACGGGAACCGGTAACGTAATCATTCAACGGAATATTGCGCCTATTCAATAAGTGTCAAGATTGGGATGGATAATCCGATGAAGCACACCGACGTGAAGCGCTATTGGGAAGGAAATGCGGACGCGTGGACAAGGCTCTCCCGGCGGGGGTACGACGTTTACCGGGACCATCTCAACACGCCGGCCTTTTTTACGATGCTCCCAGACGTGAAAGGACTTTCGGGGTTGGATATCGGTTGCGGGGAAGGGAACAACACACGGCTCCTGTCCGGGCTTGGCGCCCGCGTGACGGCTTTCGACGTTTCGGAAATTTTCATTCGTTACGCCAAAAGCCCGCCAGCGCCGGAAAAGTCGAAAACGGATTACCTTGTGGCGAGCGCCGTGGAAATTCCATTCGCCGATTCGGTATTCGATTTCGCCACGGGGTTCATGAGCTTCATGGACATCCCGGAGACCGACCGCGTTCTGTCCGAGGCCTACCGCGTCCTCAAGCCCGGCGCCTTCATGCAATTCTCGATAACCCACCCATGTTTCGACATGAAACACCATCGGAATCTACGGGATGAAAAAGGGGTAGCATATGCCGTCGAACTCGGCGGTTATTTTGAAAATCTACAAGGGGACGTCACCGAATGGCTTTTTAGCGCAGCGCCGCAGGAAGCGAAGGAAGGTCTGCCGGATTTTAAGATTCCGCGATTCACCCGGACGATCAGCCAGTGGCTGAATCTGCTGACCGGAACGGGTTTTATCCTGGAGCATATGGAGGAACCGCGGCCTAGCGATCAAACGGTTCGCGAACACCCGGTTTTACAGGATGCTCAAGTTGTAGCTTTCTTTTTGATCCTTCGCGCGCGAAAGCCGAAAACCGGCGTCGTCAGCCATTCTGTCTTATAATAAATTTCCGAATAACAATCAGGCCGCTTGGATGCAGCGGAGCATGCTTGGTAAGAATGCCGAACCTAAACGATTCGCGGAGTCTATTGGCTGCCCTTGTTCTCATCGAACAAGAAGATAGATTTCTCCTGATCAAGGAATCCAAAATTGAATGCAGAAACACTTGGTTCTTGCCCGGCGGTAGGGCGATGCCGGACGAGTCGATGATCCAGGCCGCGGTCCGGGAATCAAAAGAAGAATCTGGCTTGGACGTCGAGCTGACCGGCCTGTTGTTTCTCGACCAGCTGATCGATTCGGATCCAACCAAGAGTGGAAATAGAATCCGGTTTGTCTTCCTGGGAAAACCAACCGGCGGTGAGCTCAAGCAATCCGAGGACGAACATTCGATTTGCGCGGGCTGGTTTTCCGAGGCCGAAGCCGCCCGGCTCGAGCTTCGCAGTCCCTTCGTTCTGGATATAATGAAAATTCGCCGGGAAAGTCCGGCGATCCTACCGATCTCGAGGATTCACATCCTTACCCAAGAGGATTTGCACCGCGAACGGCCTTAAAATATTTCCCGCACGTTGGAACGCTGGACGATCGCGAAATTAAGTTCCTGACGCCGCTCGTCGGCGATTCACGGAATAGCGAATTAACCGCACCGTATTTTTATCCGAAGGATTGTGGAGATTGTGCGTATGACACCCATTGCGGCTTTGTCGGATCGGCGATACGTTGCCGAACAATACCGGAACGCAGATAAATTAAATGCGCGCATCACGCTGCACCGGCGGTTCAGCACCAATCCGTATGGGTGGATCCGATGGGTGTTTGACCAATTACATATTCCGACGCAATGCCGGATCCTGGAACTAGGCAGCGGTCCCGGCGACCTATGGCTCGAGAATCTGGATCGCATTCCCGCACTCTGGACGATCACCATCTCGGATTCTTCCCCTGGAATGGCGCACCAGGCCCGGCGAAACCTCGCCGGAGGAGCCCATCCTTTTCAATTTCGTATCATCGATGCGCAAGCCATCCCCTATAAGAATGAAAGCTTCGATGTGGTCATCGCCAATCATATGCTCTACCATGTGCCGGACAAGGACCGGGTCTTTTCAGAAATCCATCGTGTTTTGAAGGCCGGCGGACGGTTTTATGCCTCCACCATCGGATGGAACCATATCCGCGAGCTGGGGGAACTGATCAGCCGGTTTGACCCTAATCTGGCTTCCTGGGGGTGGCGCTCGCCGGATTCGTTCCTTTTAGAGAACGGAGCGGCTCAAATTGCAAAGCGGTTCACGCAAGTTGAACTTCGCCGTTACGCCGACTCGCTGATCGTCACCGAAGCCGCGCCGCTGGTGGATTATCTCCTCTCGGGCCGGATCGAGACGGCGGTTGAAAACCGGGAGAAGTTCGCAAAATTCATCGAGCGGGAATTGGTAGATTGCGGCGGAGCCTTTCACGTCACCAAGGATTCCGGTCTCTTCGAAGCAGTCCGCTGAAATACGCGTCCGTCCGATCGGCACATCAGCGGTAAAATGCAGACCGCCGAATAAAAATCCATCATGAAGGGAAAGGGAAGGACTCATGACGAATTCCAGATTGCCCCACCGGTTCGGTTGGATCCCCGACCGGCCCGATCACCGCGACTTCCGCTATGCAACGCCCGGCCCGGTGCTCAGGGCGCTTCCGCATAAGGTGGATCTGCGCAAACAATGCCCCGTAATCTACGATCAAGGACAATTGGGCAGCTGCACGGCCAATGCCATTGCCGCGGGAATCGAGTTTGACCGGCTGAAGCAGGACCTCCGGGATTTCACGCCTTCGCGTCTTTTCATTTATTACAACGAACGCGCAATGGAAGGCACGGTGGAGGCCGACGCCGGCGCGTCGATCCGCGACGGGGTGAAAAGCGTCGCGAAGCAGGGCGACTGCCCGGAATCGGAGTGGCCTTATGTGATTGAAAAGTTCACCGATAAGCCGTCTCAAGATTGCTACCGGGATGCCCTGAAATACAAGGCTATCTCCTACCGCAAGATCGATTACAACGTGACCCAGATGAAAGGGTGCCTGGCGGAGGGCTATCCGTTTGTATTTGGGATTTCCGTGTACGCGAACTTCCCCATGCAGACCCGCACCGGCGACATCCCCATGCCGGGAAACGCGGACAGCACCCATCAGGGGCGTGCCATGTTGATCGTCGGTTACGAGGATTCAAAGCGGCGGTTTATCGTGCGCAATTCCTGGGGGACGGGCTGGGGGAAGCGCGGGTACGGCACCATTCCATTTGAATACCTTCTCAACCCTGATCTCTCGGCCGATTTCTGGACGATCCGGATCGTCACATAAAATCGTTCGCGCGGGGATAAATCCCGGCGCTGGTACACAATGCCCCTTCGGGGCAGGACATTGCGCAAGAAGCAGCTTGCGAAGCAGCCCGCCCCGGCTCCGCCGTGCGGGCCGGGAGCTTTGTTTTCTAGCGCTGCGATTTATCGCGGCGCGTCGGCAATGGCACTGAAAAGCGAGGCCATCCCCCACGCGGGGAATCCCCTTTTTATGTAAAATGAGGCCATATCTCCCGGGCGCGCTATGATCGTAAAAATAATCGCGTTTGCTGTGATATCAGCATTTTTCGTCCACGTATCCCGCGGGTCTTTGCGCGCACCGGGCTCGCATGGTTTCTACCGATTCTTCGCCTGGGAAATTATGCTCGTCCTGGTTCTCTGGAATGTGGATTCGTGGTTTCAAAATCCTTTGTCGTGGTACCAGGTGATCTCCTGGTTCTTGCTCATCGCTTGTTGCGTCCCACTTTTTATTGGGGTTCGATCTTTGGTCCGCCAGGGAAAACCGCAAGAAGGCAGGGCGGGGGAATCCCAGCTTCTCGCCTTTGAAAAAACCACCAACCTGGTTACGACCGGGATCTACCATTACATCCGCCATCCGCTGTACAGTTCACTGTTGATGCTGGCCTGGGGCATCTTCTTTAAAATCCCGTCCATCGCGGGTGCGGCGCTCGTGCTGCTCGCGACGGTCTTTCTCCTGGCCACGGCCAAGGCCGACGAAGCCGAATGCATCCGGTTCTTCGGTCCGGCGTACGAAGCCTATCGGAAGCAAACGAAAATGTTTGTGCCGTTTCTGTTCTGAGTATAAAGTGTAGCAATGCAATCTCATCGCCGTTTTGCATGGAGGTCATCATGAAGCTGCGCCATCTTTTTGCGATCAATTTCTGTATCGCCGTGTTCTTCGGTTTAGCCTGCTCCCTTTTCCCCCGCGGGGTCTTCCAGCTGTACGGCGCCGCGTACGATGACGCCGCCATCTGGGCGGCCCGGCTGGTTGGAGGGTCAATTCTGGGTTTTGCGACCCTGATGTGGTTCGGAATGCGGACTGCGTCCTCCGAAGCCCGCCGGGCGATTTCGCTGGCCCTCCTGGTGCAGGATGGGATCGGATTCATCGCATCGATGGAGATCCAGCTTTCGGGGAGCGTGAATGCTTTTGGATGGAGTAATCCGGTTTTGTACGCGCTCCTGGCGCTGGCCTACGCCTTTTTTGTCTTCGCCCGGCCGCAGGAAAGTTAATCGGCGATCGCCGCGTCATTTTCGATTCCGCGGCCGGTGGCAAATCACCTGCCACCGCGCGGTCCCAGGTGCACTGCTCCCGGACGCCCTGCAAACGCAGTGGATAAAAAGCGCGGACGAATCGAAGAAACAATTGGGTATCATCGGCGGAATGAAGGCGATGGAGCACAATGAGAACCTCCATCCCGAGGAAGATCAGACTGCATTCCGATCGTTTTTTAAAACAGGAGTATGGCGAACCAACCTTGGACGAAATCCATGAAGATTCTACCGGAGTTTAGGCTCGGCATCGGCAACGGATGGATTCCTCTCGGATTGTATTTCCTCGCGTTGATACTTTCCATCTTGCCGTATTCTCAGGAAGCCAGGATCTGGCTCTTCCAAAATCCCGTTAACCGCGGCCAAAAGAGCTTGCTGTTCATCCGCCGGCTCGGACAATTTTCGATGATGGCGTACATCCTGATGATGATATTCACGCCGTTGAATTTTCATCTCTTCGCGTTTCTCCTGGGAGCGCTGATCTTTTTCTCCGGTTTATTTTTGGAAATCAGCGCCTTGCGTTCCTTCCGCAAGGCGCCCGTCGACCAACCGGTTGTTGCGGGGCCCTATCGCGTATCCCGGAATCCCCAATGGGTGGGATTATTCCTGGTTCTCCTGGGGTCGGCCATCGCGTCGGGAGTCTGGCTTTACATTATGATGGTCCTTGGAGTAGGTATCATCTACCACATTCAAATTCTGGACGAAGAAGCATTGTGCCTCCAAAAGTTTGGGGAAAGTTATCGATCCTACATGAAACAGATACCAAGATATTTTATGCTCTTTTAAAATCCGCAGGCCAGCGAGATCGGCAGTCGAAATAAGATTATTTGACGCCGGAAGGGAAGGAAAAGATGAATCGGCCGTTGAAAATTGGGATCCTTGGAGATTTGGATACAAACCATCCCTCGCGTATCGCCACCGATGCGGCTCTGAACCACGCGGCGACACTCCTATCGGTGGCCGTCCATTGTTCTTGGTTGCCAACCCGCATATTGAATAAGGAAGATGTTGAGCTCGCCTTGAAACCGTTCGACGCCCTGTGGTGCGCACCCGGCAGCCCGTACGAGAGCATGGACGGTGCCCTCGAGGGCATTCGCTTCGCCCGCGAAAAGGATCGGCCGTTCGTCGCCACCTGAGGGGGGTTTCAACATACTCTGGTAGAGTATGCGCGCAATGTGTTGGGCATCCGGGATGCAGAGCATGAAGAAACCGCCCCGCAGGCCTCCCATTTGTTAATCAGCAGACTTGCCTGCTCGCTCGCCGGTAAAACCGGGATCGTAAAAATCGTTCCCGGAACGCTCGCCGATCGATTGTACGGGAAGGAAGAGGTAACGGAACAGTTCCGTTGTAGCTATGGCCTCAACCCCGAATATCGGGAAATCATTAACCGGGGAGAGCTGAGAATTGCCGGATTCGATCCGGAAGGGGAGGCGCGGATTGTGGAACTATCCAGGCACCACTTCTTCCTCGCCACGCTGTTTCTGCCGCAGCTTTCTTCCACTCCCATACTGCCTCATCCATTGATCATTGGATACATGCGGGCCGCTTTGGAATATCAAATTTCGACGGATAGGGAGAATAGTATGAAATGAAGTCCGACCCAAGCACAAACTCCTCCCAATTCCGGCGACCTTCAGTCAGCGATTCTTACCCCGGGGCTAAAGCCCCGAGCGATTAACAACGCCCGGCTAAAGCCGGGCTTCAAATCAATATCTTCCAATGGATTGCTCTACCATCGATTAATACATTCTAGGTAGCGTATTTACTCCAATGATCAATAATTCCGTCAGGATGAAAAGGATAAAAGCCGGCTTTAGCCGGCGCTGTTGAAAGAACGGAGCTTTAGCTCCGGACGTACGACCTGGGGCATACCCGTCTGCCACCCAGATAACCTGTCACCCGCATGATATTTTCCCGGGGGCTAATCCCGAGCGAACGATGTTTTTCTGGGAATTCGTTTTTATTTATATATTGACAGGGCTGTGATATATCTTCGGAGTGCTTTTCAGTCTAGGTCTTCCCCTCGTATAATTCCACCAGCACGCCGCCCGCGCTTTCCGGGTGAATGAAGATCATGCGTTTTCCGCCGGCGCCGGTGGACGGTTTCTCCCCGATCAGGCGAACCCCTTTTCCTTTCAGCAGATCGATCATCCCGTCCAGATCGTCCGTCTCGAAGCACACGTGATGAATCCCCGGGCCGCGTTTTTGCAGAAACTTCGCCACGCCGGAATCGGGCGTGGTGGGTTGCACGAGTTCCACCTCGCCGACGCCCGCGGGGAGAAACGCGATCCGCGAGGACTGCTCCGGCATGTCGTTCACGCCTTGCAGCGGAAGGCCGAGGATATCGCGCCAGAATTTCAGCGCCTGTTCCATCTCCGGCACGACCAATGCGATGTGGTTTATTCCCGTGATCTTCGCCATCAACCCTCCGGACGATATTCGCCCCAAATGTCGCGCATCACGCCGCAGATTTCTCCCAGGGTCAAGTCGCCCTCGACGCATTCGAGGAGGATGGGCATCAGGTTCTCGCTCCCTTTTGCGGCCGCTGCCAGAGTGCCGAGGAGTTCGGCCGCGCGTGATGGATCGCGCCGCGCACGGACCGCTTGCAGCCGGTCTTTCTGCCTTTGCTCGACCGCCGGATCGACGTGCAGTGTTTCCAGATCGGGTTGCTCCCGATCGGCATATTCGTTAACCCCGATCACGATCTGTTCGCGGTTCTCCACCGCCTTCTGCGCTTGGTAGGCGGCTTCCTGGATCTCGGCCTGGACGAATCCGCGTTCGATCGCAGCAATCGCCCCGCCCAGCGAGTCGATCTTGCGCATATATTCCTCCGCCCGCCGTTCGATCTCGTCGGTGAGCGCCTCGACCGCGTACGACCCGGCCAACGGATCCACCGTGTCGGCCACGCCGGATTCGTGCGCCAGAATCTGCTGTGTGCGCAGCGCCACCTGCACCGCCTTCTCGGTGGGCAGGCTGAGCGCTTCATCCATGCTGTTGGTGTGCAGCGATTGGGTCCCGCCCAGAACCGCCGCTAGCGCCTGCACCGTCACCCGCACCACGTTGTTTTCCGGTTGCTGGGCGGTGAGCGTGGAGCCGCCGGTCTGGGTGTGGAAGCGCAGCATCTGCGAGCGCGGATCCTTGGCGCCGAACCGGTCGCGCATGATGCGTGCCCACAGCCGCCGCGCGGCGCGGAACTTGGCTACTTCCTCCAGGAAATTATTGTGCGCGTTGAAAAAGAACGTCAGCTGCGGCGCGAACGAATCCACCGGGAGCCCCGCGCGCAACGCCGCGTCCACGTAGGCGATCGCGTTGGCCAGCGTGAATGCCACCTCTTGAACCGCGGTGCTCCCGGCTTCGCGGATGTGGTATCCGGAAATCGAGATGGTGTTCCACTCCGGCAGTTGCTGCCGGCAATAGGCGAAGATATCCGTCACCAGACGCATCGAGGGCTTGGGCGGGAAGATATAGGTTCCGCGGGCGATATATTCCTTGAGGATGTCGTTCTGGATCGTGCCCCGCAGGCGGGCCGGCTCCGCTCCCTGGCGCTTGGCCGCCGCGATGTACATCGCCAGCAGCACTGCCGCCGGGGCGTTGATGGTCATGCTCGTGCTCACCGTATCCAGAGGGATCCCGGTAAACAGCCGTTGCATTTCCTCCAAGCTGAAGATCGATACTCCCACGCGTCCCACTTCGCCGGCCGCCAGCTCATGATCCGGATCGTAGCCGATCTGGGTGGGCAGATCGAACGCCACAGAGAGGCCGGTCTGTCCTTGCCCGAGCAGGAAGCGGTAGCGGGCGTTGGATTCCTCGGCGGTGGCGTACCCGGCGTACTGGCGCGTTGTCCACAACCGGCCGCGGTACATCGTCGGCTGCACGCCGCGCGTGAACGGATACTGCCCCGGAAAGCCGATCCGCTCCGGAACGTCCTCCTCCGGATCGGCGGGCGGATATACGCCCTCGAGCGGGATTCCGGATGGTGTTTGAAAGCGGGGTTTGCGTTCCGGGAATTTTTTCAGCGCCGGTCCGAGTACTTCTTCCTTCCAGCGGCGCAGGGCTTCAGAGGTTTTGCCGGTCATACAATCCTTCGTGGGGGAGTGTGGCGAGGATTTCCTTCGTTTGCCGGAAATCCCAGCCGGAAAAGTTGTCAAAAGTCACTTCGAGGAACGTCAGATGGTTGGTTTTTTTCAGCGCCAGGAAGATGCCCATATACGAGGTCTGCAACGCGTTTTTCCAATCCAGCTCGAGCGCTCCCGCCGTCTGGCGCAATTCCCCCAGATCCGGGCCTTCCAACTCGAGGAAGTTTCCGAACGGCAGCTGGTCGAACATCACCAGGACCGATTTCCAACGGAAGACCTCGCGATATTTTTCGTAACGGACGATCGGGCGGAATCCCAGCGATTGCAGGAGATGAGAGGTTTTCTCGAGGTTGTCGACGATGATCTCGGTCTCTAGGCTGCGGCGGGCTGGGGCGGGAGGGAGGGTGGCGGCGGGGACTTCGGGTTGCTTGTAAGTGAGAATCACCTGCCCGGCTTTCCGCAACCGCAGCACCTTTCCAGCGCGCGTCAGCGCGCCATCGGCTGTGTCGAAGCGGATGTTGGCTTCGTGCGCCCGCGGCTGGTACGGCCGCGCACCGACCGAGGAGAGCCGCCTGCGCATCCGGGCCGGGTCTTCGAGAAAGAATTTAACTTCCTGTTCCAGCGCGGCGGGCTTTTCCGATGCATTCATAGGTTCACCTTCCTGCGGGCAGGGGTTGGATGCGGTCGGGGGTCATCCCACTACGACCAGCACCTGATGCAGCTCCACCGCCTGGCCCGGTTGAATTCGAATTTCCTTCACCGTTCCGTCCTTTTGGGATCGGAGCTCGTTCTGCATTTTCATGGATTCCAGAATCACCAGCGGCGCGCCTTTCTTTATCTCCGCTCCGATGGACGCGGTGATGTTCACCACCAAGCCGGGCATCGGGGCGCGCAACAGCCAATCGGTCGCGGTCTCGGGGGCGGCATGCGCGACGGCCCGCGCGCGGACGGCTTGTTCGTCTTCCACGCGGGCTTCGAACATCTTTCCGTGGAGCAGCACCTGCCAGCCTTCCCCGGTCTGGAAGGCGTTGGCTTCCAGCGAACGGCCGTTGATCAGCAGCGAATACACCGGCTGGTTGGCGATGGCGGTGAAATCCACTTCGTAAGGTTTCCCGTCGAGCAGAATATGGTGCTCGTCGATCACCTCCACGTGGTAGGTGTGTCCGCCGATGGTTGTAACGTATTTCACCGGCGCGTCCCCTCGCCGCGGCTGGACCACTTCCAGCGCGAGGCCGCCTGCCGGGCGGGTTGCATAATCTGCGCCGCCCGCTGCGACGACTGGTGTTCCATCAGCGTGGCGAAAATGGCCGCCATCTCGGGATGGTAGTCCTCTCCGCCGGTTTCGCCGTTGAGCGCAAAGCGCTCCTCGACG
>Ga0187886_1002235_pt1 | contig 15858 bp, 11 predicted proteins | sample June2016WEW_20_1_FD_133001 | JGI IMG/M metagenome (GOLD analysis project Ga0187886, IMG submission 133001) | Peatland microbial communities from SPRUCE experiment site at the Marcell Experimental Forest, Minnesota, USA - June2016WEW_20_150 | ecosystem: Environmental > Terrestrial > Soil >... | reverse complement strand
TTCAAAGAGCGGGCGTACGGCAATGGTGGCGGCCTGAATCATTTCCGCCAAGGACACGCGTTCTTTACTCAGCGCCAGCTGGCCGGCCTGGATCTGACTCAGGTCGAGCACATCGTCAATCAGACTCGACAGGTGTTGACTGTTGCGTAGCACCACGGCCAAATCCGCCAATAGGGACGGGGGAATATGATCTCCGTACGTCTCAGGCATCCGCAGCATCATCTCGGCAAAGCCGACGATCATGTTTAGCGGGGTCCGCAGTTCGTGGCTGACGTTGGCCACAAACTGTTCTTTGGCGCGACGTTCATCTTCGGCCGCCTGACGCAGCAACTGGGCCTGCTGGTTCAAATGGGTCAATTGCATATTGGCGGCGGTCAAATCCGATAATGTCTCCGCGAGACGCTGTTGAAAATCCCGCGATTGTTCCAACAGCGTAAGGCTGCGCTCATATCCGGCCCACATCATTTCGGTTGCCTTCAGCAACGGGCGCAGAACGAGCAAAATCATCCCCACAGTGCCCCAGACCGCCAAGGAAGCTACGGCGCGCTGAACCAGAGTAGCCGGGACTAGCGCCGTTGGAGCCGCCAGGAGGTACAGCGTGCATATTGCCGCCACCGATACACCGGCAATGCGCGTAATAGTAAGCGTTGCCAATCCGGCCGGTATCAATAATAGAAAAATAGCTGGGGTCAGGCCGCTTTCGGCGACGGTTAGCAAGTCGATCACCAGACAACCGATGACCAAGGTGAAGGCAGCGGCCGTATAATTCCATCGACCAATGCCTACTACGATCAAAGCAAGGGCAAAAATCAAGACACACAGAAGTCCGCCCCAATAGGGAGAGCGAAATTGATCCTTCCCGGTCAGGGAGATAATGCCGATCACAAAGAGACCCGGCAAGGTCAGCCAAATCGTCTCTTTCTGCAGCTGTTCGAAGAGAGATTCCAATTCCGCAGACCAACTGGAGGTTGCAGTCGTTTCTTGGATGGTCATTTGCATTTCTTCCTTCTACGAGGTCCTCGATTTTGGCAGGCATATTGCTTTTTCGAGCCGGATATTGTGCCACACAGGAAGAGCGTTCGTTGATGGACTTTTAACCGGTGAGAATGATTATACTGCTGCAAATGTTAATGAGGGTTTCCCTTAACTGCATTCCAAATATGCAGATTATGATAGAAAAAAGCTGGTTATTTCTCGAAAGGTTCCTTCGGATTGAAGATCGAGTTGCGAGCCTCAGACGGTCGGCCAAACGGGCCAAGATAAAGGTTTTAAGATTTGCGCTCATACCCCGGAAATCCCTGGTTCCCGGCCCTCGCTACCCTTGAAGAACCGCGGACCGAGAGGAGGATGGTTTTTATTATTTGCCCGTAGGACTCAGGTGGGAAACTTCTCGCTTTGGAAATATTCACCGTCTCAAGAATTTATTCCATCAGATTTGTTACCTCCCCCTTATCATTGCATCACCTGCCCCCAGCTTCACTCTTACACCAGGGATCGTGGCCGTGCCGAAGTTTTTTACTTTATCATGTAGAGTATAATCGCCAAACCGAAACCATCCAAATTCTTCCGATTCTCGGGTCATTATCAGGTGTGCACACCATGTCACGCCGAAATCCGAGGCAGGGAAAAATAACGGCACCCATCCAGGCGGCTAAAACCAGCCGACCGAATAGGGACTCCCACCGTGCGCGGCCCACTTTTGGATTTATCGTCAATTGGGGTTTCACCAACCCCTATAGCAGTCCGATGTGGTGGGGAGCGGTGGAGGCGGCCGAGGCGTTGGATGTAAACCTGGTCGGGTTCGGCGATATCAATATCTATGATCTCCAGCGCAACCGATCGCTGCATCAGCAGATCCGGATGCCCACGCTGGACGGGTTGGTGCTGGTGAACCCCACGTTTCCCCGCCTGCATCGCGAAGTGTTCGGCCCGATACCGGTAGTTAACATCGGTTGTCCGATGGAAGACGTCGTCACTTCGATTCTGGTGGACAATTACAGCGGCATGCGGGCCGCCGTGAGGCACGTAATCGAAACCCACGGTTGCCGCCGGGTGGCATTCATCAAGGGGCCGGCCAATAATCCAGACGCCGATGCGCGCTTCCGGGCGTATGCGGATGAACTCCAGGCACACGGCCTGGCCGTGGATCCCCTCCTGATCCATCAACCGTATGACTGGTCGCCGCCGGGTGGGCAGGAAGGTGTGCGAGTCCTGCTGGACGAGCGCGGGATGCAGTTCGATGCGCTGATAGCGGCCAACGACAATATGGCCCTAGCGGCGATGGACGAATTGCAATCGCGCGGTTTGCGTGTGCCCTATGATGTGGCAGTGAGCGGTTTCGACGACGCGATCGAGGCGCGAACCACTATGCCGCCGCTGACGACCGTTCGTCAGCCGCTGTACCAGATGGGTCGGCTGGCGTTGGAATCGCTATTGGCGCAATATCAGGGCAAAAGTGTGCCGCCGGAACTGATCCTACCGACCACTCCGTTGATCCGCCGGTCGTGTGGGTGCGTGTCGGAAGCGGTATTGCGCGTCGATGAAGGCTTACAGCGTGCGGTCGGCAAAAAATCCGCCGCTGACAGGAAGCCGGTACCGGCGGGGAAACTATTAAAGGCCCGGCAGGAGATCTTACTGGCCGAAGTTCAGCGCACGCCGGCGTTGCGGGATGGGGCGGCTTTCTCGCGCACGGCGGAAGAATGGCTGGACGCGCTGATCCTTGGACTGGAAAAGCAGGATCAGGGAGAGACTTTTCTGACGGCGATTGACTTGACCTCGCGACGGATGATGGAGCGGCAGATACCCGTTACCGAATTACAGGATACGCTTTCGGCTCTGCGGCGGGAGAGTTGCCGCGCACTGGCCGGGCATCCCAGATTACTGATGCAGACGGAAAATCTTTGGCATCGGGCGCGCGTATTTTTGAACGAGCTGGTCTTGCAACAACAAATGCAGAAGCGGGTATTGCAAAACAACCAGATGGCCGTCTTACGTGCTATCGGCCAAGCCATGGCGGTCACTTTTCATCTAGACAACCTGATGGATATTCTGGCGCGAGACCTGAAACAATTGGGAATTGAGGGTTGTTATGTGGCGCTGTATGAGGGGGCGAACCGTCCGGCGGAGTGGGTGCAGTTGATGCTGGCCTGTCGGGAAGGTCAGCGGGTGATCTGGAATACGGCGCATGCCGAGGAACGCTATCCCACCGCCCAGTTGTTGCCGGCCGCCTTGTGGGGCGAAAGGCGGCGCACGCTGATGCTGGAAGCCTTGGAATTTCAAAGAGAAGAGATCGGGTTTGTGCTGTTTGAAGCGGGCCCGCATGACGGCGCAATTTACGAAGCGTTGCGGAGCCAATTGGGCAGTTCCGTGAAGGGCGCCCTGCTGTTTGATGAGCGCGATCACCTGCTGACGGAAACAACGCAGTTGTACCGCCAAGCCACCGAAGGGCAGCGGTTGGCGGAAGAAGCTAACCGCCTTAAAAGCCGTTTCCTTTCCATGGTCAGCCATGAATTGCGCACGCCGCTCAACCTGATTACGGGCCTGAGTGAATTGATGCTGTGGGACGCAGACGGCCAAAAGCCACTCAATCGAGAGAATCTGGAACGGGTGCATCTTACCGCGCAGCACCTCGACGGCTTGATTCGCGACGTCCTGGACCTGGCGCGCGACGAGATGGGGGAGCTTAAACTTGCCTACGAACCGCTGGACCTGGCGAGAACCTTGGAAGCGATCGTGGTCGTCGGCGAACAACTGGCGCGCGAGAAAGGGGTGGGCTGGCAAGCGCAGATACCGGCCAACCTGCCGCCGGTGTGGGGCGACCGCACCCGGCTGCGACAAGTGGTCTTGAACCTGATCAACAACGCCGTCAAGTTCACCGAAAAAGGCGAAATCAACCTGCGGGTAACGCCCGACAGGGAGTTGATCACTATTTCCGTCGCCGATACCGGCCTGGGAATTCTGCCGGCGGAACAAAGCGTCATCTTTGACGAATATCGCCAATCCGACCGGACTGCCGCGCGGGGATATGGAGGCCTGGGGCTGGGGCTGGCGATTTGCAAACGGCTGGTGGAAATGCACGGCGGCGAAATCGGCGTGCGTTCCTCCGGGCGGGAGGGAGAGGGGGCGACTTTCTATTTCACGCTGCCCACGTTACACGCTGTGTCTTTACCGGGGGACGCCAGCGCTGCCGTTTGGATACTCACCCCGCAACCCGAAAACGCGCAACCGTTAAACCAATATCTCGAACAGCAGGGTTTTAAGGCCGAGATCGTATATTGGGATGAAAACGGCCGATGGTTGGAACACGCGACCCAGCATCCCCCGGCGGCGGTTGTAGTAGACGTCCAGAAAACCCCCGAGCGCGGCTGGGAGGCAATGCGTGCCCTGAAAGCCCACCCGGCCACAAGGGATACGGCCGTGCTCTTTTATGTGTTGGAAGCAGAGCACAACAGCGGCGCCATATTGGAATTGGACTATCTGAACAAACCGATCGGCGCGCCGGAACTGGCGCAAGCTCTCTGGCGCGTGGGGTGGGCCGAGAGCAACGTCGCGGACGGTGAGACGGCCACCGGCGGCAAAACCATATTGATCGTGGATGACGATCCCGGCGTGTTGGATATGCACGCCCAAATCGTACGCACGCAATTCCCGCAGTATCGGGTTTTGTTGGCTGCCGGCGGCACGGAAGCGCTCCGTTTGCTCCAAACCGGCCGGCCGGATTTGGTTTTACTGGATTTGATGATGCCGGACCTGGATGGATTTGGCGTGCTGGAAGCCATGCAAGAGATGGAAACGGCGCGCCAGATTCCGGTTATTGTATTAAGCGCCCGGACTCTGAACGAAGAAGAAATGGCGCGATTAAATCGGAGTGTGGCGGCCGTTTTGCGCAAAGGCATATTTACTTCCGCCGAAACATTGGCGCACATTAAAGAGGCCCTGGTGCATCGACAAAAGCTCAGTGGTGAGGTGCAGCGCCTCGCCCGCAAAGCGATGGTCTACATCCACGAGCACTACGCCGAACCCATCGCGCGGGAAGAGATTGCGCACTATGTCAACGTGAGCGAAGGCTACCTCTCCCGTTCTTTCAACCAGGAGACCGGTTTGTCGCTGATTCACTACCTCACCCGGTATCGCATCCAGCAAGCAAAACAATTGCTCTCCAGCGGCGATAAGACCATCGTGGAAATCGCCTTGGAAGTCGGATTTTCCGACAGCAATTATTTCAGCCGAGTTTTTCGGCAGGAAGTGGGTGTTTCACCGCTTGCCTACCGGCTCGCGCATTAAAGGGCGGGCTTGGTCACCGCCGTGCTAATGCCGGACACAATTCTCCATGCAGATATAGTGGCCTCTCCTCTATACTGTGCGTAAACATTTTTCCCTTTCCCCACTCAAAAATCCGGCCTTTCTCTCCTTGCCACTCGGTTGTCCTGGCGGGGCGCTCAGGACAACCGAGCAAGGGCTTTCCGCAATAAGTGGGGACGAAGCATCCAACCAACTTAGAGCATGCTGCGGGCAGGGTCCATTTTTACGAAAGGGAAAACTCTCCATGCCGACAACGATCCAGGTTTTCCGAACGGTCAAGAGCACGGCCGACCGCCTGACCGAAAAAAATCCTTTGACGTTTCAGAAACAGATACCGGATGGGCCTTCCATCCGGGTGGACACCCGGCGGCGCTTCCAGACCATCGAAGGTTTCGGCGGCGCTTTCACCGATGCGGGGGCGGACACATTCTATAAGATGAGTCCGGAAATGCGGGAAGAGATTCTCAAGGCGTATTTCGACCAGTCCGCCGGCAATGGCTACACCCTGTGCCGCACGCACATCAATAGCTGCGATTTTGCGCTGGGCAATTACGCCTACACGGAGGTGCCGGGCGATGTGGAGCTTAAGCACTTTTCGATCGAGCATGATCGCCGCCAATTAATCCCGATGATCAAGGAGGCGACCCGCGTGGCCGGCCAACCGCTCAAGTTGCTGGCTTCGCCGTGGAGCCCGCCGGCGTGGATGAAGACCAACGGTCAGATGAATCACGGCGGCAAGCTCAAGCCGGAATACCGCGATGCCTGGGCGCGGTACTACGTCCGCTACGTGCAGGAATACGAACGCGAAGGCCTCCCCATTTGGGGCTTAACCGTGCAGAACGAGCCGCTGGCGGAACAGATGTGGGAATCGTGCATCTATACCGGCGAGGAAGAGCGTGATTTTGTGCGAGATTATCTCGGCCCGACGCTGGAGAAAGCCGGTCTGTCGAGCCGCATCAAATTAATGATTTGGGACCACAATCGCGATTTGCTGTACGAACGCGCCAAGGTTGTCTACGACGACCCGGCGGCGGCGCGATACGTCTGGGGCGCGGCCTTTCACTGGTATGTGGGCGATCACTTTGAGAACGTGCAGTTAACGCACGATGCCTACCCGGATAAGCAATTGTTATTTTCCGAAGGCAGCCAGGAGGGCGGGCCGCATTACGACGAATGGGAAGTCGGCGAACGCTACGGACATTCCATGTTTCAGGACCTAAACCATTGGACGACGGCTTGGGTGGATTGGAATCTCCTGTTGGACCAACGCGGCGGCCCGAATCATAGAGGCAACTATTGCAGCGCCCCCATTATGGCCGACTTTCAAAAGGGGACCCTGCATTATCATAGTTCATACTACTACCTTGGCCACGTAACGCGGTTTGTCCGCCCCGCTGCGCAACGAATTATCAGCGCCTCCACGTTGGACGAATTGGAGACAACGGCTTTCCTTAATCTGGACGGGCGCATTGCGGTGGTGGTCATGAACCGTACCAAAAAGTCATTTGACTTTGCGCTTCAATACAATGACGGAGCCGCATGGGCCGAAAGCCCGGCGCATTCCATCAGCACGTTCCGCTTCCGGGCGTCGTAGCGCCCGAAGGCTTTTCCCGAGTCGCCGTCAATCGGTAACCCTTCGCGGATGTTCCAACCCGCCTCCGCTCGGTGGGAGAGTTTCGCACGCCCGGCGGCAAGCGTGTCTTGTTGGACCGGCCGGAAGACCTTGCGCAGGAGCGCAGGTCTATTCCGCAAGGGGGAGGGGGCAATCGTTTTCGGCAGATTGACCATTATTCCGAAAAAATGAGGACTCCCAACCGGAGTGTATGACGGTGGAGGGATAGCACTATTTCCAAAGCCCTGTCCCATTTGCGCAACCAAGGGATATTGCCGGTGATTCTACTGCCGAGGATTGCCGGCAAAGGAAAAAACCACCTATCTACCGGCACGCAGCAGATTGATTTCGGTCCGCCAATTTATTACGAATGTGCTAGTTTTGAGCACAAATTTGCGTATCCCCGCCAAGGTAAACCAATAAAATGATAGCAACGTGTGTGGATCCCATCGTACCCAACCGCGAAAACCCCTTCATGTGTGAGCGCGTCCAGAATCGCCGGGAGAAATGGTAAGCCATCTGCTTTGCTCGTCCGCATTGAAAGGAGGGAACATCGTCGGAAAAACACGAAGTGGCAATCTGATTAATCGCTAAAAATCAAAAAAGCATCTTTCAGCGAGGAGAAAAAATGTACAAGAGAATAGCTACCCTCATATCTGTGGTAATCGTGCTGAGTGTGCTGTTGACCGCGTGTACCACAGCCACCCCAGTAGCTCCGACGACCGCTTCTACTTCAGTCGCGGCTCCCGGCGTGACCAATATCCGCTGGTTTGTCGGCCTTGGTTCCGGCGGCAATCCCGAGGAGGTGAAGAAGGAGAAGGTTTTCGTTACAAAATTCAATACGGAGAACCCGCAGTACAATTTGAAACTTGACATTGTCGTTAACGCGACTGCTTACGACATATTGAAGACACAGATCGCCTCGGGTGATGCTCCGGATATCGTCGGCCCGCTCGGCATCCGTGGCTTCTCGAGCTTCCAGGGCGCCTGGCTCGATATGTCACCCTACACCAAAAAGTATAATTATGATTACAGCGGCTACGATCCATCCATGCTCACGTTCTTAAACGCGGGCGACCAGGGCACGTTGGGCCTCCCCTTCGCGATTTATCCTTCCGCTCTGTGGTACAACAAGGCTCTGTTCGACGAAGCTGGTCTGGCTTACCCGCCTCATAAGGTCGGAGATAAGTACACCCTCGATGGCAAACAGGTTGACTGGACTTTCGATACACTAAAGACCGTCGCCATGCGGTTGAGCCAGGACAGCACCGGCCTGACCCCCAACGATGCCGGTTTCGACCCCGCTAAGCAGGTACAATGGGGTTACGATGCGATGTGGACTGACCTGCGCGGCCAATGGACGTTCTTCGGACCGGGAAGCTTTGTCGCCTCGGACGGCGTGACGGCGCAACTACCCGATGTTTGGAAAACAGCCGCTCGCTGGTACTACGATGGCATGTGGACGAGTCATTTCATCCCCACCGCCAACTACGTGGCCAGCGACTTGCTCGCCCAGGGCAACACCTTCGGCTCTGGTCACGTCGCCATGACTCCTATCCACACTTGGTACCTCAACAACAGCCAGAAAGTGGTATGGGACGTAGGCGCCATTCCGTCTTACAATGGCACTACCACCGCCAAGATGCACGCAGACACCTTCGGCATTCTCAAGACCGCCAAGAATCCGGACGCTTCGTTCCAGGTTCTGTCCATCATGATGCAGAAGTACGCTGCGGATCTGTGCGACGCCTACGGTGGCCTACCCGCGGCATTAGATTTGCAGGCGGCTAGAATCAAGACGCTGCAGGCTGCGTGGCCGGGGGTCGACTTCCAGGTCTTCATCGACGACGTCAAGTATGCTGACCATCCCAACCACGAATCGGCAATGCCCAATTTCGATAAGGCCAGCAGCACTTACAGCAATTTCTTCCAGCTCTACACGACCAAAGGTGACATTGATCTGAATGCCGAACTGGCCAATTTGGTGAAGAACATGCAAACTGTATTTGACCAGATAAAGCCCATTCAATAGGTAGATTGAGTTTTCAGTGGGTGGCAACCCTGGGTGGTTGCCACCCACCTCTCATTTCGGCTGCGCATTTTTATAATCGGAGGCCTGCCATGAAGGCAGATGTTCAAGCAATCAGCTCTGCACAAACAACAACAAAAAAAAGGCAAGGCCATTCTGCTCAAAATCGGTTCAATACAAAGTGGGGCCTGATCTTCCTCTCCCCATGGATCTTTGGTTTTTTTGTTTTTACCTTGATCCCCATTATCGCAACCCTGATTTTTTCTTTCACCAACTACAGTGCGGTCACCCCCGAATCGACGGTATGGGTAGGCTTAAAAAACTATTCGGACATGATAGCCGATAAAGATGTGGCCAACTCTTTCATGGTTACGATCAAGTACGCTATTCTGGCCCTTCCATTGAGTCTCGTTTTTGGATTGCTGCTGGCGACAATTGTCAATTCAAAATACCTGATGGGTAAGAACTTTTTCCGGACGATTTATTACATGCCGGCCATGATCCCGGTCATTGCAGCCGGAATCATCATGGCGGGCATCATGAACACCAATACCGGTTTTATCAATCTGGGGCTGGAATCCGTGGGCATCCCGGGACCAGACTGGCTTAATTCGACATTCTGGATCTATCCGGCCTTGGTGCTGATCGGCTTGTGGGGGTTGGGGAACCTAATGGTGACCCTGCTGGCCGGGATGCAAGGGGTAAGCAAAGAACTATACGAATCAGCAGAGATCGACGGAGCCAACGGTTGGCAGCAATACTTATATATAACCCTGCCATTGATTTCTCCGGTGATTTTCTACAACCTAACCATAATGTTAATCGGCGCTTTCAAGTACTTCGACCTTGCCTATGTGCTCAAGAACGGGACGGGCGGGCCGGCCGGCGCAACGAATTTTTACAACCTTTACCTTTACAAGAACGCCTTCCAATACAATTTGATGGGTTATGGTTCGGCCATGGCGTGGGTCTTATTCATTATTGTTTTGACTTTGACTATTCTGCTCTTCACGACGTCCGGTAGGTGGGTATTCTATTCAGGAGGAAAGCAATAATGACAACGGCCAATAAAGTCCGATCCTCCATGGGTGTGCGCCGGAGCGACCAGATAAATAAGATACTTGTGACAGGGTTTGGCCTGTTTATTGTGCTCATGTTTCTCGCCCCCCTGGTTTATATGTTTGTGACCGGGTTGAAGAGTTACGATCAGATGGACGATTCAGAAGTGCCTGCGATCTGGCCTTTCTCCCGAACGACATTCGAATATCAGGGCAATCCGCTGGATCTTTACAAGGTCCCAACCGCGAACGGGACCAAGGAAATGGCGATGCTTAAGCCGGGTCGCACGGAGAGCGAGTTCATCGACCCACAGAACCCGGTTGCGGGCCCGATTACCTGGGTGGGGAATTGGCGCGTGCTCCCAGCGGTCTACCATTCGGATCCGCAGTGGAAGAACTTCGTCCAAGCCTGGAATGAATTAAATTTCCCCCTGCTGCTCCGAAACACGTTGATCATTGCTTTGACGGGCACCTTCGGAGCGGTTGTATCCGCGATCATTGTGGCTTACGGTTTCGCGCGCTTTAATTTTCGCGGGAAGGATATCTTGTTTATCATTCTGATCGGCACGATCGTGTTGCCGGTCCAAGCCACCTTGATCCCGACCTACATTCTGTTTTCCAAGATCCACTGGACGAACACCTTCTTACCTCTGATTGTGCCGCACTTTTTCGCCAACGCATACAATGTATTCCTGCTCCGCATGTATTTTATGCAGTTGCCGCGCGAACTGGACGAGGCGGCTATGATCGACGGGGCCAACCCGTTTAAAATCCTCTGGTATGTAATCCTGCCCCAATCTCTTCCGGCGGTAACCGCTGTAAGCCTATTCCACTTCTTCTTTGCCTGGAACGACTTTTTTTCGCCGCTGGTGTACCTGGCATCGAATAGTAAATTGTGGCCGATCTCGGTGGGCCTGCAATCTTACAACGCCATGCACGGTCGTTTGCCGAACCTGATTCAAACGGGAGCCTTGATCACCATTATTCTGCCGGTGACGATCTTCTTCCTAGCTCAGCGCGTCTTCATGCAGGGCATTGTCTTTACCGGCGTTGAAAAATAATAGCAGGCCTTACAAACTTCCTCTTCATTCACGGAGGTTAAACGGGCAAGGAACGAGATGTATGCCGGTAGAAACGATCGTCTATCCAAGCCCTCCTCGTTTATCACCCCTCCTTTCCGGGTAAAGCATTTTTATCTGCAAATCCCGTAATAGATCCGTTCAAAAAGTGCAGATGATGATAAAAAAATGGTTGATTCTTTCTCGTATGGTTCCTTCGAATGGAGGATCGAAAGGTCAACCTCAGTCCGTCGGCCAAACGCTATAAGATATGGGTTTTGAGATTAGCACTCATAATCCGGAGGTCCCTGGTTCCCCGGCCCATCCGGCGGGCGAACCGGGGCGGGGCGCAAATCGCACGGCATATCCATTTCAAAAACAGTACCGGGGTTCGTACAATATTGATCTGACCGAAAACATCCGACCTTGTAGAAGGATATTTTACGTTCCTATATTTAATAAAGAACCACACGGATCTACAATTGGATAAACGAGATTAGCTAATTCCTTTTTGAAAGGAGTTTGTATCAACCCTTATGTTTATAAACCGGATCACTTTATGATATATCCCTGAAGGCCTTACGGCAGCACTTTCTGCAGCGCTTCCAATTCCGGTTCGCCCGGCCCCAGCGGCAGTGTGATTTTCCCGCGCTGCACGACCGAGCGCATCGCCCCCATCATCACCTGGAAACCCTTCAGGGCGGTCTCTCCGTCGCAAGGATGAATCTTGGAGTCGTCATCCAGCCAGGCGACGATATCCCGGATATAAGGCGGCATATCGTGCGCGTAATCCATGTAGCCGGGGCCGGAAATAATCCCGTCTTTTGTCACCGCCCGCCAGCCGCCGCCCTTGCCCTCTTTGCCGGTCAGCACTTCGGCGAACCCTTCCGTACCCTGGGCGCCGATCCGGCATTTGTGCCACATCGAATCCACCTCGGGAACGTCCGGCGCTTCGGCTCCGCATTCGAAGATCCCGCGCACGCCGTTGGCGTACTGCACCAGGGCGCAGATGTAATCCGGCGAGACGTGCACGTCGGCGAACTTCTCCCGGCCGAACGCCTGCCCTACCACCCAAACGGGGTCGGCGCCGCCGTTATACCAGCCGGCGTACTCGATCAGGTGCGTCATCATGTGCAGCATCCAGCCGATGGAGTGGCCGTAGACGGTATGGACCCGGCCGATTGCGCCGGAGGCGATGATTTCCCTGACCTTGCGATAGTGCTCGCCGTAGCGGTGCTGGTGGCTGACCACGGTTTTAACGTCCGCCGCGCGCACCAGGCTGTACATCTCGAGTGCCTCGTTCATCGAGAGCGCGATCGGTTTTTCGTAGGCGATCATCTTCACGCCGGCTTCCACGCCGGCCCGAATCATCGGCAGGCGGATTTGCGGCAGCGTGCAGAAGATAAACAAGTCGGGTTTGACGGCCTGAAGCAACTGCGCGGCGTCGATATGCGTTCGCTCCACCCCGAATTTCTGCGCCGCGGATTCCATCCGGGCCGTATCGATATCGCACAAGCCCACCAGTTTCAGGCGCGGGTTCTTCGCTACGGCGTCCGCATGGTGCATACCCCGCTTGCCCAACCCGGCAATCGCAACGGTATAGGTCTTTTGTGCGGCAGACATGTTTTTATCCTTCTCCCTGGGCGCGAACGCTCCCGGCGCGGATCCCCTTCCCCTATTTCCGCTTCTTGGGCCAGTCCCGGACCGTCTGAATAGTGTATTGAATTTCCTCCTCGGTCAGCTCCGGGAACATGGGCAGCGAAATGCAGGAGGAGGCATTCTTCTCGACGTTGGGAAGCTCCCCCGCTAGGCGGGCGGAATGGCCCCACGGAAAGCCTTCCTGCTGGTGAATCGCGATCGAGTAATGGGTCTTGGCATCCACCCCGTTGGCGTTCAGATATTCCAGGAACGGGCCGCGGTCGGCCGGATTTTTCGTTTCGATGACGTAGAGATGGTAGACGTGGCGATAACCCGGATGGGCGTGCGGGAGCGATATAAAATCGCAGTCCTTCAAGCCCTGCGCATATTTGCCGGCGATTTCGATCCGGCGGTCGCTCCACTTCCGGATGTGCGGCAATTTGGCGCTGAGGATGCCGGCGTGTAAATCGTCCAGGCGGCTGTTGAAACCGAAACTGTGGACGTCGCGCTTGCCGGAGCCGTGGTTGCGCAGTTTGCGGATCCGATCGTTGATGTATTGATGATTGGTCCAGACCGCGCCGCCATCCCCGAACGTTCCCAGGTTCTTCTGGATGATAAAGCTGATGCAGACCGCATCCGAGAGTTCGCCGACCTTGAAATCATCGCCGCGCGAGTCGATTCCCTGGGCGTTATCCTCCACTACCAGCAGGCCGTATTCGTCCGCAATCTTGCGGATCTCGCGCATCGGTGCGCACTGGCCGTAGAGATGGACAGGCACGATCGCCCTCGTGCGCTTCGTGATGGCCTTGCGGACCGCCTCCGGATCGATGCAGCGGGTGTCCGCGTCGCAATCCACCAGCACGGCGGTGCATCCCGCAATCCACATCGCTTCAGCCGTGGCGAAGAAGGTGTTTCCATTGGTGATCAGCTCGTCCCCCGGGCCAAGCCCGAGAGCCATGAAGGTCAGCCAGAGGGCGTCGGTCCCGTTGCCGACCCCGATGGCGTACTTCGCGCCGGAGTACGCGGCGAGCTCCTCCTCGAACTTCTTGAGCATCGGGCCCGTGACAAATTGGCCGCTCATGATCACTTCCTGCATCTTGGCGTTGATCTCGCCCTTGATGCTTTCGTATTGGCGTTGGTGACCATAAAATGGAATTTTCATCGGATTCTCCTTTGCGCAAGACTGTTTAAAAAAATTTGGTGTTATATACGATAAATTATATCATTGAGATTCTCCAACCGGAGAATGCCAATGGCTCATATACAAGGCACTGATCGCGACCAACTCACCTTGTTCCCCGAATCCGTTGATGACTATATCACCGAGGATAATCCTGTTCGTTTTCTCGATGCCTTCGTGGAAAGCTTGGATTTGCATGAACTCATGTTCCAAAGAGTCATACCTTCCGAAACAGGGCGGTCGTCCTACCTGTCCTGGCCAACTTGAAAATAAATCCGAATATTGCACATTCGTTCAAAAACTGCGTATTTTCATTCCTAGTGGTGATTACCAATCTTGAATACTATTTTTCTCGTCCGCCGAAAACAAGGCCTAAAAAAAAGAGCGGAGTGAGTGGAAGGACCGGCACAGAAATGCTTTCAGCGGAATTCCGACGAATCGTATTCGATCGTCCCGGGTCCTAAAAAATGGGAAAAACAACGAAATTACCCCGGTCTTTTGATTTTCTAATATTTTCCGCGCTATAATAATAGCAGCAAAAGAGGTGATGAATTATGGCCGAACCAACTGAACGCCAGCACAAACCATTCGAAGGCACCGTTTCCGAGGAAGCCCGGGCTCACGCCCGCGCGGCCCGGGAAGAAATGCACAAGACTTTCGAGGCGCTGTTTCCGCCGGAATTTGCGGAGCACCGGCGCCAGGCCCGCCGCGAGATGCTTCTGGCCTTCCGGAGCATGATTGACGATTCGCTCAAACGGATGGATGAAAAGAAGAAAGCCTGAACCTGCCTTCGCCGCCCCGCAGAACGCGGGGCGGTTCCTTTAAATAAGCCAATGGATTAATCCGCAGGGCCGTTTCGCCCGGAAAACAATATCCAGAGGAGGGTGGCCAGGGAACCGGCCAGCAACGCCCCGCCCAACGGGACCCGGCCTGTATCCACCAGCAGCACGCCGCCCAACAGGAGCGCGGCGAAAACCAAGCCGCCGGTCAACCGGTTGATTGCGTTTTCCAGGCGGCGGATCCGCCGGGCGAGCTGCGGCGATCGCACGCTCAACTCGCCGCGTTCGATCGTATCCAATACGCGCCCAGCCTGCGAGGGCAATGCCGCGAGCGTCTTCACAACCTCCCCCAAAGTATCCAGCAAAACGCGCCAATTGGAACCACCTTCTTCTTCCATGAGTTTACCTGCATAGGGAGCGAGTTGATTCCACAGATTGAAATCCGGGTCCAGGCCGGTGCACATGCCCGACAGGATCGCCACCATTCGTCCCAGCAGGAGCAGGTTGTGGGGCAGTTGGAATGGCATGTTGTACATCACATCGCGGAAGCGGTCGGCAAAGCGCAGCATGTCTTCATGACTGATTTGGCGCAGGTCGGCCATCGACTTTCCCCAGAATAGATCGAAAATCTGCGCGCCCATCCGCTCGAGTTCTTTGAGATCGGCGCCCGGCACGAGCATGCCGAGGGTTTGGTAGGAGCGCACCATACGGGCCGCATCGCGCATCCCCAAGCCGACCGCCATCTCCCGAAGTCCGGCGCGCAAATTCTCCGGAACACGGCCCACCATCCCGAAATCCACGAAGGTGAGCCGCCAGCCGGGCGTCTCCCCGCCGGCCGGACCGGGCCGCGGCGTGACGAAAAGGTTGCCCGGGTGCGGGTCGGCGTGAAAGAACCCGTGCTCGAAGACCTGCTTCAGGTAAGCGTCGAGCAGCACGCGGGCCACCTCGGCCCGGTCGATACCCGCCGCAGTGATCGCGGCGTAATCGGTGATCTTGATCGCGTACACGTCCTCCAGCGCGAGGACCCGGCGGGTGGTGTGGCTCCAAACCACCCGCGGGACGTGCACGAACGGGTCGTCCTTGAAATAGCCGCTGAAGATCTCCGCGTTGCGTCCCTCGGCCAGGTAATCCACTTCCTCGTGGACGGTGTCGGCGAATTCCTCGATCAGCGCGCGCACGTCGGCCCGAGTGCGGATCGGCGGG
>Ga0187886_1002233_pt1 | contig 15880 bp, 14 predicted proteins | sample June2016WEW_20_1_FD_133001 | JGI IMG/M metagenome (GOLD analysis project Ga0187886, IMG submission 133001) | Peatland microbial communities from SPRUCE experiment site at the Marcell Experimental Forest, Minnesota, USA - June2016WEW_20_150 | ecosystem: Environmental > Terrestrial > Soil >... | reverse complement strand
GCGAACGTTATCAAGAGAGTTAAGCACAGTATTAAGGACCTGTATTTCCTGGACCGTTCCCTGAACCCCTGCGACGGAAACGAAATCCCCGACCTTAAATGGTTTGAAAATAACCATCAGGATACCAGCGGCGAAATTCGACAATGACCCCTGAAGGGCAAAGGCGACCGCCAAAGCCGCGGCGCCTAAAACGGCGATTGCGGCGGTTAGTTTGATACCGACCCTGTCCAAAGCCGCGATAATCACAAACGCAAGCAGTCCGAAATAGGTCAGGTGCTGAACAAACGTAACAAGAATCATCTCGACTTTGGCCTTGGTCATTACCCTGCCGATAATTATGGAAATCCATTTTGCCAGCCAGCGACCTATTATGAAGATAAGAATCGCCGCGAGCAGGTCCAGCGCAAAGGCCGTGCCTTTGGTGACCAGGAATTCCTTAACGGCTTCGGCTATGTTCTGGGGGCCAACGTTGATCGTTGCCGCAGCGGCAGTATTTGCATCGTCGGCTGCTGAGGCAATGCCTGCTGCTAAAAACAGGCACAGAGTTGATAATCCGGAAATTACTTTCGATATCGCGACTTTGGTTCTCATTTTTACATCCTCACAAAATTATAGATGCACCATCTGGCTGTTAGCTATATCTCGAGTCCCGAAACATCACCGCCTTTTTCCTTCAGTTTGTTGTAATAAACATCGAATCGCTCGGTTAAGGCGTTTACGGATTTGCCGATATTTACAACTTCCTCCTGCAGCTTCTTGGCTTTATCGCCTAATTGCTCAGTAGCAGGAATTGCTTTAAGTTTGTCAGCGACTTTTTTAAGTTCGGCCTTTTTGGCGGCGATGGCATTTTTGTATTCCATTGCCGCTGCCTTAAGCTGCTCGACATTCATTTTGTCGGCTTCGGCCTGGACCTGGGTCATTGGTTTGTTTTCGTCGGCCTTTTTGCCGCAGCCGATGAAACTAATCAGGCAGGCGGCTATCAAAACACACAACCCTGTTCTTAGCACGATATTCATTTTTTCCCCTTTCAAAAAACATTGATAAGGTTTAAAACACGAAAATATAGCACCTGCCTCATTGATTAGTTGTTCGCTCTCTTGCAAGCTGTCTGCCTTTAAATCTAACCAAGCCGGTAAATAAATCAAGTAAAAAACGGCATTACCATTCTCATTAGCTTTTACGCAGTATATCGCGAATATCGGTCAGCAGGGTAACCTCCGGCGAAGGCAGAGGCGGTTCCGATGGTTTAGCGGCCTCTTTTCTTTTCAGGGTGTTGATTGCCTTAATCACCAGGAAGATTGCAAAAGCGATGATGGTGAAATCAATGATGGTCTGAATGAAATTGCCGTAATTGAGCGTTACCGCGGGTTTAGCGGCGACCGCGGCTTTATCGACAGTAGCTTCTATTGCCGGCACTGCTGCCTTTAGCGTTATCACGAGCTTGCCAAAATCGACGCCGCCGATAAGCAGCCCGATAGGCGGCATAATCACGTCGGCCACAATAGATGACACGATTTTGCCGAACGCGGCGCCTATGACGATACCTACCGCCATATCCACAACGTTACCCCTGACCGCAAACGTCTTGAATTCCTGTAACCATTTCATAAATTTCTCCTTTAATTATTTCCTGTTTTCGACGGCCTTGAGAAGATTCGGGTCGATTTCGATTCCTAACTGCCGGGCCTTCATTATTTGCTCTAAAACCAAATCATAATTTTTCAGCTTGTAGTAAGCAACTGCCAGGGCGTAATGAGCGTCGCCCATTTTCGGGTCCGTTTCAATTGCCCGCAGAAAGCAAGCAACGGCTTCTTTGTCGTCACCTTTGCCGGAATATGCGACGCCTAAATAGTAATAAACCCGGCCGTCTCCTGCGTCGGGATTTACCGAGGCGGCTTTTTTGAACTTTTCAATCGCGGCGTCAAACCGCCCTTTCGTGGAGTAGGCAATACCGAGATTAACCAGGGCCGTGAACATATCCGGTTTGAGCGAAAGCGCCTTAACGTAGGCGTCGATTTCCTTGTCCGGCTGCTTGAGTTTACCATAGCAGAAACCAAGCCCCGCGTATGCCTCGGCAAAGTCGGGCTTCAGCGCAATCGCCTTCTCATACCGGCTGACTGCCTCATCGCACTTGTCGCTTCGGGCGTAAATTTCACCCAGCCCGCAGTAAAGCGTCGCGTCCCGCGGGTTGAGCGCAATCGCCTGAACAATTACGGTCCCGGCCTCTGGCAACCTGTCAAGCTCCTGATAGGTCCCGGCTAACATTTTGTATGCCTCTATCAAATTCGGGTCCAGCCGGATTGCGGCGGTCAATTCGGAAATACTGTCCCCGAACCACTTGCGTTTCTGATAGGCGTTGCCGAGATTGGCGTGCGCTTTGGCCTCGCTGGGATTTATTTGAACGGCGTGCTGGAATTCGCTTATGGCGTCATCGACGCGGTCTTTTTTCAGATAAATAGTGCCGAGGTTTATCCGCGATTCGGCCAGCGACGGGTTAATATATACCGCCCATTGAAGGGCAGCCATCGCCTGATTGATATTGCCCATATCGTGATAAACATTGCCTAAGTTATTGAAGAAACAGCCCAGCGTCTGACGCTTGTTGAGATTGAGCATATAAACATTTTGATTGTCTTTCGGAACGTTGAACTTTTTGATGTAATCCTCGTCGGGGGCATAGCCGCCTTTACTGGTCGCCTCGATATTGAATCGATGCCTGCCGTCGTCGAACCTGACGAAAAAATGCCCCGGCACCACGACGCCGTATAACGGCAGCCCTAATCGTTCGCCGATTGAAAGATACACAACCGATAAACTCAGGCAGTAACCCTGTTTCCTGTCTAAGACCGAATGCAGGAACAAATCCTCAGGGTCGTCGGCCTTGTCGATGGCCTTGAACTTCAACTCATTGAAAAGGTAGTCATTGATAACCGGTATCGCGGCGGCGCCGAGGGGGATGCCTTTTTCCTTCAGCCGGCTGCGAATCTCAATGGCCATATCGTCCAGCCGCTGCTGGTATCGCCTGCCCGGCAGAACGTTGCTCCACGACTCCGACACAATCAGGGCCGCAGTGCCCAGGTCGATTTCCTCAGGCGGCAAACGCAGCACCTGCTCGATTGACTTGGCATACAAACCCTCCAAATCCTTATTAGCAAGGGGCTCCTCAGCTATACACGGCGTCGAAACAAAAGCGACAACCAAACCTGTTATCAGCCAAAACAATGATTTCATAAATTGTGACTTCCTCACGGATTAAGCTTATCGAATAGTGTCTCTACGGAAATACCTGTTATCTGGATTGTTTTAATTTGGCTGCTGAGACCGGAGGTAATTTTGAGGGTATTTTTCTTCACGCCTAAGGTGTCGGCTAAAAAATCTATCAGGGCCTGGTTGGCCCTGCCTTTTTCAGGCGGCGAGGCAATTTTGACTTTCAGCATACCCCCTAATAAGCCGGCGATTGCGGTTTTGCTGGAGCGTGGAACAACTTTGACTGGGAAGGTAACCGCGTTATCGGTTTGTTGGATTCGCAATTCCTCCATAAGGAAATCTGTTCCTTCCAACTTCGCTCAGGACAGGTCCGTTCGCTCGCGTAAATTTGCGCCGATGGCCAATTGCACGTATTTTTCAATCTGCTCGGCTAATTCATTGAGTGAAGGCAATTGAAAATCCTCGAAATGGCCCGGCACAAATTCACCGTTGATCGCTTTTTTGAAAATCCGCACGCGTATAAGCGAGGGTTGCGATGCTCCTTTGGTATAGTCGCTGTCCTTGTGCTCGGTAAGCTCTACCCGCCAGTCCTCGCTTATAAAAACGAGGCACCTGCCCGTGTAAACGGCCGTCGGAAAAAAATCATATAACAGTTTCAGCGTTTCCATCGCCGGCTATTATACAACACCGTGCAGCAGGGGCAACGAATATCAGCCGATCTGAATGCTTAAGTATTGCGGCAGACCCATCTGCTTAATCTGGTCCTGCTGCGCCTCGATTTCATCGACGTGGGCATCCTCATCCTTCAGTATCGAATCCAGAAGCTCTTTTGTGGCGTTGTCGCTGACATCTGTCGCGAGCTTGATGGCCGCGTTGTAGGATTTGACCGCCCCAATTTCAGCTGCGTGGTCGTTTTCGAACTGCTTGGGCACCTCGGCGCCGATATGAATGTCGTTGAGTTTATTGACAATGGGAACGCCTTCCAGGAAGAGAATACGCCCGATGAGTTTTTCGGCGTGCTTCATCTCCGTTACGGCCCTTGTCTGTATCATTTTGCCCAGTTTCATATATCCCCAGTTTTCGACCATTTCCGCGTGAACCATATACTGGTTGATTGCGGCCAGCTCATCGGCAAGCAAACCGTTGAGCGCCTTAAGTAATTGTGCGTTTCCTTTCATTTCGATAATCCCCTTTCTATAATCAACAGTTAATTTTTATTAAATTCTCAAGGGTAATTTTAGCAACTGTTTTTTAAATATCCATAGTAAAATCAGGCCCATCAGGATTGCCGTCGGGGGGTTGCCTTAGTGCAAGCCGTAATAGGAAAAACAAACCCTGGCTTCGGCTCCGCCTGTCGCCAGGCGGAGCCGCAACTGTATATTGATATTCCCAACAACAGGACTCTGTTCAAATTCCCCTGTTACCGAAATATGTCTCGCTTACTTTCTAACAATCTAATCTTCCGAGACGGGGAAAGAAATAAGGTAAATCCCTAATACCCATTGGCAAAATACCTATGAGGCGCATAAAAATCGTATTGGCCCTCTTTGGGGTCTGACTTTCGATACTGGTGATATACGCCGCTTCGTAACCTTCCATCCCGCTTCGGCGACGCGATTCCCGCAAATAGGGCAAAAAAACCGGCAGGGCTTCATTAAACTGCGACGATTCTTACAAGCCATTTCATAACCTCTTTATGCCAGCCGATTCTATCCCCTACGGGGACTCTGTCCCGCTAAGACGGGACTCCGAGGACTCCGTGAAGCACTCCGTTTGTCATACCTGCGACACGCAGGGCCCGCTTCGGAAAGCAGGTATCCAGCAGCTTATAGCACATTCTGGATTCCCGCTTGCGCGGGAATGACCCCGTGCCGGGACGGTGCAGTTATGAAATGGCTTTTGCTACCCTATTGCACTATGCCGGCAAACTCGTAGTATTACCAATAATGATAATATAAGTTTTCTTACGGGCTTTACCATAAGTTTTACTTATTTTATCAGTTGCCCGATAAATTGCAACCAACTTGCCTCGGCGCAGCCGAAGGCGTAGACGGGTGCCTATTATGAGGTTAAAACAATGGCAGAACAGGCAAGCACCGGCTTAGCGGGTCTCGACGCGGTACTTAACCACCTTCGCAAAGGCGATAACGTCGTCTGGCAGGTCGATTCCGTTGAGGATTATAATAATTTTGTAGCGCCGTTTGTCTCGCAGGCGGTAGAGACCGACAAAAAAATCGTCTATATGAGATTTGCCAATCATAAGCCCATCATCGAAAACAATCCCGACGTTAAAACTTATAAGCTCGACGCCGGCAACGGTTTCGAGACGTTCTCAACGCAGGTCCACAGCATAATCTCAAAAGAAGGCAAAGGCGTCTATTATGTTTTTGACTGCCTCTCGGACCTGCTCAGCGCCTGGGCGACCGATTTGATGATAGGCAACTTTTTTATGATTACCTGCCCGTACCTGTTCGAGCTGGACACAATCGCCTATTTCGCCCTGCTGCGGAATAATCATTCGTTCAAGACCATTGCCCGAATCCGCGAGACGACGCAGCTTATGTTAGACCTGTATAACCTCGACGGCTCGTTTTACGTTCACCCGCTGAAGGTCTGGAAGCGCTATTCGCCGACGATGTTCCTGCCGCACCTGCGCCAGGCGGACAAGTTTTTCCCGCTTACAAGCAGCGTCGATGCCAGCCGGCTGTTTTCACGCATTTCAGACCAGGGTATCGAATCCGCCGAAAGGACCTTAGACCACTGGGACCATTTGTTCCTGCGGGCAAAGGAAATCGCGCAACTGCCCGACATTACGCAGCAGGAAAAACAGAAAACCATTGACCACCTGTGCCGGGTAATGATTGGCAAAGAAAAAAGAATTCTGGCGCTGGCCAAAAAGCACTTCTCATTAGACGAATTGCTCAATATCAAGGACCGTTTAATCGGCACGGGTTTCATCGGCGGCAAGGCAGTCGGAATGTTGCTTGCCAACAGGATTATTTCATCCGATACGACTCTCGATTTGCAGGGGCGTATCGAGCCGCACGACTCGTTTTACGTCGGCTCGGACGTTTTCTATTCCTATATAGTTGAAAACGACTGGTGGAAGCCGCTTATGGAGCATAAGACCAAAGACGGGTATTTCAAGGTCGCCGCTGAATTGCGGGAACACCTGCTCAAAGGCAAATTCCCCGAACAGATTCGCGAGCAGTTCCAGCAGATGCTCGAGTATTTCGGCCAGTCGCCGATTATCGTCCGCTCCAGCAGCTTGTTAGAAGATGCTTTCGGCAACGCGTTCGCGGGCAAATACGCCAGCTTATTCTGCGCGAATCAGGGCAGCCCCGAGCAGCGATATACTAATTTCGAGGACGCCGTGCGGCAGGTTTACGCAAGCACGATGGGCGAGGATGCCCTGACCTATCGGCTGCAAAGAGGACTCGACCAGCAGGACGAGCAAATGGCGTTACTCGTCCAGCGGGTTTCCGGCTCATACCGCAACAGTTATTTTTTCCCGGATTTGGCGGGTGTGGCGCTATCATATAATACATTTGTCTGGAATCCCAATCTCGACCCCAAAGCCGGTATGATGCGATTAGTCGTTGGGCTTGGCACGCGAGCCGTAGGCCGGGTCGAGGACGATTACCCGCAAACCATTGCGCTCGATGCCCCCCTTTTGAAGCCGCTTGCAGATATGGAAGACGTCCGAAGGTTTAGCCAGCACTACGTTGACCTGCTCGATATTCACCAAAACGCACTTGTTTCGATGCCCCTGCAGGAGCTGCTCGGTAAAGATATTAATCTGAAAATCGACCTGCTGGCGGTGCCCGATTACGAGATGGCGGAAAAGGCGAAAACCCTCAAATTGCCGCAGCAGCAATACTGGCTGCTCACGTTTGAAAAGCTGCTCAAGGAAACCGATTTTGTGCCCAGTATGCAAAAAATCCTCAAACGCCTCGAAACCGCCTATCATTACCCCGTCGATGTGGAGTTTACCGTCAATTTCACAAATGATGGGAAGCTGATGATAAACCTGCTCCAGTGCAGGCCATTGCAGACAAAAGGGCCGAGGCCGTCCGTCGTTATTCCTGCTGACGTCGAGCCGGGCAAACTTTTGTTCCGCTGTCAGGGTTATTTTATGGGGGGCTCAATCTCGCTCGATATCAAACGCATCGTATTTGTTGACCCCAGGGCGTATGAGGCCCTGCCCATTCAGCAAAAATACGATGTTGCCCGCGCAATCGGTGCGATTAACAAACAAATCACCAATAAAGACGATACAGGCCTTTTGCTTCTTGGCCCGGGCAGGTGGGGTACAACCACGCCTTCGCTGGGAGTTCCCGTCAGCTTTTCCGAAATCAATAACGTCGCCGTCTTAGGCGAACTGGCCTGCGAGGGGACCAACCTCGTGCCTGACCTGTCTTTCGGCACGCATTTCTTCCAGGACCTCGTTGAAACCGATATTTTTTACGTCGCAATTTTTCCTTCTCAAAAAGGGTTCAGTTTCAACGAAAAATGGTTCACCTCCCAGCCGAATCAGCTTGAGCAATTGCTGCCCGATAAGGCCCGATACGCCGACGTGATTAAAGTAATCGACCTCGCCAGCACTCCCGCCCGTATCCTCGGCGACATCGTCAGCCAGCAGGTCCTCTGCTTTTTGCCCTGAATAACTTTTCACCGCGGAGAACGCAGAGATTTTAGCGGAGTCCCCTCAGAAATTGCAAAGCAATTTCGAGGACTTTAGTCCCGGAAATCCTCTGGATTTCACGGGGCCGTTTTGGCGGGGCAGAGACCGCAGAGAAAACTATAAATGTAGGGTGTGCTATGCACACCATTTCACCGAATCGAATTAACAGTTACCATACAAACCCACGAAATCCGCAAGTTGTATGGTAATCGCAGACAGATTAGCTCATCATTTCCGCTACCGGCTATTTTGCAGTCCGACTGCAAAACAGCCGAAGGTTGATGTAAAGTCAAGCTGCAAAAGGCGTTATAATCCGGCATTTTATCGGATAATGAAAGAGACAAGCTTTTCCCGGAGATTTAGGGTTTTAACGTATTACATTATAGCCCCCCGCCGAAGGCGAGGTCTCGCCAGAAAATGGCGGACCCGCTCCGCATCCTCAGCGATATCGTCAGCCAGCAGGTCCTCTGCTTTTTAACGTGAAATGCCCCAAAATCAAACATAAGTTGGAAAAATCATTTTAGAAATAAAATTTTAAGGGTGATTTTGAAATTTTCAGACACTAGGAATGATACAGCTGTATCAAATCTATTTATTTAAAATAGATTTCGGAATCTTTTTGAAATCGCCGACTTTAAATTCTAAACGGAAATTTTTGCTATAGCTTTTCTTATTAACAACCACTTTTATTTTCTTTTTTTCGTTAGGCCCTATATTATTTATCACTGTTTGAATAACTTTAGTTCCCTTTTCTCTATTTTCTCCAGCCAGCATAAAATCTGCTCCAACAAAACCCCCTCCGCCTTTTGACCCAATTGCCGAAAATTCGTCAGAATTTTCTGGTAAAATGTCAACATCTACAGAATTTGGAAATTCAGAAATAATATTTACGTCGTAATAAGTGTTATTTGTGTTATTTGTCAAATAAACAAAAAATTCTTCGTTCCAATTATCCCCATTTGCAGAAAATAGAAGGTCTTTTTGTTTAGGTTTAATCTGTATTGGTCTCCCTATCCGTTCTAAAACAAAATCGCGGATTGGGTTTGGAAAAACGCTGACGAGAATGCCTATAACAGCAATGAGAATACCTACAACACCCATAATAGTTTCGCCATTAACAATCATAAACCGACATCTCTCTTGAAAAACTCGACTGTGAAAAATCATACTTCTTTTTTGGCTTTTCGTCAATCAGGATTAGGCGAAATGTTGCTATGTACAGCAGGTTGCGATAACATAGGACTATCAGGTGAGAATCGGGATGACCGGTAGAAAGACAATTGAAAATGAGCGAAGAAAAAAACGGCGAGTCAGGTTCCCAAAAAGATCAGGCAGAGACAAAGCCCAAGCTCAACGAAGAACAATATAAATTGCTTTTAAGCTGCTCCGAGAAAAAGGATGTCACGGTTTGGAACAAATATCGCGAAGAGCATCCCGATGAGGAAGTCTGGCTGCAAGGTGCCCACTTTAGCGAAGCCAATCTGCAAGATGCCGACCTTTGGAAGGCCAATCTGCAAGATGCCGATTTTGGCAAAGCCAGTTTGCAAGGTGTCGACCTTCATTTTGCCAATCTGCAAGGTGCCGACCTTTCGGGAGCCAATCTGCAAGATGCCAAACTTTCAAGCGCTCATCTGGAAGATGCCCTACTTTTATTCGCTCATCTACAAGGTGCCGACCTTGGGTTTGTCAATTTGCAACGTGCTCAGCTTTTCCTTGCTCAGTTGCAAAATGCCGACCTTATGGGAGCTAATCTAAAAGATACCAACCTTACCGGAGTCAGTCTGCAAAATGGTTATCTTTTGAAGGCCAAACTGCATGGCGCAACTTTTACGACGGCGATTGTCGATTGTGAAACGCTGATTTGGGAATGTGAGGTAAACCGTTACTCCAAGAGTGAGCGTTTTACAGACTTTGAGGGGGTTGGGCTTGACAGTGTGCGGATAGACCCGGAAACAAAGCAACTTCTTGAATACAACGTGAGGCGTAAAAATTGGGAGGAGTGGTATAAGAGTAAGTCAGAGAACAAGTGGATTATCCGGATGCGCCGATTGGCAACCAGCCCTGTTCGCTTGTTCTGGTCGATAAGCGACTATGGGCTATCAACATGGCGGATATTGCTAAGTTTTATTTTGCTGATGGCCACTTTCGCAACTATATATTTCGTCTGGGGATGGGTGGATTACTATCTCTTAGGTATCAAAGATACACCGGGAATCGTAAAAGAACTTTTTATAGCACCACAAGCACAACAGCAGATGTCTGATTTTTACTACTGTTTGATGATTTATTTTCGCTCGGTTTGCTTTTCGATTGCTACGATGTTTAGCTTAGGAGATATATCTCTTGTCAACACGCAATTTGGGTGCCGATGGTGGTTCGGCCATCTTATTCTAATTGTGCAGATGGTCACGGGCTATATGCTTCTGGGTGCTTTGATTACGCGGTTTGCAATTTTGTTTACGGCTGGCGGCCCCGCTGGCAAATTCGCCAAAAGTGAATTGAAAGAAAAGGCAAGGTGATATTATGGAAAAATTTAGCATTTTTCTGAAAATGTGGGGCGGGGGAAAAACCGGGGACAGCAACCCGTCTTTTAAGTCCTAAATCCGCATCCTAAATCGGCAATTGAAAATTGGCAATCGAAAATCTCAAAGCAAAAAGAGGTCAGACCCCTCTTTGCTTCTTGTTGATGTTGCGGCTGATGATGATATACTAATGCTTTGACGTTAAGGATAAACTGGCTCGAACGATGAGAAGGACGCTCGCAATAAATAATAATGAGATGGATGCTCGCGATACAATGAGATGGATTCTCGCAGTAAATAAAGTCGTGGCGGCGATTTGTGTTTTATTCGCCGGGGTGATTTTGACCGGGTGTAATCCGACCAAAAGCGACCTTGCCGCGTTCAATTGTTGCTATGAGTCGGCTGACTATAACACCGCCGGCCTTTTCGCACAAAAGAAAATCGGAACAGGCAAAAACCCCTCCGGCTGCGACCTGCTCTGGACGCTCCAGCTTGCCTCGACCCAAAGAGCACAGCTCAATCACCGCCAAAGTATCGAATGCCTCGATAAAGCAGAAGATATGCTCAAATACTATAACCTGCAAACTATCGGGGCTGTTGATACCGTCAGCTCGACTATCGTAAACGATAACGCTGTTCCCTACAAAGGCGCCGAATACGACGGCGTAATGCTCAATACCTACAAGGCGCTCGATTTTATGGCGGAAAAGAATACCGACATGGCCCGTGTCGAGCTTAACCGCGCACTTGACAGACAAACCCGCGCAAAAGAGCATTTCAACGAGGAAATCCGCAAACTTGAAGCCGACCTCGAAAAGCAAAAAGAGAAAAACAAAAACGACGTCAACGCGATGTTGGACGACCCAAACGTTGCTGGCGCCGTGGCCGCCTATTACCCCAACCTTGACCAGTTCCAGCCCTACCCCGATTTTGTCAACCCCTTCACGACGTATCTGGCGGGGTTGTTTTTCAATCTCGCGGGCGATTACGAAAAAGCGGGGTATCTTTTCAAAGAATCATACGGGATGGTTCCGGACAACGACTACATCGCAAAGGACCTGCTGCTGGCTGACGACGCCATCGCAGGCAAAGCAAAAGTGCAAAACCTCGTCTGGGTGATATTCGAAAACGGATTAGGCCCCATTAAAGAGGAAATCCGAATCGACCTGCCCCTGTTTCTCGTTACAAACGAGGTTTATTACACGGGTATCGCGCTACCTCGGCTGCAATCCCGCAGTCCCGCTTACCCATTTCTTGAGATTAACACCGCCGGAGGCCAGTTCCAGACAAAGCAAATTGCCGATATGGAACGGGTCATCCAGACCGAATTCAAGAAGGATTTCAGGGGGATTCTCGCCCGAGCGATTGCCTCGGCCGTCGTCAAGGCCGTCGCACAGGCGGCGATGCGAAGGCAGGATAACGGCGCGATTTTGGCCGCATTAGTCGCTGTTTATAGCGCTGCGACAACCGCCGCCGACGTGCGAATATGGTCGGCCTTACCCAAGGATTTCCAGATTGCCCGATGCCCCATCCCCGATGACCGCAAACTAACAATCAGCCCCCCCGGGGGCGCGCCTTTCGAAATTTATGTTCCCACTTGCACCAACGCCATCGTTTACGTTAAAATCATTGCGGCCGGAAGCAATCCGGTATATGAAGTGCTCACTTTTTAGTATTCCGTTTATGGAGGTGAATTATGAGATTGATGCTTAAATCGTTACTGGTTCTGATGGCTTGCGGCTTGTTTGGCTGCGCAAACGAGGACAAAAGAGTTATTATGGCCGAGGACGTCAAAAGCGACAACCTGGCGACCAACATCGTAACCAAGCCCATAATCCACGCCTTTAGCGCGATTATCGGCGAGGGCGTTGAAATCGACCGAGCCGTTACCTTCACCAATAAGGATGGTTTTATGCAGCTCGAGGTCGCAGGCCACAACAGGGCGTTTAACCCGATACGCTTCGAATACAAGGTCGAGTGGTTAGACAGGAACGGTATGGTCATTGATTCGCTGACCAACAAGTGGCTCCTTGTCTCGGCGCCGTCAAAAGCGCCTTTCGCAATCAAGGCCGTAGTGCCGAGAACCGACGCCGTGGATTTCAGAATGAACACTCGTAAAGCTCAGGATTGAAAACTTAAAACCTTATAGGAGATAAGCAATGATTAAGAATTTACTGCCTTTCATAATGTTAGCTGCCGTCGCCGGCTGCACCCCGCCGACTCAAAACGTCGATACCATAAACGACCAGGGCAAGCCCGTTATGGGCCTCGATTACCGCGATTTCGACCGCGCCGCAAGCCAGATGGTTCAGTCAATGATTGAATCAGGCACATTCAAAAAAGAAGGCGGCGGCAGATACGTCGTCGCCAAAGGCCACATCCTCAACGACACTATGCAGCGAATCGATACCGACCAGCTTATGGCAAAAGTCGAGCAGGAAATGACCCGCTCAGGCCTGATTGTTATGACCGCCGCCGTCGGCGGAGGCACCGCCTCACGCGATAGTATGGTCCACGATATGCGCGACATCCGCAATTCCGACAAGGGCGACGAATTCAAGCAGGACACCCTGCCCGCCAAAGGCCAATTACTCGCACCCGAGCTTAGCATCTCAGGCAAAATCATTCAGCGAAACGTCAAATACGAAAACAACCAGCAGCAGGTCGAATATTACTTCCAGCTCCAGATGAATAACATCACCAACGGCCTGGTCTTCTGGCAAAACGAAATCGTCATGGGTAAACGCGGCAGCAACAAAAGCGTATCGTGGTAAATACTGTAAGCCCCCAGGTTCATCCTGGGGGTTTGCGTATCGGTTATTGTGGGTCGCCTTTTTAGGAGTGCGAAAAATGAAAGCCATTTGCACATTATTGGCAATAACGGTCATTTCTTCCGGCATTGTTTACGCTGCTGATACCAACTCCCCGCCGAAAGACACAATCGTCAAGCAGGTTCAGGGGCAGGGCGCAACAAGAGACGATGCGATTAAAAACGCTCTGTTTCAGGCAGTCGCACAGGCCAAAGGCGTCAAGGTCGGCTCAGGCGATTACTCGTTCGGCTTCCGCTCCGCCTCGGCGGACGTCAATCGCGGCGCCACAGGCAAGCAGGTCGAAATTGACGCCGTCTCAGTCCAGACCTCAGGCACTTTGCAGACAACCGATATCGCGGGGCTTGTCAAAACATACGAGGTAACAGACGAAAAGAAGCTCCCCGACGGCTCCTGGCAGGTTACTCTCAAGGCGTGGATTCTCGACCATCAGCCCCTTGATAAATCGGCCCGCCTGCGCCTGGCCGTAATGCCAATCAGGACCGAATCGAAATCATACGCCTTCCTCGACCTCGTTATGCCCGCCGACAAACTGGCCGATATTCTCGCCCAGAAGCTCACAACCGCGCTCACCCAGACCAATAAATTTGCCGTCTTGGACAGGCAGCACATCGCCGAGTATTTGCACGAGCAAAGCGTCCTGTTTTATTCTGCCCCCATCGAGGAGCAGGCAAAAATCGGACAATCGTTAGGCGCAGACCTGATGCTCGTCGGAACCGTTACCGAAGCCGGCCTGCGCATCAAACAATCCGATAATCCCGCTATTGGCCATACCTATAAAGAATACCGCGCCGATTTCGCATTCGATTTCCGCCTCATCGTCGCCTCGTCGCGCCAGGTCAAATTATCGGATTCAATCCGCCTGCGTCTCGAAACCGACGACGTAAAAAAACTCGTCAAGAAGTGGGAACCCTCAGACCTCGACTTAAACGAGCTTGCCGATAACCTCATCGCCGAAGCCGCCCTCGAGGTTGTCAACAGGATTAGTAACCAGATGTATCCGCCGCGCATCGCCGAAATCAGGCCGAATGGCTATATCATCATCAACCAGGGCGGCGACCGCTTATCGGCCGGAATGCTGCTCGACGTCGTCAAATCGGATAAGCCGATTATTGATTCCGACACTAAAGAATCCCTCGGCTTACCCGAAACTCCCGTCGCTGTCCTCAAACTGATAACCGTAGCGCCGAATATCTCATACGCGACAATTGTATCGGGCGAGGCGTCGCAGCTCTCGCCGGGCCAGATTTGCCGAATCAAATCCCTGCCTCCAGAAGAGCCGCAGGGCGCCAAAAGCACCGTCGAGCAGACCCCGCAGGGCGGGGTCAAACTGCCGTTCGACAAATGAGCGAAAACGCAATTGAGAATTAAGAATTGAGAATTCAGAAAGGCAGCTTATAAATTCATAATTCTAAATTCTGAATTCTAAATTTTTAGATTATCTCGCTAAGTAAATGACTAACCCGATCAGTACCAGTATCACCACGGCACATACCGCCAGAGCCGAGTAAAAGACCCACATAAACTGCCTCGTCTGCCGCGATACGATAAATTTCAAATACCTGTCGCTTGCGGCAAATGTCCTGCTCATTTGCGATATGCCGTCGGTATGCTCCTGCGTGCTGCGATTTAGCCGGTCTAACGACTCGTTGAACTTATTGAAGGTGTCGGTCATCTGGACGTCAACGTCCGCCGCCGCCGAAAGCTGCCGGTCGATGCTTTCAAGCGTATCGGTCTGCTTGGCCGTCTCGACGGGGATTTTCTCAATCGTCTCGATGATTTGCTTATCTTTGAGCAGGTTGGATTTCAACTGTTCCAGAAGGCCGTCGGTAATGACCTTCTGGTTTTCCACTACCGCGGGGAAATTCTCAAGCAGTTTCGGCAAAAGGTCAATCCTTGTAATAAGCGCCTCGTGCTGGCTGACCTGCTTGCGAAGATGCTCGTTGATGCCCGACAGCTCATTTATCAGCCGGTCAAAACCGGCCTGAAGTTTTTCGAGCGATTCGGGCTTACCCCTGCCTGTTCCCAGCGCACCTGTGGTGAGCGAAGTCGAACCAGTCGAGGGAACCGCCACTGCCTTAATAGCCGCCGAATCAGCCGCCCCCCCCTCGTTTGCCTCGTCGATATCGTCAACCATCAGCCCGTCGTCGTCCAGCCGGTAGTTTCCCGCCTCGCCTCGCCTGCCGCGAAACCACCCTGCAATCCGCGAAAATAAATCCCTGATACTCATTTGTTAATTGTTCCCGATATAATAAAAATATGCCGTTGCCTGAATTATCCCAGATTCCCCCTCCTTTGCCAAGCCCCATTTTTCCTGCCGAAATTGAGGATTTTTTTCTTTACTTTAAGTCCCCCGGTGGTATATTTCCCGTTGAGCATATTCCGGCATCCCCCGGGAATATCCGTCGCTCCGGCGCGCCGGAGCGACGAGACCTCGCCCGCCTTTATAAGGCGAGGCGGGTCCGCTTGAGTAAAATGCGGGGGGTAAAGTTTTTTTGTGCGGCCGGTTTGAGGCCGAAGGAGCTTACAGTGGCTACAGGTAAAGTAAAATGGTTTAACGCGAAAAAGGGATTTGGATTCATTATCCCCGACGACGGCGGCGCCGAATTATTCGTCCACCACTCGGAGATAAAAATGGG
>Ga0187886_1002231_pt1 | contig 15883 bp, 9 predicted proteins | sample June2016WEW_20_1_FD_133001 | JGI IMG/M metagenome (GOLD analysis project Ga0187886, IMG submission 133001) | Peatland microbial communities from SPRUCE experiment site at the Marcell Experimental Forest, Minnesota, USA - June2016WEW_20_150 | ecosystem: Environmental > Terrestrial > Soil >... | reverse complement strand
GGGCAAGCGCGGCCCGCACATCGACATTGTGCCAATGGAAATCGGGCGAGAACTCGACGATATTCCGCTCGCGGTTGATTAGGCCCGCGATGGCAATGCCGATCCCGCAAATCCCATCGCAAGCCCCGGCCTCTTTCGACCCGAGGTGGTCCCGAAGTTCGGCGATTATGCCCGACGTCCTTTCTATGACTCGATTGAAGCCTTCTTCGACCTGAGTCGGCCGCTTGATCTCGGCGATGACCTTGGCATCGAGGTCGGTCAAGACCCCGTAGATGTTGGTCGTGCCCAGGTCGATGCCGATGATGAAGCTGTTCACTCCGGAGAACTTGATGAGCGTCGGCTTTCGGCCCCCCCTGGATTCACCGGCCCCGATCTCTTTCGCCAACCCTTCGTTGATGAGCCTCTCGACGATCCGGGAGATGGTCGGCGCGCTCAACCCGCTGATCTTGGCCAGCTCCGCTCTTGAAACTCCATTACTGTCGCGGATCAGGTTGATGATCTTGACCTTGTTGATTTCGCTGATGAACTTGGCGTTGCCGGCCTTGAATTGCACTTTCCTATGGACCCCTTCATCCATCATTTGGTTGGCAAGCCTTTCTTGTGAGCATTATTTCATTGTGTAATAAAGTAATGTCTCTAAGAGTCGAAAGTCAAGAGGTTCTTCCACGATTCTTTTTCCATGCCAGCAAGTCATGAAAAATCTCACTTTAGGGGTGGTACATTGAGCAGGAGCAGATTAGGTGAAGGTCCTGGAAATGTTTCCGGTGTATATGTTCATACACCTCTCCTATATAAAAAACTCTTGTCCAACACCCGAACCCTCTGGGCCCGCCCCAGACCACCGAAATAGAGGAGAGGAGTATGATCGACGGATTAATGGAGCCCGTGCTTCTTCCCTTTATTCGACTCTCGTCTCCGTCGCGGGGGACCTCCTCCATGGGACGAACCGGGAACTCTTGAAGAATCCCTTGCCTCCGAATGGAAAAACCCGCTAACGACATACTCTTCCACTCAGCTGCCCGAGCAGTGCCATCGGCACCGGCGGGCTTAACTTCCGGGTTCGGAATGGAAACGAGTATTTCAATCATCTAATCACTGCGGCCGTCTTCGATCTTGCGGTCCATTCCCGCGATCGCAAGCTGACCATGCAGGACGAACGGCCGGAGCATTTTCGTCCTCGGTGTGAAACCGATCAAAGATCGTTGCTGATCAGCGAGATCCCCCCGGGGAATTCTTTGGTGATTCAACGAAGCTCTATCTCGAAATTTTTGAAACCAAGACGGAGGGCCGGCGAGTATCCCCGCTAATAGCCAATTTCAGTCCAACAGACAGATGGAGGCTTGAATGCTTTACTTCTTTTCGAGGTCCTCGACGATCTTTTTGATGTCCTCCTGTTTATCGTTCACTTTCAAGGAGGCTTTGTAGGCGTTCAAAGCCTGCTCCTTCTGATTAGTCTTGAGAAAGCAGGCGCCGAGAGCGTTGAGCGAGACCGGGTCGCTGTTATAGACCTTGTTGGCTTCGAGAAAGTTGAGGATGGCGCCGGAAAAATCGCCCTTGCCCATAGAGGCCAGACCCTTGATTTGGAAGTAATCGTACCGGCCTTGCTCGAAGCCCTTAAGGCTCTCGACGATAGTCAAAGCCTCGTCGAACTTATGCACCTTGAGCAGGAAGTGGGCGTATTCGCTAACGCCTTCCTTGTAGCCCGGGTTCATCGAAAATCCCTTGGTGTAGTACGCCTCGGCTTGGTCGCTGCTGTTCATTTTGTCGTTCTGGCGGGCCAGTTGGTAGTAGATGAGAAATCTGTTCGACAGGGAGAAGCCTTTTGCTTTAGCGATCGGATGAGCGATGACCTTATCCGGCGAAATGACGAATTGCGTGCTCTTCTCGTCGAGGACCTTCCCGTCTGCCCCCACTAGGCTCAGCGTGAGTTCGTAATAATCCGGGACGTAGTCCTCTGCAGCGATTGTCTCGGTCAAACACAACACCTTGCTATAGGGGGAGTCGGCCAGTCGCATCAAATGCTTTTTAACCAGCGGGGTCTTGCTCAGGCCCTTGATGTTCAGCTGGACCTCGCCGTTCTGCCAAAGATCCTCGGGCAGGTTTGCAACGGAAAACATGACATCGATTTCATCGCTGGTTCCGAAGGCCATCTTGGGATCAATGATCAATTTCCGCTCTAGGGTTTTGAAGGGGATAAGGATATCATTCTGGAAGGTTTTCACATTATAGCCCAGGATGGGACCGTTGAGATAGGGAGGGCCGCCCGCCTTCGGAACGATGATGGGTCTTTCGAAGACTGTGAACTCCTTGGCCACGGAATTCTGGACCAGGACAGTCAGCTTGTACTGCCCTTCGCTAACGGGGAAGGCATCCTCCAAGGAGATTCCGTTCTGGCGAACCCGCTCGATCTCGGACGAAGGGAAGTAGAGGGCAAATTCCCTGGAATACTGATAGACGACCTTCTCGCTGCGGCGCAGGCTGACGTCAACCTTGAAATTGCAATAATACTGATCCTTAGGGGCATAAAAATCCAGGGACAACTTCTGAGGAAAGATAGAAAAATGGACGAAGGACAGGTCGAGGCTGGGGTCCCGGATGACGGTCACCAGGCCGTCGCTTTCGATGTAATTCGTCATGTATTCCGTACTAACCAGAGCCTTATAATCGAAAAAGTGCGTGGCATAAGTCGGATTGAGGTCCTTGAAGGGCGACTGGAATATGTCTGCGAGTAGCTCCGTGCTCCGAGAAGTAGGCTGGAAGCCGTAACCGAACTCGCCCGGAACGAGCGAGATCGATATATCGGCCAGTGCCGGAGCGAGCTTCTGGATGGTGTCATGAAGGGTTTCGTAGTCGGTCGGGTCCAACGTACGGAAGCTGGCCATGGGCTCGATCAGCGATTTGGGCCCGTCCACGAACGGGTCGTACAACTTATAACCCCCGCCGCCGTTTTCTTGATAGAAGATTAGCCCGAAATGGGTAGGAAGATTCTTGGTTCCATCGGTGTAGTAGTACCAGACTTCGCAGGGGACTATCCCCGATGTCCCCGGATAGCGGTCGTAGCTGTTCGGCTCGCCCAAGATCATATAAATTCTCCCGCGGTCGGTCATCCAGCCACGTCGCCCAGCCATGAACCTTTTATTGACATAATTGAACCGTCGCGTGATTTCTTCCTTGTACTCGTTTTCGGGTGTGTCCGGAGTCGGGTCGCGGACTTTCCAGAAGTCCTCGATGAAGATGTCTCGGTCGCGGTTAGTCATCAGTTCGAGGAAAACTTCTTTTTCCTTGGGGCTGATGGTGTATGTGACGAGCTTGAGAAAATCCTGATAGATCGGGTCGAGACTTTTAGCATCGGTCATCTGCCGTTTGCTTGCCGTCTTGGGCTTGGAGGAAGGGGCTGTTTGCTTTTGAATCGCGTACGGGCCCGTGGCTGCGACGAGCGCCAGGCCAAAGATCAGGGTCAGCATGCGTTTTTGCACAGTGCTAAACCTCACGAGAAATTAGCTTCTCTTGAGAAAAGCAAAAAATTCCTATTCTTGAATACATCGGCAATATATCGTTGCCGTGCGGCGATGTCAACGAACTCCGCAATTATCAAGACGGCCTGCTTAATGACGCGAGAAGAAGGACCGAAGACGGCAGCGGCATAGATGCTCGCGGAGCCCGTGCTTGAACTAGAAGACGATAAGCAGTGTCTTGGGAATGACAAAGATCCTTTGGCGATGAGGGATATCGAGGCGCAGCGTCTCTTCCAACTCGTCTGCGATGATCAGGTCGGCCTTCTGCAGTCCGGCCCTGGCAGCCACGCTGCCGACGGGCGCATCCGGCAGTAGCAGCCCAATTTGCTATTCAGGCCGCAGGCGGAGCGTACGTCCAGGCTTCCGATGTTGCGTGCCTTCGATTACCAGAGAAGTTTGGCCGCTGGCTTGAGTTTTGGCATTGCCCCGGAGAACGTCAGTTTGATCGGGTAGGCACAACAGGCATACGGTGCTTTGGCCGGAAAAAAAATCTCCAGGGCCTCGATATTCTGATCGTAGGCCAATTTATCCAGCGCCCCAACCAGCGATACCCTTTCCAGGCGTTTCAGGTCGATGCGGGATTTGTTGAGAGTCTTGATTTTAACCGTAGCTCCATCGCCGGGCCACCCCATAACCGTGGCATACAAAACGGTATTTTCCTTGTTTCGAGTAAAGCGTATGTCCTGCGGCGTGAGGGCAGCTATGCCGTTGATCCCTGTTTGGCCCTCGCCGAAGGAATCCCAGGGCCGCGTCGAGAAGATGGCTTCTCCAATGATAGCCAGCCACCTCCCCATATCGCTTAGCATGGTCATGGTCTCCTGTTCCAGCTCGCCATCGGGCGTAAGCGGCACATTCAAGAGCAGATTGCCGTTCTTGCTGACGACGTCAATCAGGGTATGCACAACTTCATTGGCCTTCTTGTAGTTCCGAGTGCTATTGCGCAACCAGTACCAGTCGGCACCCATGGTCTTATCTGTCTGCCAAACGAACGGCTTGATTGTGTCGGGATATTCAAACTCATAATTCTCGACGCCGATATTGGCACCCTTAAACGTGGCCACAGCCAGCAATTGGCCGCCATTCCACTTCTGGCTTTCGTTGTATAAATGCGAGACGATGTTATAGCCCGCTTTCTTAAAAGGTGGCCCGCCGTCGGTGTAGTAGAGATCAGGGTGATACTTATCGATCAAATCTCTCATCCGGTTCTCAAACTGTTTCTCGAACTCCGGCGGCCCCACATCTCCGTTCCCTTCGTACCCGGGGTTGTCGCTATTCCACGGCACCCCGTAAAGATCTGCGTATTCCGGATTCTGGCCATCGTACGGAACCCCGGCGAGCGGCCCTGTCTTGTCAGACCCATGCGATGTCTGGAGCCACCGGTAAGATCTGGCGACGTGGGAAGCAACGCCCAAATGCAACCCACTTTTTACAATGGCTTTTTGCCACATCCCAACAACGTCCTTGCCAGAGGTGGCGATGGAATTAAACCGGGGCTGGTATTTTGAATCCCACATATCGAAATTGTCATGGTGAGCCGCAACGGGAACGATGTAGCGAGCGCCGGCCTGCTTGTAAAGCCTGACCAATCGGTCCGCCTGGGCCTGATCAAATTTGGGTGCCTTAAAGAGCTTGCAAATATCTTTGTAGCCGAACTTAGAGGGATGTCCATATGTGGCACAATGATACTTATAGGCCTCACTGCCCTGTTGATACATCCACCGGGCGTACCAAGTGGTGGCAACGCCGGGGATGCTTTGCGGGCCCCAATGCATGAAGATTCCGAGCTTGGCATCCTGGAACCATTCGGGCACCGGATACTTCTGGAGGGATTCAACAGTCGGCTCGTAATGGATTATGGCCAGGGCGACCGGATCAGCCGTCAGACCCATCTCCAGGCTTGCTAGTCCAACCGTCGCTGCCGCCGCGATCATCATGGCGAAACGTTTCATGTCATATCTCCTAATTTCTGGTAACAGATCGACAAAGCTTAGCGGCGCGGCTTATCCGAGTCAGCTTCCGCGCTCTAGTGGCTGCCATGACTCGACACACCAATCGGCCTGCTCGTAATAAGACCGATGCCACGCCCCTTGTTCCCGACAGCGCAATAGTACATGTAGAATGTGGCGTTGGCGGCATTGTAGATCAGCGATATTTTGTGTGCATAAGTTTTGTCCAACCCTCCCGGATGGCCTCCCGCCCGATAAAGCGGTTCCGGGTGCGCGCTCCAGTGTTGCAGGTCGCGCGAGAATGCCGCCATGATATGCGCCCCGCCTTTGCCCACGCCGAAGTAGAACATCACCCAGTGGTCACCGTCCCGAAACACCTTGCCGTCGGAGCAGAATCTCTGGTCATAGCCCCCTGGGCGAACGCGGACGACGGGGTTGCCCTCATATCGTTTCCAATTCAGCAGATCTTTGGAAGTGGCCATGCCCATCTGTTCGATCCAATCGGGCATGTGCTTGGCATTGTAGAAGTTGTAGAACTGACCATTACCCTCCACCAGCCAGGGCTGATAGATGCAATCCTTCTCCCAATCTCCGACTTCGGGCTCGTGAACCGACAGAATATATTTCTCCTGAGCCCGTTTCCAAGTCAAACCATCCTCGCTGCTGGCCACGCCTTCGTAACCGGGGTCCATCTCATAGCCGCCTTGCTTGGCGTAGCAGGCATAAAGCGTCCAGAACTTTCCCTCGCGCTTTTTGAGCAATCGCGGCGCCTTGATTTCGTACGATTCGTAAAGGAACGCTCCGACCACGCAGCCGCCGAAGTCAAAATCGGCTTGTTTACCGAAGCCCATAGCCAGGCGCGGATGGGACCAGCGAACCAGGTCCGTGCTTTCCGCCACGAAAGAGTTGTAACCCTTCCCGTTGAAGGCAATAAAGCTCATGTACCAAATGCCTGTGTGACCGGGCAACTGGTACACACAAGGCACGTCTGTATCCTTGAAATCCTCGTGCCCGGGAATCTTCGGCTCGGCGGGGATCACGTGATCCGGCCAATAGTGCCAATGGCGGTACGGAGCCGACCACTGATCCATTGTCGCCCTGTCTATTGCAGTATTAGATTCTGCCATTTTCTCTACGCCTGGTGCCTTGAACCAAAGCAACATGAAAATGAGCCCTACGCATGCGATCGGTACCGCCAAGATCCAATTAGTCATCCCTTCTCTCCTTGTCGGAGCCTGCTCAATTTCTCCCATATAGAAGGCCCCAATGGGGGCGTTATAAAACGTGAGCGTGGCGATCCCACTATAGCCTCGATGATCGATCGCATTTCCTTTTTCTTGGTTGCGGTCACTTTATCCCGGCCAAGTCGCGCAGTTCCTGAACACCCGATACTCGGTCGCCTTCGCCAAGACTCCGGTGCTTATCCATGTTCGACCGGCCAGCTGGGGTATATGCCTTCAAGCGGCCTTCGCATTGCGCCCCCCATGCCTGTCCCACCGCCATCAAACCTATTCCCGTAATAATCATCGTCTTCATCATATTTTCGTTTTTTTCAACAGGAGCGCTGCCCATGATTTTGATCTTACCCCTTCGACTTCGTTCAGGGCGACCCCAACGGGGTCATTACCGACTGGAACTGATAACAACCCGATCCGACCTCATATACGGCCGTACCATTTTCCATGCGCAGGAATTTCACACCGTCAACCATGCCGGTTGGCTTGCCGGACTCCGTCACTGCGGCAGCATCCTTCGCCGGGACATACAAGGTCGCTGTGGTATTGATAGGAATTGTGACGTCCATCGTCAATCTATCGCCCTCTCGCTTCCAATTGCTAACAATGCGGCCATGGATCGAGTCATAGCCGAACTTGACCCATGTCAGATTGCCGATGACCGCGGGCTTGATGATGATCTTCTTGAAGCCGGGTTCCGATTCATCGGGGCGGATGCCAGCCAAACCCTGGTAGAACCAGCCTCCTGGGCTGGTAAAGCAGGAGTGAATCTGGGACCAATACCCATTCCACTGCTCCCAGAACGTGGTTGCTCCCTGCGTCAGCATGTAGCCCCACCCCGGATAGGTCTTCTGGTTGAAGATGGTATAGAGAAGATCGTCGCGTCCGGCTTCCTGAAGGTATTGAATGAGAAAGTAGGTGCCGAGCATACCAGTGTCGAGGTGCCCCTTGTTCTTCACCAGGATGCCGTCTTCGAGTTTCTTCAGAATGGTTTCACGCAAGTCATCAGGGACAATCCCGGCCATCAGCGGCATCACCTGGTACGATTGCTCATCAAGAACATAGATCTGCTTCTGCGCATCGTAGAAGGCAGCATGGATGAGCGGCCTGATTTCTTTGATCCTGATCTGGTAGCCCTGCGCCTCTTGCGTTCGGCCGAGGATGGCCGCCGCCTTGGCCAGATGGTCCAGGAGATAAACGCGATAGCAGTTGTTGAAAACTTCCTCGGCCGGTGTTGGCGGCCAGTTGTCGGTATCAAGGCCGCGGCCGGGAGGAACCCAGTCGCCCAAGAAGTCCCACATACCGCCATAGTGTCGTAGAATGCTATTCGTGCATTTGGTATCGAGCCACCTGGTGTAGCGCTTCATCGGTTCGTAAGCTCGTTCCAGAAGCCTGCGGTCGGCATAGTAGAGGTAGACTTTCCAGGGCAACACGCATCCGGCGCCGCCCCACGGTGGTTGACAGCTTTCATCGATATTCGGCGCCGCGTGGGCAAATTTTCCGGTCAACGGATTCTGCACGTCCAGCCAATCAATGGCCCACTTTCCGTAAAAGGCCGCGGCGTTTCGGTTCATGACCTGCGATTCGATTGACACCTGGCCATCACCGTATCCCACCCGCTCCCGGTGGGGACAATCCACCATGTAGCCGCCCAGGCTCAGACAGCGGATCGTCCACAGGTTGACCTGGTGTATCCGATTAAATAGGTCGTTGGAGCACTCGAAGGTCCCGGCTGTTTTAAGGTCCGATTCGATCAGCAGCGCCTCGGCATCGCCGGGCGCCGGCCTGGCAGGCAGACCCTCGACAATGACGTACCGGAAGCCGCGGTAGTTAAACTTGGAGCAGAACTGCTCCCCGGACTTTCCAGCCGATATGAATTCATCGACCTGTCCGTAAGTCTGGTAGCAGACCGGCCCTTGGGCCGTGTCGAATTTCCATGGAAACATGGGCTTGATCCGGCCAGCCGGCGTGTCATCCCCCTCGGCGGTCTGGAACCGTTTGTCCGCATAGTGCATTACCACGCGTTTTCCGGACTCGAGCCGCGGCAGGCGGAGTCGCAGCCAGCCAGTTAGGTTTGTGCCAAAATCCAGCTCCCAAGCATTCGGACCCAGGGCAGTGCAAGCTGCCAGGGGAATGACCTGTGCGATGCGGTTCGGGGGGCAAGACTGCGCCGTCACTACGCAGCTTGGTACAGCAATCTCCTCCACGGGAACCCATTCGCCGACCGTGCATTCGGGCTCACTCCATCCCGCGATCTCGCGGCGGGCATCAATGCATTCGCTGCCATTAGCATTCCACTCCCACTTGTGGAGTTCGGCATACGAGCTAGGCATGAAGGTCCACGTGCGGTCCGTCCCAATGGTCACCCTTTGCCCGCCAACAGACATGTCGAGCTGAACCCGGGCGATTGGCCCCGGCCAATTCCAGCCCGTACCAAGCCACAACCCAATACAATTGCGACCCCTACGCAAGAACTTGTTTATGTCATAAGTTTTGTAGAACGAACGCCGCGCGCGAACGGACACGGCTGGCGAGAGAACCTCGTCACTCACTTTCTGTCCGTTCACGTACAACTCGTAGTAACCCAACACATTCACAAAAACCATCGCTCGGCCGGGTGCAGACGCAAGGGTGAAAACCTTGCGCACCCATGGCGCAGTCGCAATATTCTTCTTGGTCGTAGCCACCGGTCTGATCCAGACTGCCTGCCAGTCCTGTGGGGCAAGCAAGCCCATGGACCATAGGGCTGGGTTACTCCAATCCGTCGCTTCCCCCTTCTTATCCCATACGCGCACTTTCCAATGGCAATCCATCTGCGACACCAATGACTTGCCTTGATACTCAACTTGGATGCTTTGGTCCGATGCCACTTTCCCACTGTCCCAAAGATCGCCTTTGTCTTTTTTCAGCGGTTCTTCAGAACTCGCCACCAGAATCTGATATGCCGTCTGCTTCTGCCCTCTGTCCTCTGTATTCTGATTTCTGCTCTCTATCTTCCACGAAAGTCTCGGCTTCACCACATCGATACCCAGCGGATTTTCCCGGTACTCACACCGGAGCTGCACGGGAACCACATCTGGCTTCCCGAGCCCTGTCAGCGCCATAGGACCCAGCAATAATCCCATCGCCATCAAAATTATCTTTTTCTTCATAACACTTCCATCTCCATAATGCGCTTGTTACTGGTCGGAAATGGCTTGACCAAAGTCGATCCTGAAGGCCACTGCGTGCTCGCAGGGTAGATCCTGTGGAATATTGATAACAAGCGCATCGCTTTCCTGCACCCAGACCAGTTCCTGTTTCGAGCCCAGTCGTTTCACATGTGTTACAGGTTTGTCGGCCAGGTTTGAAGTCTTGCCGAGCGATGCTATCTTCACTGCCCCCTGCGGGACCGCAAGAACGAGTGCATAAAGCGTATCGCCCTTCGACGTAAAGCGGATGGCGGGCTTCGACCCCTCGCCGAAAACTTTCCAAGGCCGCGTGCCATAGATTGCTTCGCCGTTTTCCTTCAGCCATCGCCCGATGCCCAGCAATGTGTCTCGCTGTTTTCGCGAGATAGTGCCGTCAGGGTGTGGCCCGACGTTCAGCATCATTCACCCGTTCTTGCTGACGATATCAGCCAGTATCTGCACGAGTTCGGTGGTCGAGAAGGAGTTGGCATCTCCCGCGTCGTAAAACCAGAAGTTGCGCCCCACCGACGTGTCGGACAGCCAAGGCATCTGCAGAATTTCGTTGGCGCCACCGCGCTCGAAATCCAGTACCGCGATTCCCTGGGGCAGTTCATTGCCCTTGTAGGTGAGAACCACCTCGCGCTTTTCTTCCGCAGCACGGTTGTAAAAGTGGGTCACCATGCTCAGCCGCACGGGCTCGGGAATATGTTCCATGGCGGCATCATGCCAGAGAAGGTCCACCTTGTATTTGTCCACCAGCTCCACGCACTTCGCCAGCCATTCACGGATGAAGCGCTCGCTCGGTGGCACCCACTGAACATCGCACCAGTCTTTGCTTAGATCCGCGTCGGCCAGCGCGTGCGGCTCGCCGTATAGGTCGGAATACTGCGGATCCTTGGCGTCGTATGCAAAAGCGGGCTCGTAATAGTACCATGTCATAGCATGGTGCATGGCGGCAACAAACTTCATTCCACGCTTGTGGATGGCCTGCTCAAGTTCGCCCGTGAGATCGCGCTTGGGGCCCATCTTCGCCGCGTTCCAGCGCGTGACCTGGCTGTCCCACATGGCGAAATTGTCGTGATGAATCACCACCGTGCCGGCGAACTTCGCACCCGATTTGGCGAACAAGTCCGCCCATTCATCGGCATTGAACCGCTCCGCCTTGAACAGCCGGATGATATCCTTGAATCCGAACATCGCCTGATCCCCAAAATTTTTAATATGGTCCTCAAACGTCGTCCTGCTGGGAATGCCCCCGTGGTATTTCGGACCGGAGAGTCCCGGGATATACATGTAGCGGCCGTACCAGGTGTCGCTATGCCCGGCGTGCTGTCGCGCTGTGCCGACTGCCACCGGCCCCCAATGGGTGTAGATTCCGAACTTGGCATCGCGAAACCAGTCAGGAGTCTGATGCTGAATGAGTGACGAGACCGTCGGCTCAAAGGGCCCCTTTGCGATCTTCTGTAACGAGTTCGTTTTCGCACCTCCGGCAGTCTGTGCCCCAATGACACACATTGCCGCGCCGCCAACCAGTACGGCTACCGCCGGGAACAGGCGCAGTATCCCGGACCGTAATTTAGCCTCACCAACCAAGAATTTTGTTCCGGCGATGACATCTGCGATATGTATATCAATCATTTTCTTCATAATGCTGTTTCTTCCCTCCAGGGGTTCTGCCCCCGGCATTGATTTTGCACGCCCTCAGCATGCCGACCCTAAGCGGGTCGAAGAACTCAGCACAAGGCGACGTCCTGGGAAAAATGATAGTATCTGCGGCCGAAGATTGTGTCAACAGCTTCAAAAAGGACTCGGGCCCAATTGACATCGCTACGAGATCGGCGTATTTTTTTAGCGATTACGCGGAAAAAGAAATTTATTTTTCGGGGTCCCAAATCTTCATAAAGGAGAAAGGAGAGAATTATGCCGAACCACTGCAAATGCGCCTTGAGCGCAATTCTCCTGGTTCTGTTTGCTACCGGCGTTCCCCCGGCTTCGTTTGCCCAAACCTTTGAAGCGAGCTGGGAATCCCTAGGGCAATACCAATGCCCTGAGTGGTTCCGCGACGCCAAACTCGGCATCTTCCTCCACTGGGGGCCGACATCGGTCGCGGCCGTGGATGGCTGGTACGGCCGGAACATGTATATCCAGGGTCACCGCGCTTATGAATATCATGTCAAAACGTTTGGGCATCCGTCCAAGTTCGGCTACAAAGACATTATCGCTCTTTGGAAAGCGGAGAACTTTGATCCTGACCACCTGGTCCAGCTATTCAAGCAGGCCGGCGCCAGGTATGTTGTTCCGGTGGCCGTCCACCACGACAATTTCGATCTCTGGGATTCAACTTATCAACGATGGAATGCAGTCAAGATCGGCCCCAAAAAGGATATCATCGGCCTGTGGAAGAAGGCCATTTTAACGAGCGGCCTGAGGTTCGGCGTATCTACCCATATGGACCGGAGTCTCAGCTGGTTCAACACCAGCAAGGGCAGCGACAAGACAGGCCCCTTGGCGGGCGTCCCGTACGACGGCGCCGACCCGCAATACTCCGATCTTTATTGCGAAAAAAACGACGAAGGGATGGAATGGCCTTATCTTCCCAAAAACGCTCCAGAATCCTGGAGAAAAACCTGGTTCATCAGATCCAAAGACCTCGTCGACAAATACCACCCTGACCTGCTCTATTTCGACGGGGGCATCCCCTATGTCGACGTCGGGCTGCCGCTAGTAGCACATTTCTACAACGAGAATCAGAAATGGCATAACGGCAGGCTGGAGGCCGTCTTGAACCTCAAGAAAACAAAGGTCTCCGGCGCCTACAGGGAGGGGATGTGCGTCCAGGACCTAGAGAGGGGAAAACTCGAGGGGATCAAGCCCGAGCCGTGGCAGACAGATACCTCAATCAACGGTCCCTGGTTCTATGAGCAAGGAGGCCGTTATGAGACTCCGAACGCGATCATCGATATGTTCGCGGACATCGTCTCTAAGAACGGCAACCTGCTCCTGAATATCCCCCTTCGGGCCGATGGCACTCTGGACTCCGAGTCGGAGAGGATCCTGTTGGAAATGGGGAAATGGATGGCCATTAATGGTGAAGCCATCCACGGAACGCGGCCCTGGCTGACCTACGGCGAGGGGCCGACTTCGGTTAGAACTGAATATTCCGAGGAGATTAAGGAAGCCTACACCACCCGGGATTTCCGGTTCACGACCAAAGGCGATGCCCTCTACGTGATCGGTCTGGAGTGGCCGGACGGAGGACATACGATCACAGTCCGGTCCCTATCCACTGGACAGAAATTGGATAAGATCGTTGACCTGTGCCTCCTGGGATACGCCGGATCGCTGAGATGGAAAAGGGACGGGGAGGGGCTGAAGATCAGCCTGCCAGAAAAAAAGCCCTGTGATTATGCCTACGTCATAAGGATTACCTTCAAGAAATGATGTCCCTCGCTACGCCTTTTATTGATAGCACGCGCGGTCTCGTCAAGGCCACATCCGCCTCCCCTCGGGACGTGGTGCACGCGGGCGTAAGTGGGACTTGTCTTGAATAAGGGCTCCGGTTTAATTCCTCCACTGGGCCGGAAATTCATCCGTCAGGCCCCATTTTCCCATTTCAAAATTCTTGAATCCCAGCTTCAGGGCGGGCGATTCCGGCTTCACTCGATAATCATTCCTAGCCGGATCGATAAACATCGGATCGGCGATCAAAGAGTCTTTGTCGTAGCCAAGCTCTTGCCACTCAGCCAAGGTAAGCTTTTTATACGTGGAAATCCCATTCTTGTTCCTGGAAACAATCGTGATTGCGGGCTTATATGACCAGGGCGGCCTGGGCGAATAAAAGAGGTTGTTATTCATTTCTTTCAGATAAGGTTGGGTTACCGCGCTGACATGAAAGATGTCCCCAGTCGTATAAATGATGTTCCTGCGCACAATGTCGTTATTGTTGTCAAAACCATAATGAATCGCAAACGGCACAACAGGGTCGATGATAATATTGTTTTCCACCGTCCGGAAGTCGCCCTCCCGGATGCTAATGCCCATTCCGACGCAAAGGTTGTTATAGACGTGGAAATTGCTCGTCCCATCATCCAGATCTAGCGCTTGGAGATAGCTCCCCCATTCGTAGGTCTTGGCCACGCTGTGGAGGTAGTTGTTGCGGACGATCGTCGTTTCTTCTGCGTATTCCTTGACATTGCCGGCCTGATGGGGAAACGCAAATTCTTTATTGTGAGCCTGCGTGGGGCACCAGAATCCTTCTCGGCCCCAGGAATTGAACGGGCCGTGGTCGCTCGTCTCCTGAACTGCGTGGTGGATCTCGTTGGCTTCGATGATGTGACCGCCCCAGGTGCCGTCTCCGATGCAGATGCCCGCCCGCGGCATGTTGTAGATTAGGTTATGAGCGGCCGTGATGCGCTTTGCCCGAGAGATGTAGACGCCGGCGATCTGCTTTCCGAATGCTCCGCAGTCGTGGATGAGGTTGTTGGAGGCCCGGCATTGGAAGGGGAAGTTGCGAAACGTGCCGATGGTGGACTCGAGGGCCCCCACGAAGCAGATCGCGCTATCGCCAGTCTGGGTGAACTTGCAGCCCGTGACCGCGTTGTCGCGGTTGTAATTATTCATGAAGACGGCGTTGCCGCCCACGGCGTCGAACCAGCAGTCCTTGACGGTGCAGTCGCGGGTGCCTTCGAGAAAAACGGTCCCGCCACGATGGATGGACCAATCGCCCCTGGAAGGGACGGAGTAGCGTTCCAGAAAGGTGGAGGCTGTGTGAGCAATTCGAAAGCCCTCCAGAGTGATGTGGCTGACTGGTGTGTCCTGTGTCCCGATAAAGCGTACGACTTGCTGAAGGATCGGCGCCTCGACCAAAGCCGTTTTCAGGTCAATGCCTTCGGCCGGTATGTGGTAGAGCACCCCTTTATCCTTATCCAAATACCACTCACCAGGTGCATCGAGTTCTTCAAAGACGTTCTCGACATAAAACTGCGAGCTTCGATCGACGGAGCCGACTTTCCCTTGATGCCCGCCTCTTCCGAACCATATGCGGTTGTTCGTGTAGTCTATCGCCCTGATCGTCCACTGCAGGTTACACCAGTGGAATTCTTGAAATATGTGGATCACTGCCTCCTCGGGTTTGGCCCAGCGCCTGGGCGTGAACGTGCCCGCGTCGAATATAATGCCGCGCGGAGAGATGCCGCTGAACGTCATGTCGGAGTTCGGATCCGAAAAAGGGGCTTTCGCTTCGTCGGGGATGCTTCCTTTTGGGTAGATATAGCCGCTTATGCCGGGAATAGAATTCTCGTAGTTGGGGAAGCGGGCGCGAATCTGGCGTTTGCCGTTGATGAAAAGCTGGCTGAAGTCGTATTCACCCGCCTTTAGGGCCGGAAGATTACACATCATGATTCCGTCTTTGTATGGCCGCCATTGGCAATCGAGCTTTCGTCCTCCGCTGATGGTAACGAGTTCGCCGGGATAAGCGGCATAGGTAATCGGAACCCGTTCTGTACCCGAATCCTCGGGTCCAAAAACAAGGGGTTCTGCCAGATAATAAGTGCCCGCGCGCACGTACACCTTGATCGCACCCGCGGCAGTCTTTTTTAGTTCTCGAACTGCAGCTCGAGCCCTGGATAATGTTGCGAAGGGCGCTTGCTGGCCTCCGGTGTTATGATTATTTCCGTAAGTGGCCACATAAAATGTTGCATGATCCGCCGCGGTCTTTGCCTTGCCTTCAAACCGTCTCGCGATAAGAATCATCAACGAACAAAACAAAATCCTTACGAGTAAGCCGCTGAATTCCCTTTCCGTTTTCATCTTGCTCCTCATCAACATGACTTCTGACCTTCTCTTGTCTGGGTTATGAATGCGCACGTTACATCCCTCCGGGCACTTACCTGTAGCGCTCGGGAAAGTCGGCGGTGAGGCCTATGCTAGCCATATCAATAGGCTTGAAGCCGAGCTTCCAGGCGGGAGAATCGGGCCGCAGCCTGAAATCTTTCTTTGCGGGATCCACGAACAGGGGG
>Ga0187886_1002229_pt1 | contig 15888 bp, 9 predicted proteins | sample June2016WEW_20_1_FD_133001 | JGI IMG/M metagenome (GOLD analysis project Ga0187886, IMG submission 133001) | Peatland microbial communities from SPRUCE experiment site at the Marcell Experimental Forest, Minnesota, USA - June2016WEW_20_150 | ecosystem: Environmental > Terrestrial > Soil >... | reverse complement strand
TTTATAATTCTTGGTGGAGAACTTGGAAATTCTTCTTTTACAAGTCTGGAATATATGGAGCCAATATGGCCAAAATTGAGAACCATGAATATGAATACAGTTTTGGCGCCTGTTTATTGGGAATTGATAGAACCTTCAGAAGGCAGGTTTGATTTTGAACTATTTGACCAATTGATCAACGAAGCACGAAATAATCATTTAAAAGTCGTTTTATTGTGGTTCGGATCCTGGAAAAACAGTATGTCAAGCCATGCTCCATCATGGGTTAAAAAAAATCAGGCAAGATTTCCACGAATAAAAGATGACAAGGGAATCAGCCATGAGATACTGACTCCTTTCAGTGGTAATAATTTACAAGCTGATTTAAAGGCATATCAGGAATTAATGGAACATATTAAAAAGACTGATGGGAATAACCATACAATAATAATGATTCAAACTGAAAATGAAATTGGGATGTTGTCTGCAGCCAGGGATCATAGCCTGCTGGCAAATGAAAGATTTCAGGAAAATGTACCTACAGAATTAATGCAGTATCTGGAAAATAATAAAGAAAACCTGGTGCCTGAATTCAAAGAAATATGGGGAAAAAACGGATTTAAAAATTCAGGGCCATGGGAAGAGGTTTTTGGTAAAGGTCCGCAGACAGATGAAATTTTTATGGCCTGGTATTATTCAAAATTTACAAATTCAATTGTCGAGGCCGGAAAGGGAGTATATCCTTTGCCAATGTATGTAAATGCAGCATTAAATTTTCCCGGAAGCAAACCAGGAATGAATTACCCGAGTGGTGGTCCTCTCCCCCATCTGATGGATATTTGGAAAGCAGGCGGACCATCAATCGATTTTTTATCGCCTGACTTTTATTTTCCGGATCTTAAGCACTGGTGCGATCTTTACACCCGTCGGGGGAATCCATTATTTATTCCGGAACATCGTTTTGATAATACGGTGGCAGCTAAAGCTGCCTATACTTTTGGACACTATGAAAGTATCGGTTTCGCGCCATTTTCTGTTGAATCGTCAGGTAATCCGGAAAATGAACCTCTAGGGAAAATGTATAATGTAATAAATCAACTGACTCCCATAATTACAGCTCATCAAGGAGAGGACAAAATAGAAGGAGTTCTTTTTGACAAACAAAATCAGGTAAGTGTTTTTCAGCTGGGAAATTATGAATTCACAGTACGGCATAGTTATACTTTGGGATACGAAAATAACTCGAGAAATGACACCTGGGATATGGCAGGTGCTATCTTTGTTCAAACCGGCGATGACGAATTTTATGTTGCTGGTTCCGGAATAGTGGCAACATTTAAAAATTTAAGCAACCCATCATTAAATGTAGGGATATTAAAAGTTGATGAAGGAAGATTTGAAAACGGGAAAGAGTGGAAAGTAATAAGACATTTGAATGGTGACCAGATACACCAAGGAAGACATATACGAATCTTTTTGGATAGTTATTCAATTTTAAGATTTGAACTGTATAATTATGACTGAAATGAAGAAGCCGATCAACCAATTTTTTATAACCAGCCTGCTACTTTTCTTACTACCTGTATTTGTACAGGCAAATGTCAAGCTTCCTGTACTAGTAAGCAATGGAATGGTCCTGCAGAGAGATACTAAAGTAATAATCTGGGGATGGGCATCTCCCGGAGAGAAGGTGCAGGTTAAATTCAATAAAAGAATATTCAAGACAGTGACCGATCCTGAAGGAAACTGGATTATCAATTTACTACCCATGAAAGCAGGCGGACCATATACTATGGAGGTAATTGGCAACAATTCGATCATGATAAATGACATTTTATTCGGTGATGTCTGGTTCTGTTCTGGTCAGTCAAACATGGTTCTGAATATGGAAAGGGTAAGGGAAAAATATCCCAATGATATAGCTGCTGCGAATTTTCCGGAAATAAGGAATTTCTTCATCCCTACTGCATCAGATATTATTTACGTCCACAAGGATCTGCCTGGTGGAAAATGGATATCAGCATCTCCCGAGAACGTTCTGACCTTCGGTGCTGCCACATTTTTCTTTGCCCGCAGCATATACCAGGAATATAAGGTTCCCATTGGGATCATAAATTCAAGCGTCGGTGGCACTCCGATTGAAGCATGGATAAGTGAGGAAGGATTTAAAGAGTTTCCTCAGCAAATAACAAGGATTAAAAAGCTTAAGGATACGGCTTATCTGAATCCAGTACTCAGGTCTGCAAGAAGGAGACCTGAAACAAATGAGGGCTCTGCAGTTAATTCAAGGTCAATGGATAAGGGTATAAGTGGCCCAAAACCATGGTACGACATTACCTACTTGCCGGAAGGCTGGCATAAATACTGGCTTCCCGGATATTGGGAGGACCAGGGGATAAAAGGTCTGGATGGGGCCGTCTGGTTCAGAAAAGAGATCAATGTACCCGCATCAATGACCAATAAACCTGCAAAATTATTTCTCGGAAGAATAGTAGATGCAGATAATGTATATTTAAACGGAGTTCTTTCAGGATCTATAACATATCAGTATCCTCCAAGGAGATATAATCTGCCATCGGGATTATTAAAGCCCGGAAAAAATATAATTGTGATCAGAGTGACAAACAATACAGGGAAAGGAGGATTTGTACCCGACAAACCTTATTGGCTTGTTGCAGGTAATGACAGCATTGACCTTAGAGGCGAATGGTTATATAAGGTGGGACAGGTATTCAGACCCACTTCTTTTGAACCTGGTACAGGTTCTCAGTCTATCTCAATGCAGAATGAACCAACAGGACTCTATAATACAATGGTTGCTCCTTTGATAAACTACCGGATAAAAGGTATTTTATGGTATCAGGGGGAAACAAATACAAACAAGCCTCAGGAATATCAAAAACTGCTTCCTACTCTTATAAATGACTGGAGAATAAAATGGCAAGAGGGACCTATTCCATTTCTTTTCGTGCAATTGCCAAACTTTATGGAAGTTCAGTATTTGCCTTCTGAAAGTCAATGGGCCGAATTAAGATTCGGACAGCTTAAATCGTTATCTGTCTTAAATACAGCGATGGCAGTTACAATTGATCTGGGTGAATGGAACGATATACATCCTCTTGAAAAGAAAGTTGTCGGTGAAAGACTGGCCCTGGCCGCTGGAAAACTGGCTTATGGAAATGACAAAATCGTCTATTCCGGACCTGTTTATAAATCATCCGTTAAAGAAGCGAACGGTATTAGAATCGAATTTGACCACATTGGCAGTGGTCTGGTAGTAAAAGGAGGTGGTGACTTAGATCAATTTTCAATTGCCGGAGCAGATAGAAAGTTTGTCTGGGCTGAAGCCAGAATTGTAGACAACCATGTTATTGTACAGAGTGATGAAATAAAAGACCCGGTATACGTGAGATATGCCTGGGCTGATAATCCGGAAGGTGCTAATTTGTATAATATTGAAGGATTACCCGCTTCACCCTTTGAAGCAAATCTGAACAAATAGAATAATAAATCAATTATTAAAAAATCCCATGAAAAGAACACTATTATTATTATTGATTTTAATTTGCTCACGGATTGTTGCCCAGAATCCGATTAGTTCTTCAGGCCAATACCCTCCTCCTGTTAAGTTCACTGCCGAGCAGGACCACCAGAATATGATGGATCAGCTTGGGATAAAAAGCCTTCGCCCTGGACCAAGTGGTAACGAGTCAGCACCCAACCATGCCAATTATGATGAGTCCTTGGCAACACCGTATCCCGATCTGCCTGATTTATTGACATTGAAGAATGGAAAGAAAGTGACGACACCTGAAATCTGGTGGAAACAACGTCGTCCGGAGATTGTGGAAGATATGGAGAAAGAAATTTATGGCCGCCTGCCAAAAAAGATTCCTGCCGTTAAATGGACTGTAGATATTTCGGAGAGAGAATATGTTGGTTTCACGCCTGTAATTGCTAAGAAGCTTACCGGGCATATTGATAATTCAGAATATCCTCTTATTGACGTCAATATTTCGATGGTGCTTGTTACACCGGCCAATGCAACTGGTCCTGTTCCTGTTCTTATGATGTTCGGGATGGCAAATCTGCCTGCTCCGGCCCAACCTAACCAGGATAAAATGGAAGTACTTAACAAAGCTTTCAGGAAACTTCTTTCGGATAAAGATCCTGCCATAAAAGCAATATTCGACAAATACCTGGCATTTAATCCTATAGCCAGTGCAACACCTTCTTTCTTCGATATGATGGGCGGTAATACAAATGTTGATCCTCCTTCAACACAGCAGCTTATTACGGCAGGCTGGGGATATGCTATGATAGATCCCTCAAGTATACAGGCAGACAATGGAGCCGGTTTAACAAAAGGTATTATTGGACTTGTGAATAAGGGACAGCCCCGTAAACCCGATGACTGGGGTTCGCTTAGGGCGTGGGCATGGGGTGCTGCACGAGGACTTGATTATCTTGAAACCGACACTGCCATCAATGCAAAGCATGTTGGTATTGAGGGAGTATCACGTTATGGTAAAGCTGCACTTGTCACACTTGCTTTTGAAAACCGTTTTGCTTTGGCATTGGTTGGTTCATCAGGAAAAGGGGGAGCTGCTCTTCATCGGCGAAACTTCGGTGAAGCTGTAGAGAGCCTCACAGGAACAGGTGAATATCACTGGATGGCAGGGAATTATTTGAAATATGGAGCTGCTGAATCAACTTCCGGAGCTGGAAATGCCGGTCAAATGCATGTTGATTCTCATAGTCTAATTGCAATGTGTTCACCAAGGTTTACTTTCATCAGCTATGGAATACCTGAAAAGGGCGATGCAAAATGGCTTGACCAGAAAGGAAGCTACATGGCTACTGTTGCTGCAGGAGCAGTATTTAAGCTGCTGGGTGTAAAAGATATAGGTGTTTCGAATGATTATAAAACAGAAGTAATGCCTCCCGTAAATACTGGCCTTCTCGATGGAGAACTTGCCTGGCGTCAGCACGACGGAGGGCACACTGATGCGCCGAATATGAAATATTTCATTGAATGGGCTAATAAAAAAATCAATTACTATCCTGTAATGCAGGGAAGAAGATAGACATTAGCACTCCACTAAATACTTTTAAAAAGATAATTTACCTTATCAGTCTGGTAGTATATTCAGGCTATTTTGCATCAACCTTGCAATTATCGATTACTTTTGTGTTTCAAACATGTTCCCGGACTGTGAGGTGAAATAATAAAATGTATTATATTATTAATTTAACTTAATAAATAAAAAGAGATAAAATCATGAAAAAAATGTTTCCAATAATTGTAACATTTGTTACAATTTTACTGGCCTCTGTTTCCGCTACAGGTCAGCAACCAACAACACCAGCAGCAGCTCCTGCTGCAAGGCCTCAATTCAGAATGCCGCCAAGAATTGTATCACCTGAAATCCTTCCGGATAATAAGGTCACTTTCAGGGTCTACGCAAAAGATGCAACAAAGGTCACCGTATCAGGTGAATGGCAGGCTGGTCCTAATTCAACCGAGGCGCTCGTCAGGAACGACACAGGATTGTTTATGATTACAGTAGGTCCGCTAAAGCCTGAGCTTTATGGATATACTTTCACTGTAGATGGTGTAAGCACGATTGATCCGAATAATGTTCAGGTCCGCCGCGACGGTACTCGATACGGAAGTTTTTTCATTATCCCTGGTACTGAATCTGATTTCTATGTCCAGAAGAACGGAGTTCCCCATGGTAATGTGTCAAAAGTTTGGTACAATTCTCCTGTCCTTGGAATGGACCGCAGGGTATATGTCTATACACCTGCAGGTTATGAAAAAGGCAATCAGAAATACTCCGTATTTTACCTGCTTCATGGAGCCGGAGGCGATGAGGATGCATGGACTAACATGGGCCGTGCTGCTCAGATAATGGACAACCTTATAGCACAGGGTAAGGCAAAGCCAATGATAGTGGTAATGACGAATGGGAATGCCAACCAGGCAGGCGCACCGAATGATGTAACTGACGTTACATTACAGGGAGATCTAATGGCTGCATATCAGAAGCTTGCCGGGAAGTTCGAGGCTCACCTCGTAAAGGATCTCATTCCTTTTATCGAGAAAAATTATAATGTCCTTACAGGTAAGGATAACCGGGCAATTGCCGGATTATCAATGGGAGGCATGCATACTCAGACAATCACGAACGACAATCCAGGAATGTTCAGTTATATAGGTGTATTCAGCATGGGTATTATGAATTTTGGTCAGCAGAACCAGGACGCAGCAAAGCTTGACCAGGAAAGGGAGACTAAGATCGAAGCACTAAAAAACAGTGGTTATAAACTATACTGGATAGGTGTCGGGAAGGATGATTTTGTATACCAGAGTGTTGTTAAACTCAGGAGCACTCTCGACAAGCACAATTTTAAATATACTTATCGCGAAAGCACCGGAGGCCACACATGGACCAACTGGAGGATATACCTTTCAGAGTTTGCACCTCAATTGTTCCAATGATTTCCTTTATGTTTCTTGTAAGGAAATCCCTGAATTACTTGATTAGTAATGAAATACAAAGAATTAGCAAAAACCGGTGAAAAAGTATCAGTTGTAGGTTTAGGTTGCATGGGAATGAGTGCAGCTTATGGCAAAGCAGATGACACAGAAAGTGTTGCAACATTAGAATATGCTTTAGATCTTGGAATTAACTTCTGGGACACTGCTGATATCTATGGAAATGGAGCAAATGAAGAGCTGATTTCCAAAGTGCTGGTTCCAAATCGTAATAAAATCTTTATTGCAACAAAGTTTGGATTCCGTGTAAGAGGAGGTGAGGGAGACGCTTTTGTAGGTGGAGAAACTTATGTTGACGCTTCACCGAAGTGGATGAAACAAGCCGTTGAGAACAGTCTGAAAAGATTGAAAACAGACAGAATTGATCTTTATTATGCCCACCGTATAGATCCCAATGTCCCGGTTGAAGAAACTGTCGGAGCAATGGCTGAACTGGTAAAAGCAGGAAAAGTTCGTTACCTCGGTCTGAGTGAGTGTACTCCTGAAGATTTAAAAAAAGCATATGCTGTTCATCCGATAACGTCATTGCAAAGTGAATACTCTTTACTTACCAGAGGTGTGGAAGAGGCAATTTTACCATTAACCAGAGAGTTAGGAATGACCTTTGTGCCATTTGCTCCATTAAGTCGTGGATTGATTACCAATAAATTAGACGTAAGCTCTCTTGCTTCTAACGATTTTCGAAAGAATCTGCCCAGATATCAAGGAGAATTTTTAGAGAATAATCAGAAACTGGCAGCTGCATTTGCTGAATTAGCTGAAAGTAAAAACTGTTCACCGGCCCAGTTAGCAATTGCATGGGTAATAGCACATGGCGACAATATTATTCCAATTCCAGGAACAAAACGCAGAAAATATCTGGAAGAAAATGCAGGAGCACCTGATGTAGAGTTGACAGTAAAAGAACTGGAAGGTATTGATGCAATTGTTAAGAAATATCCTAACATCGGATCACGTTATAGTGCACGTGAAAATAAATTTGTTAAAAAATAATATCACTGGAAATCTCATATAAATTCTAATACAGACCACTAAATCCGATTTATTATGAAATCAACAACCCTATCAATCATTCTCTTAACATTGCTTTATGGTTCTATTGAAGCGCAAAAAATTAATGAATGGCGGCCGGAAAACCGAACAGGGGTATCTGCTGAAACAGGACTATTGAAGTCATGGCCTGCCGCCGGACCAACCCTGCTATGGGCCAACCTCGATCTCGCTAAAGGTTTCTCATCGCCTTCGTTCGGGACCAATACCATTTATATAACAGGAAACAAAGGCAGCATAGGCGCCGAAGATATACTGTTTGCCTTGAATATGAATGGAAAGATTCTGTGGCAAACTGCAATAGGCCGTGCATGGACGGGATCTAATCCTGAAAGCAGGGCTACTCCCACTGTTGAAGGTAATAGAGTTTATACTTGTAGTGGATTTGGTGATCTTGCATGCATTGACGGAACCACCGGAAAAATAATCTGGTCGTATAAGGCAAGTGAACTGAACAAAGGAACCTATGGGAGTTGGGGTATTGCAGAATCGCTTCTAATCGATGGAAATAAGATATATTTTTCACCTGGCGGACCTGAGACAACGACCATAGCCCTCAATAAAGCAACCGGAGATGTCATCTGGAAATCTGCAAGTCTCAATGATAAGCCAGGCTATGTTTCGCCAATACTCATCAACTACGCGGGGGAAAAAATGGTTGTAAATGTATCATTAGGCCATGTTTTTGGAGTTGATGCTTCAAATGGTGAAATTCTCTGGAAGGTCGCTCATTTGGCAAGTCCCGGGGGAAGCGATCTTATCAAATGCGTCACACCATTATTCCATGATGGCAGGGTTTATGTAACCGGAGGTTATGATATAGGCGGAATGATGATCGGGATAGCTAAAGATGGAAAGAGCGCAAGTGTAGCCTGGACCGATAAAGTATTGGATGTTCACCATGGAGGTGTAGTTCTTGTAAACGGATATATTTATGGCTCAAACTGGCTGAATAATGGTGATGGCAACTGGTGCTGCATCGACTGGAATACCGGGAAAAAAATGTGGGAAGAACATTGGAACTGTAAGGGATCCATCATATCAGCCGAAGGTATGCTTTTTATATATGAAGAAAAGAATGGAAATGTGGGACTTTTAAAGGCTAATCCTGAAAAATTCGATCTCGTCAGCAGTTTTAAAGTTACCCAGGGCAACACAGGACCATTTTGGGCACACCCCGTAATCCACAATGGAATTCTTTACCTAAGGCACACCAATGCTTTGATGGCTTACAATATTAAAGCAAAATAACCTGTCTTAATTCTGAACTTAATCCGGCAACCAATGGGTAAAACTGGGTTCGGGCCAGTACTAGGCACATCCTGTTATTCATAATGGCTTTCTTTATATCAGACACGGGAAAGCGATTATGGTGTATGATATAATGGCAAAATCATAATATAGAATCCCCTCCTTTCTGCAAAAGGGGAATTTGATTTAGAAAAAGGTTGGATATCCGGTTGCAGCTTTTTAAACGTTCGGAGTCCAGACAGGACAAGAGGTCATTTTCGGCCTCTTTTTTTTCTCTCAAAACATCACTGGTATTTAGGACGACTTGTTTGGGTAAAGTGAATGGAGTGGTTGCAACTCTCCCCTTCTCCTAAAAGAGTCTTTCGAATAAGAGACAACCAGGGATATTCTTCCTGAACTATTTTTTATTCAAAGTGTTAATAAGGAAAGAACACTTTAATTCTGTAGCCATGAAAAAAGTAATATCACTTTCCGTTGTACTATTTTTCTTAATATCAGTGTTTCACGTACATGGACAAAGCCAGTCCGATTGTGAGAAGAAGCTCCGACAACAGGAGTCAAACAAAAAAATGGTAGTTGAATTTTACCAGGAACTCTTTGGAAATAAAAATCCTAATGCCATCAATAAGTACATTGGTGATAAATACATTCAGCATAACCCTTCCTTGCCTGATGGTAAAGAGGCTTTGCTTCAGGCAGTAAAAGTCTGGTTTAAGGATGCACCTAAAGAAAAAGTGGATTTTCAACATGTTGCAGCTGATGGGGATCTGGTATATCTGCATATCAGAAGTAAATCCGGTCCGAAAGTAAGGGCAATTGTGGATATCTTCAGAATCGAGAACGGCAAGATTGTGGAACATTGGGATGTTATTCAGGAAGTTCCGGAGCATTCAGCCAATGATCATCCAATGTTTTAGGAATAAATATCATAACAATTACCACGGAATTCTAAGAACATGGCTCACCAATAATGACATCATAGTTAAATGGATAAGATGATGTTCCTAAGTGTCAGGTTCAGATTTTATTACAGTTGATAATAAAATATGCAACAGGTGATTAGTGGATTGCAACTTTCATGGGTAGAGTGAAGGGAAAGGGAAGGACACTTCTTATATTTAGTTCACCCTTAATTTTTCTTTAATGCTAAAATAACCTGTTCTTAATCCTTAAAAAAATAGGATAACTTGCAATAGGACTTCCGCTTTGTTGCTAATGGTCCTGAACAATCAATGTACTTAAAAGAAAGAAGGAGGGTATCATTATGACGGATATAAATCCAGTAATCGGGGGTCTTTTTAGGATCCACAAGATTATCACACGGGGACTTGACATTTCCATTCGGAAGTGTGATGAATACCTTGGTAAGCAGGGAATACCACTTGAGGAAGTTGCAGGGTTTTCTATGTATGTAACAGCACTGAAGTAGGTAACGCATGCGCATCATCTAAGCGAAGATGAAATTGCTTTTCCCTATTTCAAAGGTACCATAGAGGCGCCCTATGATCGCCTGAGGGATGACCACCAGACCATTTCCCGCATTCTGGTCACCCTGGACCAATGTATTTTAGAGATTTCATCTGGCGGAGTCGGCAAGCTTCGCGAAGTGCTGGGCGAATTCGAAGAATTATGGGTACCCCATATCAGAATCGAGGAAGAAAATTTCACAGCGGAAAAGTTGCAGATGGTCGCAGGAATGAAAGAACAGGCAGACCTTGCAGAAAAGATTACCAAACACGGTATTAAAAACTCCGGGCCGGGACCTCTTGTGCTGCCTTTCATGTTCTTTAATCTTGAAGGCAAGGATCGCGAGACCTTTATGATGCCCATCCCCTGGATTGTCAAAAAGGTCCTTGTGCCAATTATCTGGAAAGGGCAGTGGAAGCCGATTCGGAAGAACACACGCTGGCTAAAGGGTAGACCTACAAGCTTCACGTGCCCAAGGATATTCCGGTGAAGCAGTTCAGTGACCATTGTTGTGCATGCGTATTTATGGAGGCGACCGAGCTTGCGAGCTCGCCGAAGGTAATTCTAGTTCTTAAATCATTTTGAATACTGAACAAGAAACACCGATTTACTAATTACGATGTGAAAGGGTTGGTTGCAACTTTCCCAGTATCTAAATGCAAAACCCAGGCTTATTAACCATATTTGGCCAGTCAGATTAAACTTAACATACATAACTAAACAACAAGCCCTTAAATCCCGTCATGGATGGTCAATTTATTCTGGTTAACCAAGGTCGGGGCTTCTGTTTTTTCTCCAAATAATGTATTATCTGTTCTATTCCAAGTGGTGCCCCTTTATAAAATTGAAAATCCAGTACGATAAATGTTCTTTGGGATTTTGTATTTCAAGGAATGATGGAATCGGTGATGGATTAAATCAAATTGCTGCAATAAAAATCATTAAGGTTATATAAATTATTCTTGAATTTTTATCTGTTAAATAAATTCTTTAATTTTATGCTGATTAATCTGGATATTTTACCAAAAAACAACTCTGGGAAAAGTAGATTGTAACCAATTAAACCCATTAATATGAAAAAAATAATCGGCTCATTATTATTATTGCTGGCAGGTTGTGCCCCTTTATTTGCACAGGAAGATGCAGAAGGTTGCAAAGATCCGGCTTTATTCACAAGGATGCCCGGTTATCACATATACAGGTGTGAAGATCTGCAGTTTGACAGATATGAATTCTTGATCAGTAGAGATAAAACTCAGGCTGTAGAGGGGCACCATCTATTCATTTTGTATGACCTTAATGAGAATGCCCAGGCCCCAAGTCCGCTTCAAACAGTTCGGAATTATACAAATGCTATAAAGAAAGTCGGTGGACAGCTCGTCTATGAATACGAGGATGGTGGTACTCAAAATGTAATTTTGAAAGTAAGTAAGGATGGTAAGGAGTTATGGGCTTATGTTTCTTCCAGCCAAAATGGTCAGCTCTCAATTCATATAATTGAAAAACAGGCAATGAACCAGTATGTGGTTGCTGATGCCAGCAGCCTGGCAAAGAGTATAAAGGAAACAGGCAAAGTGGCAGTCTATGGAATCTATTTTGATACCGGAAAATCAATATTGAAACCGGAATCTCAGCCAACTCTGCAGGAGATTGCGAAATTATTGAAAGCTGATCCGGCCCTTAAGCTTTATGTAGTTGGCCATACCGATAATACAGGTACATTCGATGCAAACATGAAACTTTCAATGGACAGAGCTATAGCTGTTGTTAATTCTTTAGTATCTCTGCATTCTGTAAATATTGCAAGCCTCAAAGCCTGCAGTGGAGGGCCAATAGCACCTGTTGCAAGCAATGACACTGAAGAGGGTAAGGCTCTGAACCGCAGAGTGGAACTAGTTAAGCAGTAACAATTATTAATCCATAATCTAAAGCCTGTCTGTTTGAGTGAAAATGGGATACAAAACAAGGAACACCGCTTTACGAATTACGATGTGAAAGGGCGGTTGCAACTCTCCCATTCTCAAAAACGAGTTTTTCGGAAAAGATGCAACTGAGAACAAAACCGGAAAATTGTCAGTTGATCATGTTCTATTCCTGTTCATCGGTTTTAATTTCTTTCCGAAGCAATATGCATCATTGCTTTATTCCACCTCATTCATGGAATAAATTCTATGTTGTCATATGATTTCGGTTATCTTTAAATCAAAAATGTCGATCACAAAAACCATAACCGGAATCAATATTCGTTCGCTTATCTTAAGCCTGATTATTCCTTTAATGTTCAATTGCATAGCATCCTACGGCGATTGCCCGGCCTGGAAGAAAGGCATGGTTTCTTCCGGAATGTCAGATTCAACTAAAGAGAGTACGGCTCCTGATGAATACCAGTCGGTTAATACCATGCTGGTTTTACCTAAAAATCCGGGTCCAGGGGAATCATTCCGTATTTTGGCGACCGGAGAGGAAAATATCCGGAAAGCGCAGATTATCGTCAGCGGACCGTCGGGTAGTTTAGAATCCCTTAAAAGTAAAATCGGGGAGGAATTGCCTTATTGGCGGATTGATGATTTTGCTGGAAGTTCTGTTGGCAAATATAAGGTTACTTTAATTGCGGATAAAAAGGTGGTCGGTAATCTGGAGTTTATAATTTCTCCAAGGGAGGTTACTCCCCCAGCTGGTGTGGTATGGAAGACCCTCCGTGGGTGGGACAGCGGCACGGAGGAAATATATTCTGCCTGGATAAACGCTTTGTTTCAAGGCTGCGATGAACGCGCTTCCTGGTCCGCGCTCCACGAAGTGACCCAAAATCAAAATCAGAATTTTCTTTACAACTACCTCTCCATGGGAGAAGATGATCCTAATGGAAAAAACAGGTTGATTATGCAGCCAGATTGTGCCGATAATCCATTTTACCTGAGGGCATATTTTGCCTGGAAACTGGGCCTCCCATTTGGTTACCATGTGTGCGACAGGGGCAGCCTTGTGCATAATCCTAAAGCAGGCCAATGGATCACAAATGAAACCTCCATCTCAAAAACCAATCCGGCGCTGGCATTCAATGTCTTTCTCAGAATGGTGATGAATGGTGTCCATTCAGGCACGGCCCGAACTGCATTGGATGATGAAAACTCCGATTATTACCCTGTTTCACTTGACCGCGGAGCCTTGCATCCTGGTATTGTTTTTGCTGATCCTTACGGACATACGCTGATTATTGTAGGCTGGGCACCACAAACTAAGGATCATCCGGGATTACTTCTTTCAGTTGATGCCCAACCCGATGGGACGATAGGAATCAAGAGGTTTTGGAAAGGGAATTTCCTGTTTAACACCTCCGGAGTGGTAGGGGAACCAGGATTTAAAGCTTTTCGTCCCATTTCGGTACATGAGAGGGTGCCATTCCTGATGCCAAACAAAGCACTAATCGTATCAGCGGGGTTTGTCCCCTTTTCACTTCAGCAGAGAAAGATGAAAACTGATGTTTTCTATCACACTATGGAGCGATTAATCAACCCTAAGCCGCTTGACCCTGAAACTGCGTTACTCGACCTGATCCAGGCGCTTCACGAACAACTAATGGTACGTGTCACTTCAGTAGCTAATTGTGAAGCTTTTCTCAAATTACATCCGGGTGCTGTGATTCGTATGCCTTCCAGTGCTGCCGGAATTTTTCAGGCCGGTGGTCAATGGGAAGACTTTTCGACTCCTAACCGTGATTTAAGGCTTTTGATTGCGATGGATGCGGTGCTCGATTTCCCTGACCTGATTGTCCGTTCGCCAGAAGATTTTAATATCTCAAGACTAGTCTCTCCGGAGCAGGTTAAGAAAAAGCTTCAGTCGATCCTGGATCAAAAGGCTTCTGAACTTTCGATCAGTTATACCCGCACAAATGGTTCTTTACAAAAACTGACTGTTGGGGAAATACTTAAAAGAAGGGATATCTTTGATATGGCCTATAATCCGAATGATGGAATCGAAATCCGCTGGGGGGCAGCGGAAAACAGCGATGAACGGGCTACGTGCCATCGTCATACGCCTTCAAACCAACTTGAAACGATGCACTCGGTACGTATGTGGTTCCATAAGCGGCAGCATCCACCAACATAAAAACTTACTGATTCAAATATATTTTCAAAAATTGGACAAATCGGTTAAAATTTATTAAAAACCTGATCTGTAAGTTTGTGAATATTAAAGTCTCAATTGTTTTAACATCATAAGGTCTTTCAACTGGTTGCAACTTTCAATCGTCAGCGGTACAGTTTAAAAAGAAGTCCCTTGCATATAACATATGTCAAGGGACTTTGAATCAGGGGAAGGATTGGAATATAAATGGATCAGGTTAATACCAGAATAAAAATTAAGTCTTTTCGGCTGACAATAGCAAATTGCATGATTTCAGATTAATTCCCACAGGTTAGTTTTTAATAAATTTTTTAGTGACCAATATGTCTTTGTCCTTAATCATCATTACATAAATGCCAGACTTACTGTTAGAAAGATCAAGTTGTTTCAAGATCTCTTCTTTTAATACAGGGGCATTATAAACTTGTTTCCCTGCTAAATCCGTAATAATTATTTCACTTTTTTCACTTTGCAGCGGATTGATAAATTTAATCGAAAAATGACCATCATTTGGATTTGGATAAAGATTAACAATTTCCGAATTAGCATCGTATTTAGTAAGAGCCCCTACTTCAAATTCAACTGATGATGAAATAGTAGTATCATTTGAATTGTCAGTTGCAATTGCCGTTATCAAATATCTTCCTGCAGCAACATCTTTCCATATATATGTATATGGAGCTGAAGTCAACCCGACAAGTTCAGTCTCACCATTATAGAATTCAACCTTACTTATTGTACCATCAGGGTCAGAAGCAGTAGCATCGATCTCAATTGTAGAAAGGTTTTCATAAGTGTTTCCTTTACGTGGATTAGAGATCTTGACAATCGGATGCTTATTTGGGGCAGGGTTACTATTAATTACAGAAATTGAGATTGCAGATGATGTGGTTTTCGTATTCAGATTGTCAGTAGCTATAACCGTTAAAGAATAAGTACCTGCTGCCACATTATTCCAGTTAAATGAATAAGGAGCTGTAGACTTTGATCCAAGTTTAGTGCTGCCATTGTAGAATTCTACTAAATTAATTGAACCGTCAGGATCGGAAGCATTGGCAGTAATCGTAATATTTGCTGCAGATGTAAATGAGCTGTAGTTGATTGGGGACGTTATTACTGCAACAGGAGCCAGATTAATACAGTTATTAATTACTGGTTGATTGCTAATATTTGCTGCTATTCCTCCTGAAGCTGTCTGCAATGGATTAGCAGAAGGTTTAGTATAAGATACGATAACAACATCACCATATATGATGGGACTTGCCAGAGTCAACTGAACTTTAGTCCCTGAAATGACAACTGTTTTAATCGTTCTGACTACTGAATTAACAAGAACCGAAAAAGCTGAAGCAGCAGGAACAATACTGGAAAGAGTCATATTATAAGTTATTCCCAGAATAGAAGGTGTTGCATTTTCAACAGACGAGCTGACATAAACAGGGTTGACAGAATTA
>Ga0187886_1002228_pt1 | contig 15894 bp, 7 predicted proteins | sample June2016WEW_20_1_FD_133001 | JGI IMG/M metagenome (GOLD analysis project Ga0187886, IMG submission 133001) | Peatland microbial communities from SPRUCE experiment site at the Marcell Experimental Forest, Minnesota, USA - June2016WEW_20_150 | ecosystem: Environmental > Terrestrial > Soil >... | reverse complement strand
GGCAAGAAGGATCCGAAAAAAGCTCAGGCCTACGCAATGAGCAAGCCAGTAATCGATTTTTCGTGGGATGTTGCGAAGAAAGCAATTATCGTCATTCGCGATAATCAAATGTTGCCGTTAGAGAAGAACAAGAAAATCCTGGTTATCGAGCAGCGCATTCCCTATGAATTTGTTGGAAAAGATCCTTACATGCACTCGCACATGTTTTGCGAAGCAATGGTGGAGGAATCGGAGAATCTGATTCTTGTTGACACGGATTTTGCTGCAACCGAGCCAGAAGTGGAAGAATGCCTCGAGCTTGCCAAGCAGGCAGATCTTGTTGTTATGACAAACTATTACGCGCGTATTGTAAAAACCGGGAACAATAGATTCCTTGCCAAGAAGCTGAAAGAAGCCGGGCACAGAGTGGTTGTTGTGACGAATTATCCTTATGTCGATGGTACGACAAGCGAAGCGGATGCTGCAGTTTGTATCTTTAGCGGCACACCGGATTCCATTAGAATTTCAGCTCAGGTTCTGTTCGGAAGAGTCAAGCCTTCAGCAAAAACCAAATTGCCGATTAGTCTGGGCGTTCAAACAGAAACTCCAGTGAAAAAGCCGGCGTCGCGGAAGCAATCTCTTGAAATATCATATTGCTAGCGAGCAGAGCTCTTGAATATCCTGGTTTATGAATAGTTCTGGAAAGCATGAGATCAAGAAGTAAAATCCTCTGGACGAAATAATATGCCAGCACCTCGTAGACTGAAAATAGGCGACGTTTTTACAATCTCAGGAGCACAGATATCCGAAATCTATGTCAAGAACAAGATGGGGGTGCATTTTCAGGGAATGTCAAAGACCCTTCCATTCCCCCATACTATTGCTCTTCAGGGTGCTCCGACCTGTTCGATAGGCATCTCTCCTGATGGCCTGTATAACAGACTGAACAATGCCGGCAGGTTGATATTGTTGAATCAAAATGCAATTCAACTGGGGTCCGCACCGTTTGTCCGTGTTGGTGATAAGGAAGCGATCACGCTTACAACGAAGGATCCCAGGGCGGTGGAAGGTCCTGATGATGTACCCGCCCTGAAGAATTATTACCATCCTCCAGTGTCTGAGAAACAAACTTCAATTTCTCTTGCTACGCCCTTAGCGGAAATGGCATATGAATTGGGGAGTGTTAGGGTAACAAGAAGATTGATCTCTCCCTTCTTATCAGGGAGTAAACATGCTCTGCTGCCTGCCGGTGTAGAAGAATATGAGATAAAGAACAAATCAAGCCAAAGGCAACAAATTACGCTTGTAATTCCCCGACCATCACTGGTCAATCTTCAGGAAAAAGAACTAAAACCCACTGATCAGGACACTGTTTATGTGTGTTCGACACCGGTGAAGGGCCATGTGCATGAAGATTTCAGCTCACAGGGTCTTAAAGGTGTTGCGATGGGGAGCAAGGAATGTGAAGACAGGATGGTTATCGCTGTGCCTGAAATAAGTGGAGCAAGAATTGACACACAGCCGTACTTTTGCCTGAACAGACTCAAACAGGATTTGCTGTTGAATGATGACGGAAGCTTTTATGAGAAGAGAAAGCCCATACTGAATCAAGATTATGGGGCAGCGATCAGTCTTACGCTGACATTGGATCCGAAAGCGACCGTCACGATACCTTTTGCATTTGCCTTAGATTTTCCACAACAACGATATATAGATGGAAAAACCTTTGAGCGTAAGTATGTGAAGAGTTTCAAGGATCAGGAATCCAGGGCCGTGGAGATGGTAAGGCTGGCCTTGGAAGGTTATTCTGCCTGGCTGGATCGTACGATAACGATTCAAAGCAAGATATTTGATACGATACAGAAAAGTCCTTCCTATAAGAATGATAAGAATGGTGCTTTGAGATTAACGCGGCTGATTCTGAATGAGTTTAGTTTCCCGTTGTCGAATGCTGCAGTCTGGGTTGAAGATAACGATGGAAATGATAGAGCAAGGTTTCTGGAATGCTTTGATTACGCCTACATAGATCCTTCAGATGTTGACTGGTATTCAATGGTGCTGCTGGTGCTGTTCCCCAGCATAGAACTAGAGCTCTGCCAACGGTTCATCGACTCGATTCTGGCAGAAGATCTCACAGAGCGCTATTATCATCATCACTCATCTTTTGTTGAAGCTCGAAAGCACTTTCAGGAGCACCCGGAGGAATACGAAGGCAGATCGCTAATCCAGATAAGAGATGCTTTCAAGATTAAGGGGAGCGTGGCGCATGACTTAGGCGCTTTGCCGAAGGGCCATGCCTTACGCAATGTCAGTGATTATGCCTGGTACAACAACAACTATTGGGTGGATCTATTCCCAAAGCTGGCGCTAAGAGTGTTGCGCAATGTCAAATTCACCGGCGATACGGATTTGTTAACCAAGAATTGGCAGACGCTTAGATTTGGGTTTGAGTTCTTGCAGAAGCTTGACATAGATGGAGATGGCATCCCCGAGGGTAATCCTCATGAAGTTAAAAATACGTTTGATAACTTAACCTTGTTCGGGGTAGATAGCTATGATGCGACCACTTTCATGGCCGGCTGCCAGGCGATGATCTTGATGGCCAATATGATGCAGGATGACTCGGCAAAAAAGCAATATGAAGCGAGCTTTGAAAGGGCTTCTGAAGCTTTTGGAAAATTATGGAGAGATGGAAAAAACAGCAAAGGCGCAAGACTGCAGTACTATGTCACATGCTATGACCCTGTCACAAAGAAGACGAATAAGGATGTCTGGACCAATCAATTAGATGCCTTATGGTATCTCATCGCGATAGGAGAAGAACCTTTTATATCTGATGACAGAGCAAGAAAAATACTCAAGACAATTTATAGAAATAATAGAACCACAATGGGCTGGGCCATGTGTCGTACAGAGGATGGCAGAGCGGTAAAATCGGAACAGGGGCAAGACGTCTATACAACATCCAATTATGTTTTTGCGCAACTTCTCGATTATTATGGCCTGGTCAAAGAGAGCAAAGAAGTTTATAAGGCAATGGATAAGGTTATCTTCCGACATGCCAATTCCTTGATAAGCCCGGATAATCTCAGGGCTGAATTCGAAAAAGAGGGGGAAGAACTGACCAAAGGGCCCCATTATATTGTAGCCGCTTATCCACGGCCGGGCGCAGTATTAACACAAATCGTAATACAGCATATTAAAGAGCTTCAAAAGCGAACGAAGAGGACAAAAATAGAATCTCAGCAGTTGAGTTCTTTCATCAATGATCTGTTCACGGAACCTCTTGGTGATCCTGCAGTGATTAAATAGGTTTCTTCAGAAGATGCCAAGAAATATGAGAAAGATGAAGTCGCTCACCATGCGTGATATGCAAAGAAGAAGTGGGATGTTCCCACTCATTGAGATTCGTAAACGCTAGATAATCTTTGGAGCGAAGAGTGCAAACAGGTTCGCAAAAGCTTTCCGTCAAGGAGAAAATTGGCTACGGCTTTGGAGATGCTGCGGCTAACTTTGTGTTCCAGACAATGCTGATCTTCCAATTAGGTTTCTATACAGATGTCTACGGTCTTACGGCAGCAGCGGCGGGCACACTGTTGCTCGTGGGACGCTTTTGGGACGCAGTGTTTGATCCGTTTATGGGTGCCGTTGCAGATCGAACAAATACCCGATGGGGAAAATTTCGCCCATGGGTTCTGTGGGCGGCAATTCCATTCGCAGTTATGTTTTTCCTTGCGTTTACGACTCCAAATTTTGGAGCAACAGGGAAAATTTGGTATGCCTACATCACCTATATCCTCCTGATGACGGTTTATTCCGTTGGCAACCTTCCATATTCTGCTCTCAACGGAGTCATCACCGGCGATGTGAATGAACGCACCAGTCTCTCTTCCTATCGCTTCTTCTTTGCTATGTCGGCGTCTCTTGTCGTACAGGGGTTGACACTGCCGCTGGTCGGCAAATTCGGACAAGGCGATAATGTGAGAGGGTGGTCTTTGACAATTGGACTTTTTGCCGTCATCAGCATTATCTGCTTTGTGATCACATTCTTAAGTGTACGCGAACGCATCCAGCCTGATCCAAAACAGAAATCTTCACCGAAAGAAGACTTTGCCGGTCTCTTGAAGAATCCACCGTGGATCTCGATGTTTGTACTGACCCTGTTCCTCTTTATTACGCTGGCTCTGTGGGGCAGTGCCATGTTTTACTATTTCTCTTACTATGTTGACAAGGTATCTTTATTCAATTCGCTGCGATCGTGGAACTTGGTAGCTACTGCCGCAGGCGAAACATCAAGTTGGTGGCATGATCTCCTGAACGCTTTTGGATTGATCGCAAAGGAAGACAGGAGCAATGTTGCATCAGTTGGCTTCAGTTTGTTTAATATGTGTGGAATGGTTTGTAATATCATAGGAGTGTTGTTCTCAAAAGCACTGGCGGTGCGTTTCGGTAAGAAAAGTGTTTACCTCATCGGTTTGTTCTTCACCACGTTATTTACCGCGCTTTTCATTCTCTTGCCTGCCGATGCCGTCGGGCCCGCATTCGTTCTTAACATCCTTAAATCATTAGCGTATGGGCCCACGATCCCGTTGTTGTGGGCAATGATGGCCGATGTAGCTGATTATGCTGAGTGGAAAACAAACCGGCGTGCTACCGGTATTGTCTTCGCGGGTATCGTGTTTGCGTTGAAAGCAGGACTAGGATTGGGTGGAGCTATCTGCGGGTGGCTGCTTGCGTCATACGGGTATGTTCCCAATGTCATCCAAACTGAACATGCATTGTTCGGTATTCGGCTGACAGCAAGTATCTTTTCCGCTATCCTGTTTTTCGCAAGTCTTGTCGCACTTGCGTTTTACGGTATCAGCAAGAAACTCAATCTTCAAATTCAAGATGAGCTGGCAGAGAGACGGAAGAGTTTTTCAACCGCGGCGCCGTGACGCTAAATCAGACCGTGTAGAGAGCGATAACACAGTTCAGTCAACGTCAGACCCAATGAATACTTTTTCACTTATGAAGGAGCGATAATGGCCAAGACCTATTTTCCAAAAGTCCAGAAGGCGATTCCCTACGAAGGGAAAGACTCCAAGAATCCATTTGCCTTCAAGTACTATAACAAAGATCAGCGGGTTGGTTCCAAAACAATGGCCGAGCACCTTCGCTTCTCGGTCGCTTACTGGCATTCCCTCTTGGGCAGCGGGGCCGACATGTTCGGGGGCCCGAGTTTCGAGAGAGCTTGGCGTGAAGCGAGCGACCCGATGGATCGTGCCAAGGAGACATTGGACGCAGCTTTTGAGCTTTTTCAGAAGCTCGGCATCAACTATTACTGCTTCCACGATCGGGACATCGCCCCTGAAGGCGCCAACTTTTCAGAGTCAATCAAGAATTTGCAGACCATCGTCGGTCTTGCCAAGCAGATGCAGAAAGAATCCGGCGTCAAGCTGCTGTGGGGAACGGCCAACCTGTTCAGCGATCCCATTTATTCTCAGGGAGCCGGCACAAGCCCGGACGCCCACGCGATGGCTCATGCAGCCGCCCAGGTCAAGAATGCCATTGATGCAACCAAAGAGCTTGGCGGAGAAAACTACGTCTTCTGGGGAGGGCGGGAGGGGTATGAGACGCTGCTGAATACAGATCTAAAAAGAGAGCAGGAGCAGATGGCGAGATTCTTTCACATGGCTGTCGATTACAAACGGAAGATCGGATTCAAGGGACAGTTCCTCATCGAACCGAAACCAAAAGAGCCGACAAAACATCAGTACGATACCGACGCGGCCACAACACTCTCTTTCCTGCAGGAATACGATCTGATCGATCATTTCAAGTTGAACATTGAAGCAAACCACGCCACGCTTGCAGGGCACACCTTCGAACACGAGCTCGCCGTTGCTTCCGCGGCGGGGAAGCTGGGAAGCGTCGATGCGAATCGCGGGGATCTCTTGCTCGGATGGGACACCGATCAATTTCCGACCGACGTCTATTCCACAACCCTTGCGATGCTGATCATACTCAAGCAGGGTGGCCTGGGAAGCGGGGGACTCAATTTCGACGCAAAAGTCCGGCGGAGCTCAAACGACCCGCATGATCTTTTCCATGCACATATCGGCGGCATGGATGCTTTTGCACGAGGGCTTCTGATCGCTGACGCGATCATCAAAGACAAAGTCTTCTCCAAATTCATCGATGACCGTTACAGCAGCTACAAGACGGGTATCGGCGCAAAGATCATGTCCGGCAAGGTCGGTTTGCGTGAGCTCGAAGAGTGGATCATCAAGAATGGGAAACCGGAGCTTGAGAGCGGGCGCCAGGAGATGCTGGAGAATATCCTCAATTCGTACATACTTCGCTGAACGGTTACGAGAACCTACTTAAGGAGACGCGGCAGTGAAGAACTCATTTACGTCTATCAGAACGTCGTACGGCAAAGCTCTGTTCGTTGTCGGAGTGTTATTCCTCTGTCTCGCTCAATCTCTGATGGCGACGGGCACAATCAAGGGAAAAGTATATGACAAGGATTCAAAGGACGGGCTGCCCGGCGCCAATGTTACCTTGGTCGGTACGAGCGTCGGTGCGGCGAGCGATCTGAACGGGGGGTATGTCATTACGAATGCCTCCCCGGGGACGTACACTCTTCAAGTAACCTACATTGGCTATGTCACAAAAACTGCCAAGGTGCGCGTCGTCAACGACAGCACCATCGTGCAGGATTTCGCCTTGCAGGCTGTTGCCATTCAGGGACAGGAGTTCGTTGTCACTGCCCAGGCTGCGGGACAGATGCAGGCAATCAACCAGCAACTTACATCGAACAAGATTGTCAGTGTCGTGTCAGAATCACGCATTCAAGAGCTACCGGACTTCAACGCTGCACAAGCCATCAGCAGGTTGCCAGGCATTTCGACACTCAACAGTTCCGGCGAAGCAAATAAGATTGTCATAAGAGGCCTGGCTCCCAAATACAATCAAATTACTATTGAGGGGATTTCACTTGCGTCGACTGGTAGCACCCAGATCGGAATAACATCACAAGGTGGAACCGCTGGCGAGGTAAGCAACGACCGAAGTGTCGACCTTTCGATGATGTCTCCCTACATGATAAAAACCATTTCCGTGTACAAATCCTTGACACCGGATATGAATGCCAATGCAATTGGCGGCGTTGTGAACATGGAGTTAAGGGAAGCTCCATCCGAATTGCATTCTGACCTCCTCTTTCAAGAGGGCTACACTCAGAAGAGCAACACGTATAGCAATTATAGAGCCGTAGGATCGGTTAGCACACGCTTCTTTGATGACAATCTCGGCGTGTATGTCCTCGGAAATATTGAAAGCTATGACCGCAGTGCTGACAATATGAATGCTGGTTACGAAATTACCTCAACGAAGCCCGATTCAATAAGTGGATATTTTCCCGTGAGGGTGACGAACGTGCAGCTTGACCGTCATTTTGAAACCAGGAAACGTTATGGTGGGAATGCCATTCTTGACTTTCGTTTGGCCTCGGGTTCTTTCAAGCTGGTGAACATGTTCAGCCGCTTGAGTTCTGACTTTACGGACTATCGGACTATTTACAATTATACCTCAGCCACTCAGGAACTCGACTTCACCTATCAACAGGGAAAAAACAATGTTGATTTGGCATCCAGTTCATTGGACTTTAATTACGATTTGGGATTTATGAGTGTCGACTTGAAAGCTGCAGAGAATTATTCAAGGAACAACCTGCCTGCTGAACCTCAGGCTCAGTTCTATGAAACACGAGGGGTCGGAACTTCAACGCCTAACGTACTTCCAGAGAACTTAACTAACCTTATTGCCTATGGTGGCACAGACAATGTTTATTTAAACACGCTGACTCGCTTCACCTCAGATTACAAGGAAAACGGACAGACCTACAAAGGGGATTTCAAAATCCCATTCAAGCTTTTCAGTGACATTGTTGGCTATTTCAAATTCGGCGGGAATTACAGTCACACTCAACACAACAACGCTCAAGAAACGCCCTACGCAACTGTTGCCGGAACAACCCCCATCCAACAAGCGATTTCAAATGGACTGCGTCAACAATTTCCAGGACTGACTTACAACAGTGGCTTGAATATTTTCACCTCGACCGGGTTCACTTCTACGAACGGCGATATATTGAAAAGTTTTCTTAGCGATCGCTTCGGCAGGATTATCTGGGCTGCTGACGGCAGCCTGCTTAACAGCATGATCGATTACATAGCCAGCACCCCTGCATTCAATGCAGTTAATTCGACTGCGGTGCAACCCGGTGGATGGTTTTATAGCTTTTACCAGACCTTGCCGAACACGTATCAGTACGTCGAAAAATATACTGCCGGCTACGCTATGACTGAGTTGAACTACGGTGATCTGATGGTTGTAGGAGGCGGACGATACGAGAAACTGACATCTGTTTTCGATGCCTGGAATCTGAAGGATGGACGAGACCCAGCTCATCAGCTCGCGTACGCTGTTGAAGCCAAACCCGGAAATGAATTTTTGCTACCAATGGTTCAGGCAAAATATGGACCGGTTGATTGGTTCGATGTTCGGGCTGCCTATACTCAGACGTTAGCTCGTCCTGACTATCAGGCACTTTCGCCGCATTTTACCATATCATACGGTAATGGCTCTGTCGTGGCCGGCAACCCTGATCTGAGACCTGCGCACGCCTATAACAGCGATCTCATATTCACCTTCCATACGAATGAGATTGGTCTTATCTCGGTAGGTGGTTTCTATAAGGAAATAAAAGATTTTACCTATCAGACAAACTACCCGCTGTATAAGGTGGCACCCCCAGGAATCCATACTGTCAATGACTTCAACATCGACGGATCCATTCCAATTGCAGGGGCAAATCTCCTCACGTACACGAACACTCCCTTTCTCTCCTACGTGAGGGGTATTGAGGTCGATTTTCAAACGAGACTCTGGTATCTACCATCTCCCTTCGATGGAGTAACGCTTGGCATTAACTATACAAAGATGTCTTCAAACGCCAGATATCCTTTCAGGAGCACAGTGACGTATATCATCCCTCCCCGTACAGTCGTTATTCAGGTCCAAGATAGTTCCCGCACAGGACGCTTAATAAACCAACCTAATGATATAGCGAATGTCTACATCGGTTACGATTACAAAGATTTTTCTGCCCGTGTATCGTTCCTGTTCCAGGGAAATGCCGTAAGCGGTATTGGCAACTATCATGAGCAGGATGGTTTCACCAGAGACTATTTCAGGATTGATGGTTCAGTACGGCAGGTGCTCCCGTGGTTTGGAATTGAACTCTATCTGGACTTGAACAATGTGAACGGCGAGAACAATACTTCAGCTCAACAATCAATAAGTGGCTTTACGAATGAACAGAACTATGGCTTTACCGCCAATCTTGGACTCCGATATCGACTAGGAACTACCAAATAATCAATTCTCAAATTAAAATTGTGGAGGAAAAACCATGAAACACATCTTGTCCACGATGTTCCTCATGGCGGTATTCTGCATATCATCATATGCACAAAAAACCACAGTCAACGTGCAGGATTATTTTGACACTGGCAAGGAAGGAACATTGAATGATGCTGTGACGGCGGCCGTCAAAGCAGGCACGCTGTCGAACACTATTTTCAAATTGAAGGCGTATGGCACGTACGTTCTCAATGGCACAATAACTACTCCTGCGGGACAAACACTCGAGATTAGTGCCGATGCCCCCGGGACCACGCAGACTACTGCTCCGCCTATGATTTGTTGGACTGCCAGTACCGCTCCCAGCAAAACATACCTCTTTGATATCGCCGGCATAGTTAGGATGACGAACGTATCGATATTGTGGGCCAGTCTTGATGGTACACGGTATACATCAACAATACGCGTGGGCGATTCGGCCTCAGTATCGGGCGGACGCTGTGAATTTACGAATGTCATGTTCGACTATGTGCAGCAAGCTTCCAGTGGAGCCGTAACACCATTTGCGACCCATTTTAAAGGGTTCTTCAAGAACTGCTACTTTAGAAACTGCACCGACAATCATTTCAGATATTACAGCAGGGCAGTTTCTGTTCCGTACTTGGCTCAAGGATTGCACACCGACAGTCTTTCATTTGAAAACTGTACCTTCGCCAATATAGGTTACGTGTACATGCAGGAAGGAAATGTGTACGGAGATAATGTTCTCTTCAACCACTGTACTTTCTATAACGTGGTGATGTATTCATTGGAATCGGGATGGTGGTACAAGATGTATGTCACGAACTCGCTTTTCATCAACACATTTATGTACGGCTACATTCCATCAGCCGGCGGAATCAATGGCGGTACTATCTGGATATCCCCCATAGATAGCTCTGAGGGATACGGGGCCGGTTTCGGATTTTCTGTCCCCTTCAATGAACAAGACCGCCGCATATTGTTCGCGAACAATAACTACCATCTTGACCAATGGCTAACCGACTGGATGGGATATGGCCCTAATGGCAATCCTTATAGCATAAGCAAGCATCAACAAAGACTAGATACTGATATACCCCTTCCGCAACCGTATTTTAATGGTGTCACCCTTGCATTCTTCGATTCAGTTAATGCAACTACGGGAAAGAAAGCGTTCCCCTATATGAATAGAGCCAATCTGGACAGTGCCGACGTTGGTTTCATCTATCCACCGGTCAACAAAGACTCTCTCAAGACGTTCCTCTATAATAAGTGGAACAACAACGCCGATATCCCCTGGGAATGGCATCCCTTCCAGAGCTACATGCAGGTATGGCCTCTGGCTGAAAACCTGGCGTATACGAACACGACACTGCAAACTCATGCAATGGGTGGATTCCCACTCGGCGATCTGTATCACTGGTGGCCGGCAAAGTACACGTCGTGGCAAGCACAGAGCACAGCAGAGTACAACCGTATCAACTCCTGGCTTAATAATGGCAAAGATCCGTTGGCTTCCGGCGTCGAACAGCCTACCGGAGCAATCCCAAAAGAATTCACACTTAGCCAAAATTATCCCAATCCATTCAATCCAACAACAAACATCAGGTATGCTGTGCCTGTGAGGGGTCACGTGAGTTTGAAGGTATACAACATGCTCGGCCAAGCTGTCGTGATGCTGTTCGATGGTGTTCAGGAGGCAGGCAACTATGAGACAACGTTTGATGGAACGGGCTTGGCAAGCGGCGTTTACATCTACAAATTGGAATCTGGAGATGTAAGCCTGTCCAAAAAACTGGTATTGATAAAGTAATACTCAAGCCAAGCTTGTGCGCCTCCTGGACCGGGGACGTATGCCATGTTCCAGGAAAGCACAGGCCAGAATGTAAGTCCATACCATCCATGAAAAAGCGAATGCACGAAAGGAGGCGATTTGAGCCGAGAATGAATTTCATTTTTGCACGCGGGGGTTAGAGTACAAATCCGGAAATCGCTCTGACTGCTCTTAACTTATCTCAGCCATCATATTCCTGATAAGCTAAAGTCCGCAGAGCTCCTTACGTCAATTTCCTACTAACTAAACAGAGGGAGACGGGCTATGAAAAAAATGACCTACGCGCTTCCGTATATAGTAGCAGCCTTCTTGTTCATTGCGGGAGGTACTGTACGAGCGCAAAATGTAGCGATAGATTTTGAAAACCTTAGCGTTGGAGATGCTATCGCGCACATTGGCTGGTCTGCTACGGATATTCAATCCGTGGTTGCTCTTGATCCGCTTGGAGGTACGAACAAGGTTCTGAAAAATTCGATCAATAATTACAATGCAGCGCCTGTACTTGCATTTACGCTGCCTGCTGGCAAAACGTTGGCTAATTATAAGACTTTCACCATGAAATCCTACTGGGCACAGGGAGATGTTGGCTATAAGGATATTATCGTTGAAGCCTACCAAACAATGCCAACAGCTCAGTTTGCTAATAATACAGCTGCTAAAATTGGCTCGTGGAGTCGCGCTAGTATGGGTTCCACTGCTTGGGAAAATATTACTGTGGACATTACCAACACCTCTAGTTTTAGCGGAACCATCTATGTTGCTGTTGGAATAAACTGTGCAGGCACGGGAAACGTAGGCGGTACAGGAGTTCAAACAATCTGGTATGCCGACAATCTCACGCTTGTTGGGGCGCCCGCCGATCCAAGCTTAGTTGCTCAATGGGGTAAAACACCCCGTGATGGTGCTAATGCCGGTGGTTGGACCATTCTTAATACCGCGTCAACACAAGCCGGTAGCGCTTCTATGGGTGGTACTGCAGCTCCAACAGCTTGGACCAGCATTAAAGGTGGTTTTGATTCCCTCACAGCAACTACCACACAAGCCCTCGTTATCTCCGGTACTTTTGAGTTTGTTGGTGGTGGTAGTGGTAGTAGTTCTTATACTTGGCTTCGCTATGCCTTGTTCTATGAACAAGGAACGCTGACCGGTCAGAATACACCTACCGCCGCGTGGAGCGAGACTTCCAATGCCTGGGGATACGAGTTCGATCCCGTATCAGGTGGCGGAACAATATCAAATACTTATAATTCCTGGCCGACTGGCACTCAGGGTACTGAGTGGGTAATCAATAACTCAAAATCATGGACGAGTACCAATAGCAACGGTGGCGGACCTTATTCAACTATAGTGCAAGCCCCTTACCATCAAGTAGCCTCGGTGGGCGTTTATGATTGGGCGATATCAGTTCAACCGCTCAGTAGTGGTTTCAACGAAGTCAGGTGGTATTTTATACAACAGCATGCAGCAGGTTCAAGTAATTACTATTGGTGGGGCGGCTCATTCATTGACTCTTCACACGTAACGACGAAATTCAACTCCATTGGCTTTGCCTGCAATAACGATGTGGACGCTACGTTGAAACAGGTCAATTTAACTAATGTCAAAGCGACGCTCGGTTCACCGATTACAGTGCCGACGGCTCCATTCCAGGCATTCTATGTTGACGCTTGGGGTAAGACACCTCGTGATGGTGCCAATGGCGGTGGTTGGACTATACTCAATGACTCATCATATTTGGTTGGCAATGCCGCCATGGGAAGTACTGCTGCTCCGACAGGATGGTCTAGCATTAAGGGTCAGTTTGGAGTGCCTGTTACAGCAACCACCTCAAAAGCTCTGATCATCAGCGGTACTTTTGAGTTTGTCGGCGGTGGCGGTGATAATGGTTATACCTGGCTCCGCTATGCCTTGTTTAATGAAGACGGAACGCTAACTGGTAAGAATACAAAGACCGCTGCCTTTAGCGAGAATTCCAATGCCTGGGGATACGAGTTCGATCCAGTATCAGGTGGCGGAACTATATCAAATACCTATAATTCCTGGCCGACTGGCACTCAGGGTACTGAGTGGTTAATCAATAACTCAAAATCATGGACGAGTACCAATACCAATAATGGTGGACCTTTTTCAACTGTATTGCAGGTCCCTCACAATCAGGTAGCATCGGCGGGCGTTTATGATTGGGCAATATCAGTTCAACCGCTCGCTAGTGGTGGAAACCAGGTAACCTGGTATTTCATACAACAGCATGCAGCCGGTTCGAATAATTACTATTGGTGGGGCGGCTCGTTCGTTGATCCTACAGCGGTGACAACTACGTTCAACAGCATTGGTTTTGCTTGTAACAATGATGTGGACGCTACGTGCAAGCAGGTTAACATACAGAATGTCAAAGTCGACTTAGGATCGCCGATAACAATCCCAACTCCTCCATGGGTCGCTTACTATGTTGACAAGTGGGGCATCATTGGTGGCCGAATGTATGGATGGAGTTTCATTCCGGATCCCGCTGGACTCATCGGTAACGCCGGAATCGGTGGTACTGCTCCGAACGGGAAGTGGGCTGCAATCCGCGGCGGTTTTGACCCTGCTACGCCCACCACCGCAAAAGCCCTGCTTCTAACTGGCAAGGTAGTTTTTGTAGGCGGCGGCTTCACAGCGCCGAACTCTTTCCGTTTCGGCGTATTCTACAGCGACGTGGCAGGAAAGGTCATCCTTGACTCTTCGAAAGCCACGCTTCCAGATTCCACGCGCTGGGATGGACTTGAGACATATACCACTGGATATCTGTTCATCCCGCCAAGCGGCACGAACGGTCTAGCAAATTGGTCAGGAGTGAATCAATCGGCAAGCTCGGGTGCTGTCATAAACGGAGCATGGCTGCACAACGACTATCCAGCTGCCGGCCCGACGATTCTGACATCTAATTATACTCTCGGAATGGATGTTCAGACACCTGCGAATGCGGTAGCAGGGGCAGGCACCTACAATTTCACGATCTCGGTTGCATCCACTGCGCGTGGCGGCAACGATGTGAGGTACAAGTTGGCCAAGAGCGATAACAGCTATTCCATCACCGGCAAACTGACCGACTCGAACCTCCCACCGGCGACGCTCAAGTTCAATAGCGTCAATTTTGCGATAGGACAGAACCCTGGCACCACTGCAATGAATTTGACCGACGTGAAGGTTGATTACGTGGATGTCGCCACACTTCCGCTGGTTGCCCCGCAGGGCGCGGCAACCAACGTGGAGCAGAACGCAAGCGTAGTTCCGGGAGAATTCGCACTCGCTCAGAACTATCCGAATCCGTTCAACCCGTCGACAACCATCAGCTACGACGTGGCGAAAGCCGCTCATGTAACGATCCGTGTCTATGACGTGCTGGGACGTATGGTCGCCCAGCTCGTTGACGGCGATCAGAATCCGAGCCGGTACACTGTCCAGTGGAACCCGGCAGGTCTGAGCAGCGGAACGTACATCTACAGGCTTGATGCACGCAACGCAGATGGTTCCGGCAACTTCACCTCGGTGAAGAAGCTGCTCTATATGAAGTAACATCGTTGTTTTCCATATGCGGCCCGTCCGTGCACAACGGGCGGGCCGTTTTTGTTTGGGACGGTTTTTTTGTTGAGACATACAATCGCTTTCAAAAAGAAGAGGCACGGTGTGCGCTCATTGTTCACCATCTGTCGGACTTATCTCGCCGGGATCCCGGACGGTCACTTTCAACTGCCTGCTGCAGCGGCAAGAACGAACCCCCTTCACTCGCAGCAATTGAAAGCAGCCGTTCTGATTCTTTTCGCAGTATGTACGCTCACAACGGAACGGGCTTCGTCGCAACCACTTGCAAGCAGCAAAGACAGGTTTCTCGGTGGCTCAACAAATTCTACTCCTTCCCGCTTCATGCCCCGCTATTTGAACCAGGTAACACCCGGAAATGCCGGCAAATGGGGATCGGTGTCGTTCTCACAGGGACAATATGGCTGGACCAATCTGGATACGATCTACAATTTTGCGACCCAAAACGGGCTCTTGTACAAACATCACAACCTTGTCTGGGGAAGTCAACAACCGGGATGGATCGGAGCGCTCACGGATACTGCCGCACAACGAAGCGCAGTTCAGGATTGGATCACCGCGTAGGACAGCGGTATCCAAAAATGAATTCTGTGGAAGAAGTCCGACTTCTTCATTAGAAATCGTGAGAGAAATCGGACTTCTACTGATTCTTGAAAGGATCTCACATGTCAAAGGCTGGCATCGTTCTGTTTGCCTTCGTCTTCCTGGCTTTTTCTCTGAACGCCCAGACGAACAAACCGGTACCTACTCCCCGTTTGGAAAATCATGGGGCCACGAAACATCTCATTGTCGATGGCAAACCATTCCTGATGCTCGCGGGCGAGACAGGAAACTCCAGTGCCTCAGACCTGAAGTATCTTGACGAGATCTGGCCCAAGATCGTGAAGATGAACCTCAACACCTTGCTTGTCCCGGTCTATTGGGATTTGATTGAACCGGCCGAGGGAATGTTTGACTTCTCTCTTGTTGATGGTGCAATCAACGGTGCGAGGAAACACAACATCAGGCTGGTTTTTCTCTGGTTCGGGACCTGGAAGAACAGCATGTCCTGCTACGCTCCGCTTTGG
>Ga0187886_1002227_pt1 | contig 15894 bp, 14 predicted proteins | sample June2016WEW_20_1_FD_133001 | JGI IMG/M metagenome (GOLD analysis project Ga0187886, IMG submission 133001) | Peatland microbial communities from SPRUCE experiment site at the Marcell Experimental Forest, Minnesota, USA - June2016WEW_20_150 | ecosystem: Environmental > Terrestrial > Soil >... | reverse complement strand
TGATAGCGTTGAGAGCCTCTATTTTTTCTTGCCAGATCGCCTCGTTGTCATCTTGAGGGAACATCATCCTGAGTCCTCTGCCAACGATCTGCTCAAGCAGCAAGTCGGCTTCAGCAGCGCGCAGCACTACTATCACGCAGATGTTCTTTCTATCGAAACCCTCGCGGAGCATCAACACTGAGACGACAACGGTCAATGGATCCGAGTTATCGTCAATCTTGTTCAGACGCAGTCTTGCGTTCTCCAGCTCCTTGTCTGCCAGCTCCGTGTGAATCACCATGACCCTGGATTCATCGTAAGTATTGTTGTCTGCTCCAGAGATTGTCGCAAGGTGTTCTGCGACCTTGTCCGCGACCGCAGTCTCTTCACATAGGACCATCATCACTGGTTTCCTGTCAATGCCCTTCTGTCTGAACTCGCCTGCGATCTGCTCCAGCTTTGTCTTTCCAATGAAGAGGAGAGTCTTCTGACCAGCTGAGAGCCCGATTAGTTCCCCCTGTCTCTTGCCCGCTTCAGGTTCCTTCCTAGCCGCTCTCCATTCTTGTCCTGCCAAGGATCTCAGCTCCATAATTTCCCCTCCGACTGCTTGTTTCTCCACAAGGAAGAGTTGTTTTACCAACATTTCTCGGCTAGCTTGTTTCAGATCGTAGTCGTAGATTATGTGCGGGAAGAATCTTTTTTGGGTGCCCGATCCGAAGAAGGGCGTCGCTGAGAAGTCTTCTTGGAGAAAGAGTCGCCTCTTCGGGCCGTACCGTTCCTGCATTCTTCTGTTCAGGAGCGTGATGAACCTCCGCCACACTAGCTCTTCATCACCCTTTCCTGTGAGCGACACGGAGTGAACGTGATGAGCTTCGTCGTTCATGACTACGAGGTCTGGATGTTCAGTGAGATAGTCGAGTAGGAACTCGCCTCTTGGTTGTTCTCCTATTTCTGCTCCAGTCACTTGTTCCCAGAGAGAATCCTTGTCGCTCTTGAGCTTGAACTGCTGCCAGTTTGTGATCAGAACGTATGGGCCATCTGGTGACGGGCTGTTCGGCCTCACATCGCCTGGCTCGAGAATTTCGAAATTAAACTCTTTCTGCAACTCTGGAGGAACAAAAAGTGAGCGGGTCACGTCTGCCTTCTGTCTGTTTCTAAGGCCTGTGTCAGGGTCTCTTGGTCCTTTGAATGCGTCAAGAATGCGATTCATGACCTCATGACCAGGAGTGACTATCAAGAACCTCTGCGAGTACCAGTCACCTGAGACACCGCTGGCACCTGATGGTTTCTCGTTTCGACTTGCGTTGAAATACTGCCATACAAGGAGTGCCGCCAACACCCACGTCTTTCCAGTGCCAGTCGCCATCTTGAGACAGGTCTTCATGAATGGGCTCGCGTCAATTTCATCGAGGAACGTCTTGCTTAGTCTAAGAGCATCAGGTGCCACGCGCTCGTAAAGGTCCTTCAGTGATCTCGCCTGGAGTACTTCGTGACAGTAGATGACAGTCTCTATGGCTCGCTTCTGACAGTCGTAGAACCTCTCTGAGCTTTCCTCTGGTCGGTCGAACCAGTAGTGGAGCAGGTCGAACGTGGTTTGGGTTACTCCTGATCGCCACCCTTGTCCAGCCCATGCATCGACTTCTCCGCGAAGTTGATCAGCCAGTGGGAGTTGGCCAAAGACAGGTTGGGTACGGGGCAAAGGCGATCATCTCAAATCTACAGAGCATGTGGAAGTGGCGTCGTTTCCGAAAACGTCCACCGCCTTGACGGCAATCAGGTATTTCTTTCCAGTGGGGAGTTCGTGTGTAACGGAGATCGGAACCTGCTTTATGTTCTTGCCGAATCCACGAAAGGCCTGCCAGGTTGATCTGAAAGTTGGGGGTTCGTAGTCCCAATCAACTGCCCAATAGTCAAGTAGAGCCGCGAAGCTCTTCCTGTAAATCTCCTCTACTTCTCTTCTCTGCTGCTCGTTTTCTATGGGTAGAGACCCTGGGAAGAACACATAACGTTCTATCCCGACGGTTACCTTCGCTTTTCCTCCCGAGCGCTCTCGGGTCGGTTTTGCCAATTTTAGATAGGGCTTGTCATAGAATCTCACTTTCCCAGAAAATGATTCCAAATCATCTGAAGATGTGTGGGTTCTAAGGTACTCGTAGACTTCAGGGGGGATCGTACGAGGGACTATCTCGATTTTTGACTTTCGTAGCAACGGAGTTCGTCTTCTATCAGCAAGCAGTTCCTCGTAGTTGTACTCGTAGTCCCAGCCCAGGACCACCAAGCGATTGTAGCCAGTCCCATCAAGTGTCTCCGCCTGTGTTGCGAGTTCTTCGACCTTCTTCGAAGTCACTGCTCTGTCAGGATATCCCACATAAACAAGCTCGGTCACTCCATCGTCTCCCTTTCTCGTGCCTAGTTCAGGAAGATCCTTGCGGGGCGTTGCTCCGTACAGTTTCAGGACTATGTGCTGCATTTCGTATATTCTCGCCCCTGCAAGATAGACCATGTGCCTTTGATAGTTGCCGATGTTCTCCAGCAAGAATGGGTGTGTCTCCATGCCGACCAGCCGATTACGTATCATTTGAATGGCAACCTTCGAGAAGTCGCATCCAATCCATCTCCGTCCAAGCCTTTCAGCAACGGCCAAGGTTGTTCCAGAGCCGCAGAAGAAATCAGCAACAAGGTCTCCTTCCTTCGATGATGAGTTGATGATGCGTTCCATCAATTGCTCGGGTTTTTGTGTCGGGAAATCTATGCGTTCCTTAGCCTGAGGATTCACGGGTGGGATGTCAGTCCATAGCGAATGCACGACGGGGCCCTCCTTCTCGTCCAGGTACCATTTGACTGCGGGCATCCCCGTACCGGTGAGAACGATTCTACCTTCCTTCATGAGTTGGTCTACCTGTTCTTGTGATGCCCAGCGCCACATGGCTCCTTTCGGGGGCGTCAGAATCTTGTCTCCGAAACGCATGGGCTTTCCAGTCGATCCATGGGCTGGAGCGGTCGGATTGTCAAGCCTGTATAGTCTTCCGTTCTCATCTTTCTTGAAGTGCGAATCGATGTATTCCTTGTTCCACTCTCCGAATTGTTTGAAGTAGGTGTACTCGCCGCCTTTGGAGTACTCGAAGATAGTATCGTGTACCATTCCAAAGCGCTTGGCGTCAGCGTGGAACGTGAACCTTTGCCAGATAATCTCGCTGCGAAAGTTGTCCCTACCGAACACCTCATCGCATACAACTTTCACGTAGTGTCCCGTATGCCAATCAGTATGCACGAAGAACACACCGTTCTCAGACAACAGTCTTTTCATCAGCTGCAAACGTGGGTAGAGCATATCGAGGTATGAGTCAATTCCTCCTTCCCAGATGTCCTTGTATGCCAATCGTTCGATTACGGATGGAGAAGCTGTTACTTCTTCAGTCCCCACCATGACGCTGTTGTAGTAGTTCTCTCCAGTCCAGAACGGAGGATCAATGTAGATTAGTCCAATTTCTTCCTCGTAACCAGAAGCCAGTAATGCTTGCATTGCCAGCAAGTTGTCGCCCCAAATCAGTCTATTCATTCTTGCTCGGTCTATGTCGGCTATCGACAAGCCGCGCAAGAAAGAGGAAAGACTCGGTTGATCACGATGGGGATTTGGAATCACGATCTCTGCGGTCTGGAAGTCGATGTCTCTAGGATTGGGAGCGCGTTTTGGTTTGGTGTCCCAGACAAGCCTCGCCGAATCCTTCTTTCGCCTTTCAGGTCTTACAGGCCCTGTCGCTACATCTTCCTGCGCGTTCTTCATTTTGATGTCACCCCAGCGAGTATCGATTGCACTCCCCCTGTGATCATACTCCCTCCTGGAATGATTCCAGCGCTTCCCAATTCGGTGTTGAAGACAAGAGACATGATCACGCTAGGCCAACCGAGACTTGCGGAACATAGCCCCGCGTACACTTTGTTCATGTCAATCGGATTCGACGAGAATGGTGGGCCCTTGATTGCATGCGAAACGAGGTCATCGATAGCTTTGACAGTAACTGGAATGTCTGCGAACAGTCGTTGGATGCTCAGGCTCCTTCGGAGATCTCTGTTCTCGACAGCCAGAAATGAGGCTTTGATCTCTTCCTCCTCTGTCCCAAGCGCTTCAAGAGTCTTCCGAAATGGCTCGAATGTCGCTCGCTTCGTATCCATCTCAATGTCAAAAGTCATACCCGCGAAATCGAAATACTTCTGCAGACTCTCTCGAGCCGCCTCGATCACATGCAGAGACTTGGTCATTCGGTGTCCAGCATCGACAAGGGATCTTTGTCGTCTCCTCCAAACATGATAGTGGTAATCAGACGGTATGAGTAGTTTATCGACTGCCTCAGGCATCGCTAAGGAACTCCGCAGCGCCTCCCTAACTTGCGGCCTGAGGAGAGGCTTCTCAAGCGAAACCATGGTCTCCCCTATCTGACATCGAAGGCCGATAGAAGAAGAGGCTTTCCCCACCTCTCTTGCCTGAGTTCTGGAGAGAGCGGACGCTAGAGGCGCCTTTTGTGTCCAACTCTTCTAGGATGACCTGGCCAGCTCTACCTGACGGAGCTTTCTCCGTAGCAGATTCTGGACGTCCCGATCTCCCAGGAGCTTGCTCATGAGGTCGTCAGCCTTCTTCCTTGCACCCTCGAGCTCCAAGGCGGCTTTCAGGTCAAGCGACATCCCGCATCTGCTACAGAACTGAGGATAGTCGAGTTCTGCTGCTCGCATCGGACGCACTTAACGACCGTCAGCTTGGGTTTCTCATCCTCGGGCTTCGGTCGTAGACCATGAGCTCGCAGCATGGCCTCGTCCACGTCTCGCCCGTTCAAATGCACGTATCTGCTTGTGTGGCTCTCGCATGTCGGAAGGCGTGAGGGTTCCGTGATGCGGGCATCGTAATTTGAACTCTTGATTTTGTCTGTGCATCACTTGGTGTGGGCGCCCGAATTTGAACCGTCGTCCGTCGTCGTTCGTTTCGAGAGGCTGAGGCGCGTCCCCAGCTGATAATAGTTGGCCATCACCCAGAGTTGCTCGAGGCGGCAGACACCCGCTTCCGTGTCACGCTCGACCATGATGGTAAGAGTCACGTAGAACAGATTGTTGCGTGAGTACCAGCGTGTATGAGCGTTTCAAGTCGAGCGGCCTTTGTTCTTCTCGTATCTCGCGATTAGCTCGTCCAGGAGTTCCATGTCAGCATGAATTTGCGGTTTGCAGCTACGTGCACGGGAGACCAAGCTCCGTATCATCGAATCCCGTTCTCCATTCGCCTTTAGGTAGCTTCTGATCTTTCGGCGCTCAACATCGGTGAGGACACGCGTATACAGATCGGATCGCCCGCTTGCAGTCTGATCAAGAAGATTTATAGCTTTGTTGCGCTGCTGTAATAGCAGCGCTATGACGGCGGCCCCAACGGCGGTGCCGCCGGATTGTTTGAACTCCTGCACCAAGAATAGGAGGTGTTCGAATTGGTGCTGCAACTCCGACTATCCGCACGTTCTGAATGTATTGTGAATGAGGCCTTCGGAGGCATCGAGGCTTTCGAGCGGTACCTCAACGAACATCCTGCGTGGATGTATATGCAGAAGGATGCGAAGGAGTGGGTAAACGGAAAAGCAATCGCATACCCGCCCTCAATGATACTGATCTCCGGAAATATCAAGGCAATACTGTCCTTGCCACTGCCCGGGGGAAGAGACGCTTCCTACAATCGCGTCATCACAATCAAGAATACGAGGCGCGACGACCGCGCCGACGCCTTAGCAGGTACAGAGGTGAAAGAACCGATTGAAGTGGAGGGGAACAGGTGGAATGGAACGTCGCCCCCGCCGATCACGAAACCCACAGAGCCATCAAAGCCGGTACCGCCCTCGGCAGCAGCTCCGACCGTGACCACAGCGCCCGCAGAAGCATCATTCACAGAAGAGGAAGCGTTTCGTGGTCGTGAGTCACAGGAAGAGAACGACCGCCAGCGATTCATAATCACACCCATCTGCCCCGAATGCAGAACAACGCTAGTGCCACAGAGGGGCATCTATTGCCAAAACTGTGGCCACGCACTGCCTCCAGAAATCGCTGTTCACCAGGAAGTAGTTGTTTCGATCAAGATTGAGGACTACAAGAGACTGGCGAGATACCTAATTCACAAAGTCAACAGATCCCTAGGCGCGTTGATGGCGGGACGGAAATTAGAGAGGGTCATCACGAGCATGGGACAGAGAATTCTCCTCGTCACGGTGGAAGATGAAATGCGAACAAGCACGGCGACTCAGGAGCAGGTACTGAGCGACCTCCTCTTAGAGACCGGCATTGGGCGGCTATCCGCCGACACCTACGAAGTCAAACAGGCACACGAGATGGCGGACGGCGAAGACTCCATACCACTCCCCTGATTTCAGAAAACGCCATTACCCGCCCGTGCCCCGAAGACCTGCAGCTCCGGGTCTAGACCCATTTTCTTTTCTCATGCCCTATCGAAGCCGGAAGAAGAAAGCTCAAGTCGCCCTTTTCCTGAGAGGCTCCATGAACTTCTCGTAGCGACTCGCGGCAACCTTATGCCGCTTGATGGCGTCGACGGTGAGTCCGTACCCCCTCTCCCCCTTCACGGTGAAGACGTGGACATAGCCTAAGTCTACAAGTTTCTTCATGACCTTCCAGACGTAGCGTGAGCTGCAGAGCTTCTGCGTCTCGGCGAACTTGTGGAACTCTGTCCGGGAGACTCGGACGAGTCGCCAGACATCGTGACTGCTCCAGTGTGTGTACGTCTCGTTCCCGGTGTCTCTGCCACTGGCGCGGATGAACGTGAGTGTTTCCTCCGCAACCTTCGCCTGCAGATCAGTAAGTGCCTCCAATCGAAGAACTTCAAGCATTCCCGCCTTTTGGCTGATTGCCCTCTTCTGTTCGCCTGACATAACCATCCACCCCTCTCTTCACGGCACTTTTGAAGAACGAAACAGTTCGCCTAGGGAAATGGAAATAACGCAAAGCATCCCCATGGCGCGGCAAGGGGTTTCGTGCAGACTGTTTTCCGGGAAAAACGTCACTCTAGAAAAGAAGCTGGGTCAGGGCACGACACGGAGGAGCATGAACGTCGGAGGGCGGTATGACAGTAGTCCTGTTGACCTAGGAAGGTTTCGCGAGCGTATTGGGATAGTTATTCTAGAAGCGGGGTTTTGCCAAGAACGACGCCCACCGACGGTTCAAATTACGACGGACGCACCAAGAGACCCACCACCACCATTTGGTCGTGTTGCGGACTTCCACAAAGTCGCGAAGAGTCTTCGCTCATTGCAACAACCACTAGGACGATGAGCAGGAAGGGACAGGGACAAATGACACCCGTAGAACGATCTCATCATGCGTGGATTCGACTTTCATTTTGAGCATGTCATAGTCTTAGCTTAGTCGCAGTAGGCGATTACAGACTTACTTTCGCTGGGTCGACTCCCTGTGTCTGCGGGCAATCGCGAGTATTGCAGTCCCCAACAGCAATCCTAAGGCAATCGCCTCGATAGGAAAAGCGGGGATCCCTTGAAAAGGTGAAGGTGTAGTCTGTGACACAGAAGTGGAGGAAACTGCCGTAGTGGACGTCCCATGAATAATCGCACCGCCGCCTCCAGTCTTATAACTACCGCCTACGGCCCAACAATCACTAGAACTAACACAAAACACCGACCAGAGGTCTTGGGTGGTTGGGCTTGTTACCGTAGCCCAAGAAGACCCACTCCACTGATAAATCGTACCGGAATTGCCTACGGCCCAACAATCACTAGAACTAACACAAAACACTCCATTGAGGTCTTGGGTGGTTGGGCTTGTTACCGTAGCCCAAGAAGACCCATTCCACTGAATAATCACACCGCCAACGCCTACGGCCCAACAATCACTAGAACTAACACAAAACACCAAATCGAGGGTTTTGCCGGTTGGGCTTGTTACCGTAGCCCAAGAAGACCCACTCCACTGAACAATCACACCGCCAACGCCTACGGCCCAACAATCACTAGAACTAACACAAAACACCGATCCGAGCAAGTCGCTGGTTGGGCTTGTTACCGTAGCCCAAGAAGACCCACTCCACTGAACAATCGTACCGCCGCGCCAAGTGCTAGAGTTACCGCCTACCGCCCAACAATCACTAGAACTAACACAAAACACTCCCTCGAGGTCTTTGCTGGTTGGGCTTGTTACCGTAGCCCAAGAAGACCCACTCCACTGAACAATCACACCGTCAAAGCCTACGGCCCAACAATCACTAGAACTAACACAAAACACCGACCAGAGGAAGCTGCCGGTTGGGCTTGTTACCGTAGCCCAAGAAGACCCACTCCACTGAACAATCGTACCGCCGCTGTCAGTGCTAGGGTTACCGCCTACCGCCCAACAATCACTAGAACTAACACAAAACACCGATCCGAGCATGTTGCTGGTTGGGCTTGTTACCGTAGCCCAGGCAAGTGTTTGGGCGTTGGTTAGGGGTAGAGTGGTGAGGGCGGCTAATGATAGAATTAGCAGAGAAAGAGAGAAGACCATCCTAGAAGAATGAACACTCATCATTCCACTATCCAATAAAGCGTTGCTTGTAGGGTTGGACCATATAGTTATCACTTGTCATTACATATGACATGAACCGATCACAAGAAGCAAAAAAAATGATGAACCTCGGCGATAACGCGGGATCACTTCCCGCGGAACCATCGAGGGTCACAGGTCGAAGCAGCAGCTAGAACTCGGACGCGAATCTCGGCGTATGCGACATACTGATGGTTTGCTTATGCGAAACTCGATGGAGCGAAGAGAGGCTAGTACGTGTAGAGTTGCTTGAATGTGTTCCATCCGCCGACATGCTCGACGTATGCTTGAAACGTGGTCACTACTTGTTGATCCTGCCAAGGTGGCACGTCGTCAACTACCAGGTTTTTGCCAGACCAATCCGCCACGAAGTGCAGGCACTCGTGCGCGAGAAGGTACAGTAAGTAGCCTTCTAACTGGAAACGCCGGGCAAGGTAGCTTGCGTACGTATCATTCACGAAGACCAGCAGGTCGTAATTGATTGCCTTCGCGGTCATTGCAGGATCAAAGTTCTCCAGCTCCATCCTTCTCGCGAGCATTCTCCTCCTTCTTGGACTCGTAGTGTGAATCCAGCCTCCTGCGATGGGCTCATCCCACGCCATGCTCCAGGCGTCGCAGTTTGCCCAGCTTTCTGGGTCTTGGCCGCTGTAACGGGCTGCATCGAAGAGGTCTACCCATTGCAGCGGATCAGAGACGTGGTGAACCATCACTTTCCAGCCCTTCGTCGTAACTGCATTGTACCTGTCTGCCGCAAACGCTAGAATATCCTGTGCGAAGGCTTGCTCCTTGACTCGTTCGAGAGTTACAAGTTGTATTCCCAAATTGATTCTCACCCCCTATTCCTCTAAAACTTCGTGGGCGGCATGCTCGGCGCTAGTGACAGCGTAGACATCTCGAGAATGGCAGCAATACTGGCAGCTGACTACGAGGATGCGTGTGAAGCCGCCAGACGGTTTTGCCGTTCACCGAGTGAGGTCAGGGCACGTACCGCGTTGCTATCTCATCATCTGTTAGCGTGCTGAGGAAATCGTTCATCGTACTGAGCACGAGCTTATCGTATCGGGTGACGACACTGACTCCCCCGCCGCGGGCTTTCACAATGATTGCCAGACGCATGCAGGATGCGGCTATCGCGTAGTAGAAATCAAGTACGACCTGCAACATGCTGACCGGAAGCTTCGGCCTAGGCACGCAGATTAAGGAATCATAATCGGTGTATCGGTCGTACTCGCCGGGACAAACGCGCTGAAGTTCGAATGCCAACCTAACACGCTGCGCCAGGGTCAATGGTATGTAGATCGCGACGGCCTTCGCCTCCCTCAGTTCACGCGAGCCATGAGGTTCGATTACGTGCACTAGCCTGCTCCACGCGTCTTCGTCGGGCATGGTGATCAAACCAACACGCGGTGGATCCACATCAAGTGCCAACTTGTCTAACGTGAACCGGAGAAAATCTCGGGCGAACCTTTCGAAGGGCTCTTCGAACGAGCATCCGCTTACGGTATTCGCTCTAGTCCTCGTTTTCATAGTCTCACCTCCTTCGTTTTGGATTTCGTGTAGTCGTCCTCGACCACTGTGCGCCAACGAAGAACGGACTGTGTTCATGCGTTATCGGAAAGGAGGAATTGTGCCGCGCATAGAACCGGTTTCGCTCCCGAAGATAGAGACAAGGATCACGAACAGATGGTGAGCGCGGAGGTAGAGAGGAAAGAATAAGGTGGAGAAGAGAGCTGAGCGATAGTGTGTTGTCACTGAGAGAACATTGCTTCTAAAGAGTCCAGTAGCGCGCAGAGTTTTCATAACCCTGTAGGAGACAAGTGCAGAGGCTCCGCTTACCACAAATTCCTCATGGTTCCGTCATGACCTGTCCCCGTATTGCCTTGAAGGCGCGGATCGAGGTCAAAATATCCTACAAAGAGTGCTCTTAAGCACCACAGAAAAGAGCAGTGATTCTCACAAGAATCAAGACGCTCTGAAAGAATACGAATAGAGAAGATACAGGGCAGAATAGAGCGGAGGAAAAGGGCCTGTGCTCACAAACATTACAGCGTTACTAAAGAACCAGAGAGTGTGCGCAGCGTATTCGGCGGCCCGGGGCTGTAAGTCGGATCTCTCTTTTCGCTAGGAACTATTGCTCCGGTATTGCCAAGTGCGAGCCGCATTGTTCACAACGATAGTAGACGACATGTTCGCCCTTGAATTTGACGAGCTTAACGAGTCGTGGGTGCTCACAGTTCACAGGCGTTGGAAGTGGGCTCATAGCACTGGCCTCACAATCGTCTCGAACTACTTTCTTGAGGTGTGGTGCTGGGCGGGAGAGTCACTGTCGTAGATGAAACAAGTCTCGTGGTCACCATCTCGCGACCACAAACCAGACATCGCGCTCAGACGCAACCCTCGAATTACACTGGTAGTTTGTCGAATAATCAGGTACTCCGCTATTGCTTCACATACGACTCGTCGAACAGGATTTGCCCACCTTGTGCGATCATCACCTGAAATTCATGTATCAAAGGAAACCCTTCGCTCCCTGCAATACCTTTGACTTTCGTACACCCTTTATCATCTACCGAAGTGGTCTCATCCCAAAACCCTAGTATTTTGACATGCGGCAATCTGCCCCGCACAAACTCTCTGGCAATTGCAATCGCATCAGGTTCTTTTCTATACCCTCTCTGTTTCATGAACTCTCCAAAATGCTTGCGCATTCCATGTCTTCATGTATCGGGACTCGACTCTCGTATGCGTGCACGATACCGCTGTTGTAGAACCAGTTGTCGATGAGCATCTCGCTCTTGCTTCTCACCAAGTGCCCATCTTCTGTCTTGAACCTCGGCTGTTCCTTTTGTCCATACCGCGTGACCGAGACAACCTGTTCAGGTCTCTCGAAGAGGCTAACTATGGTCATTGCCTCTACGGTTGTTAGAATGTAATTTGCTGGATTGATTCCAAGGCTCCATAGAGTAGCATCCGCATTCTGCAAGGGATTGTATTGCTTTTCCCAAGCCACCTTGACCTGAGCAGGAAAACGTCCTCCCCATGCGTCCTTATCTATGTTCAACAGTCCGTCCGACTCAGCTCGGAAGATGCCGAATATTGTGTTTGCCTCATAATTTCGCAGGAACCCTATGTCACCTCTCTCTACCTTGGCTACTTCGGTCGTCCACTTTGCCAAGGAACCAAAAAGCATCTTCTCAAGACATTCCTTCTCTGTCGCGTAACTACATACGGCAAGGAACCCTTTCGCACCCAAGCAAAACAAGCCCCCGTATCGACGCTTACAAAGCGAAGTGCCGTATGGACGTATCAAGTCTCGGCGAACTTGCGGAAGTCTGCGCGGGAGACTCGGACTCGGTCAGATGGGCAGTTGAACATAGATGCTAACGCGTGGAGAGGACGTTTTCCCGCTCAAGTGAAGGTAGCTTGGGAAAAACAATGCAAACCCCTACAGGATGGAGATGCCCTTCTTTGGAGCATTGGAGTCAATCCAGTCAATTACATTTTGACAACCGAAGAGGAGGCACCCAAAGCAGCCTGTTCGAGAGCCCTGAACAACTAGTCTCGGTTGCGCCGTATGGGCAGAAGGGACAGCCGAGGTTCAAGGCAGAAGATGGACATTTGGTGAGAAGCAAGAGCGAGATGCTCATCGACAACTGGTTCTACAACAAGGGCATCGTGCACGCATACGAGAGCCGAGTCCCAATCAAAACTGAACTGTATAGCTCGAATCAACTCGGCGGATATTGGTATGATCTTGGAAGACATCGCAAACAAGGCATCAAGATCACTATCAAATGGTTGGGTGCACATTCGCGTTTTCTCACCCAGTTTGCACAGAGCCGTTACGAAACAGTCAGTGGGACTTGTGAGCAGGGATGTTATTCTCCTTTTGTGATCTATGCATCGTTGACAATGCAGACAAGTACCTCCATACATCTCCTGAAATTCGCGAACTAACATGTCAACACACTTGCCTTAGTTCTCTTGACTTTCGTCAGATCAAGTCGATTGACCGTACCGGATTTCTCTGACCTTAGTCGTCGCTTTGGGGCCTACATAGAAGGAAATTACACCTAGTATCAAGCCGAGAGCCACACCGAAGAAGCCTAGCGGAACGATGCCGATTACTGAAGAAACGATTGTTAATGCGATGCTGAATACCGCCCACTTTCGGTGTTTTTCGTAGTACTCATGGGTTGATTTGAAAGCCGCAGACGCTTGAATTCCAATTGTTGGATAGAAAGAACCTGACACGATTTTGCCATCTTTGCCACAGACGGGGCACGGTCCCACATGGCTCGGTGACAATGGATGCCCACAGTGGCGACACTTTGCGGTAACGGATGAATGAGCCATGTCTGGTATTCGTGTTCTTTGTATCTACTAGGATTGTCGGTCTCGTGCTTTGCAGATTAGGTCGCGCACCTAGTTTCTTCCGAGTTCCAAAGGGATTTCTGCGGCTTGTGCCAGTGCCGCTATTTTCGTTCTCCTTTTTGCTCACTCCTCTGCAAGTCAAACCATTCACCTCCAGAAAAGTCTCCTATCTGACAAATTATGACGCCTTATCTCTCTATCATTCCTCTGAGAAGTCTAAGGAAACGTCTTCGTCAACCATATCTTCTCCTTCCCACCCCGACCTGCCTTCTGACTGACATGTGACACAGGGTTCTCCCTTGACCTTCGCATGCTTACACTGGCTGCAAGTCGTGAAGTTCCTCGAAACAAGCTCGATTGGAGTTTCCTTGCCATATTTCTCCCAGCACTCGATTAGTTCATCATCAATTGAGATCCAAAGTTCATCCATCAACTCCCTTCCCCGCGAAACATGAGAACACGGTCTATTGGCTCAAAGGAGCAGGACATGTGTTCTTGACCACTAGACGATAGTCCTTTTAGGGCGTGCGCTCTCAGGGCTAAGCAAGGCGTGCGCGGTGGGTTCTGCTAGTAGCGTTGCCACATTTTTCGGTTGGTTGCTTGCCATCGTGGGATTCGCAGTTATCTTATGGGGCCTGTTTGCCGTAGGATTTTCAGCGGGCCTACCGCCGTTCAGTATGTTGGGTCTTGTGGACATCCCGACCCCTGTCGGCTCCGTCTCGATAAATGACCGTCAGTACGCCGGTGGGGCAGTGCTCGTTATCCTAGGGTTAGTCATAATCGCATTCGGGGTCTGGCTACTCAGCGGCAAAAAACATGGACCATTCTAGATTCAACGACCTTTTAGCCCTACTATCACACATACGAAAAATGGGTTTGAAAGCAATAATTGACGGATGTCAACGCGATCTGGAACTACTTAGAAAACTTTTCATCCTTGAGCAAATGCGAAAAAGTTAGCGGCATATGTGGTTCATGCAGGTTGCGCCAATCTGCGAACAATTCAGGAGATTGTGACAATAGGGAATCCCAGTCTTCAGCATTCATTGGATAGAAGCTCATGAGTCTGTAGGTCTTCTTAGTTTCGTTCCCGTCGCCCACAATGCGAATTGGGATATTCTTCGTTTCTTCATGATCAAAAAAGATATCTCTATTGTTCTTGATTTCAGTTAACACTATGTTGGTCGTGTAAGAGAGTTGCTCTGTTCTCGCTAAGAGAGGGTAGAAATAGCATGGTTCGGCTCCCACATTGAGGTCTTTGACTTTGTGCAGCGATCCATCATCGTCTTCCCACAGACAACGAACCCCATCAAACATTGGGTAGGCGGCCTTAATTGTTCTGTTCTCAGATTCGACAGAGAATCCCATCTTTTTTTTCTTGGCATGAAGCTTGATTGTAAGTTCTGTTTGCTCCGACATTCTCAATACTTCGTAAAGAGTCAATTCAGCTATCACGACACCTTCTATGGTTATGAGAAGCTCGAATAGGCCCTGTCGAGTCAAACCCAGACTGTCTGCATACACGGTGAATAATGCGGCCAATATCGTGAAAACGAGTAGAGTTCTGCGAAACTTCATCTTTCCTGCGATTGCGGCTAGGCAAATCTGGGAATATAAGATTGTGCGGAATCCTCTCGGTATCATCAACCGGCATTCAGCGCACCCCCCTCAAGTTAACAACGAGGAAAATCCGGTCGTGGCACCCTTCAAGTTACCAGCACCGGGGCAGTTCCCCTCATTGTACATGTCGGGCCAGAGGCAAAGCCAGCCTAATCGTCCGGGTCGCTCCGATCGTGCTACACCGCGTTGCCTCCCTGAGTCAACTCGCGGGCCGAGTAGTGATTTGTGAACAGTGTCCCCTTGAGGCGCACGTGGGAGTGCGGTGCGCCTACGGTTATGGTAAGTTCCGTAGGGGGGCTTTTCTCGGTGGTAACTTGTGAGGGGCAGATAGGGGCATTTGGCGCGTTCTCTGGTCGGTTGAACTTGCTAATAATGCCAAGTCTTAATTATGATCCAACCCAAAACCCTTCGTGTTCTCGTTCCGACTCGGACGAATGGGCAATTGTTGAAGAAAACCAGAACTATTCTGCGTTCTTGGAACATGCTCGACCGAACAAAGATCAGCATGCAAGTGACAATTGTTCATTGGATTGCACTTCTGTTCAGCAGTGCCGCCTCGAACGCAATCCTTCTGGTCATGCTGTGGGACAGGTGGACTTTCGAGCCCGTTTTCGTCGTCGCTTTCTTTGTGACTTCCTCCATGATTCCCCTCCTGCTCTCTATTGTTGGCACCATCCATCTGAGCGGAATCGGTGAAAAACGAGTACTGGGAACCACGGGAATCAATCTCTTGACTATACCAATGGTAATCCTGTTGGAGTGCGCACAACATGGGCAATATCTCTGGACATTCATCTCCAATAGCGTCTATCTCAGCCTCTATCTCATCTTTCTCGGCTACCTAGAACCTCTCGCAACCCGCCCAATCCTTGGCGTCTCAGGGGGACAATCTCAATGCAAGAAGGAATTGATTGTATTGGACGCGAGTTTCTCCAATATGAAGACACTTCTGAGTAGCCCCAAGGTCTCTTAGGTGTTCATGACTAGATGTGAATCGCTGCCCAACGCGAGCAACGCTACGTACTGGCAATAACTCCACTCAAGGTCAAACTAATGACGAACGAATAACCGGTTCCAGGCCTGACGAGATAGCGGGGGAAGCAGATTAACCCCACTAAATAGTAGGGTGAAATCCCATCGACCCCACGATTCGCTGCTGTTGTGCCTGCGATCTTAATGGAGCGAGGCTGGAAAAAGGGGTCAAAATGGGGCGATTGGAAAGTAGCCCCACTGGCAACTACAATTAAGTCCCACCGGCCCCACCATTTTCATGAGTCAAACGGAAGCTGAATAGCTTTGGCAAAAGGGCAGCTTGAGGACGGAAATCGACCCGGGTATGCGCTCCACCAAAAC
>Ga0187886_1002226_pt1 | contig 15896 bp, 15 predicted proteins | sample June2016WEW_20_1_FD_133001 | JGI IMG/M metagenome (GOLD analysis project Ga0187886, IMG submission 133001) | Peatland microbial communities from SPRUCE experiment site at the Marcell Experimental Forest, Minnesota, USA - June2016WEW_20_150 | ecosystem: Environmental > Terrestrial > Soil >... | reverse complement strand
TTTTTATGTGGTTCGGGGTTTCAGAACTTTTGAATCCCGCCCAATGGGTCGGTTTCATCCCGGGGTGGGCGACGGCGTCTTTCGGTTTGAGTGCCGGAATTCTTGTGGTTTTGAACGGCCTGTTTGAAATCGTAGCGGCCATTCTTCTGGCTCTGAACGTTCTTTCGCGCTGGGTGGCGTTGCTTCTCTCGCTCCATCTTTTCATTATCGTGGGCGAGGTTGGCTTGGGTCCCATTGGAGTGCGCGACTTCGGCCTGGCCATAATGGCGTTGGCTTTTGCCATGCTGGACGAAGAAAAAGAAAATGAATCTTTGGGAGAAATCCAGGAAAATCGCTAAAAGTGCGGGGCCGGGGATCATCACCGGCGCTGCCGACAACGATCCGTCTGGAATACTCACATATCTCCAGTCCGGCTTTGTTTACGGCTTCAAGGCCCTATGGCTCGCGATATTTTATCTTCCTTTAATGTATGCCGTTCAGGAAATGGCGGGACGAATAGGTTTTGTGACCGACAAGGGTCTCGTTAAAGTTATAAAAGAACACTATCCGAGATGGATTCTTTACACAGTGGGTTTTACTTCCGCGTTCGTAATCATGGTAAGCATCGGGGCGGATTTGCTGGCCATAGGAGTGATCGCTGAGAAGTTTTCCGACATCACCCGATTCTTCTGGCTGCCGGCGGTCAGCGTGTTTATTCTCTTCTTCACGGTTTTTCTTTCGTATCCGAAATTCGCGGGCGCGCTCAAATGGCTTACGCTCTCGCTCCTATTTTACGTCGCGACCGCCTTTTGCGTCCACGTGGACTGGCTCAGCGCCTTGAAGGCGACCGTTTCCCCGTCGCTCATCTTCAACAAAGAATACGTCATATTGTTCGCGGCTTTCTTGGGGACGACCATCTCGCCCTATCTTTTTTTCTGGCAGGCGGATGAGGAGGTGGAAGAGCGGGATGAAGAGAAAAAAGAAAAGCACCTCAAGAGATTTCTGGTGACCAAGAACGAATTGAAGCATCTGAAGAAAGAAACTTTCTTGGGGATGTTCTTTTCGCAAGTCATCACCTGGTTTGTCATCGTGGTCGCGGGTCAGACAGCGGTGGTTTACGGAATCAGGGAAATAACGAATTTTGACCAGGCCTCACTGGTGCTCCAACCGCTTTTGGGGAATTTTGCCTTTATAATTTTCGGGTTGGGGATAATCGGCGCCGGCCTTCTGGCCGTGCCGGTCCTCGCGGGGAGCGTCGGCTACGTTCTTTCCGAGGTCTTCAACTGGGAAGAGGGAATTAATAAGACGTTCCGCGAGGCGCGGGGGTTTTATCTGGTAATTATCATCGCTACTTTTATCGGCGTGGCGTTTAATTTTCTGGGATTGGACCCGGTCCAAATCCTGATAGATGCGGCGGTGCTCTTTGCTTTCATCACGCCGCCCTTAATCTATCTCGTCATTCATATCGCCAACAATAAAAAGATAATGCGGGACAAGACGAATTCGCCGCTTTCTAATTTTTTAGGATGGTCGGCTTTCGTCGTTTCCGCCTTGGCCGTAATAACTTACGTTATTTTCGTTTTGTAGATTATATTGCTATATTGATTAGGACTCATGAAAGATTATATTGAGCCCAATTTGGCCTCCGGTTTTCGGGATTATCTGCCGTCTGACGCGGCCGCCCGGGAATGGATGGTAGAGGCGATAAAGAAAACCTTCAGAAGGTTCGGTTTTGCGTCGCTTGAAACGCCCGGCGTGGAACGGGAAGAAATTTTGACGGGCGGCGACCCGAATTTCAAAAAACAGATCTTTAAACTCACTCTGGGCGGCCAGGACGAAAAAACCGCTTTGCGATTTGATTTGACGGTGCCTCTGGCGCGCGTTATGGCCGCGTATCAAAACGAATTGCCGAAGCCCTTCAGGCGTTATCAAATTGGAAACGTCTGGCGCGGGGAACGGGCGCAAGCCGGACGCTTCCGGGAATTCATGCAGTTTGACGCCGATATCGTCGGCGCGCCGGGCGTGGGGGCCGACGCCGAAATAATTTCCTTGATGTACGAGACATTGTCTGCGCTTGGTCTCAAAAAATTCTCTATTCGCGTGAACAACCGGAAAATTTTGAACAATCTTTCCGATTGCGCCGGTTTCCCAAAAAACAAAACCGAAAATGTTTTAAGGATCATTGATAAATTGGACAAAGAAGGATGGAAGGGCGTTGAAAAAGAACTGATTTCCGAGGGACTGAAAAAAGAATCGCTCAGAGTCGTAAAACAGCTGATTGAGCTAAAAGGAGAGAGCGGCAAGGTTTTAAAAGAAGCGGAAAAGAAATTCGGAGATTTTAAAGAAGTTCTTTCTGGAGTGAAAGAACTGGAAGATTTGGCGAAAAACATAAAGGCGCTTGGCGTGCCGGACAAGAATTGGCTAATTGATTTTTCGGTGGCGCGCGGCTTGGGGTATTACACCGGTCCGGTTTTTGAAGCGATTCTCTTGGATTATCCTGAAATCGGAAGCGTGGCTTCGGGCGGGCGGTATGACAATCTGATTTCCCGCTTCAGTTCTAATAATGTTTCCGCCGTCGGATTTTCCGTGGGCGTTGATCGGCTCTTTACGGCGATGAAAAAACTGAACTTGATGCCGAAAATCGTGGCCGCGAACGTTTTAATATTAAATTTTGACGAAAAAGCGGAAATAACCGGAGAGAAGATTGCGACAGAGCTGCGCCGCAAGGGAATCGCGACCGAAATTTATCTCGGTGAGGAAAAGATGCTAAAAGGTCAACTGGCTTACGCCGTGAAAAACGAATATCCGTTCGTTTTGATAATCGGTTCGGACGAAATCTCAAAAGGAGTGGTTCAGGTGAAGAACATGAAGGAACGGACGCAGGAAAGTATTCCAATGGAAGACATTTTCAACTACCTAGAAACCTTTTTAAAAGTTTAACTGATGTCCCAAAAAGCGGAGAAACTTTTAGAACTTAAGGAAAAAATGGCGGGAGACAAGTCCCTGCCGCTTCAGGAATCCAATTTTGTTTTCGGCGAGGGGAGCGCGGAGAGCGAGGTGATGTTCATCGGCGAAGCGCCGGGTTTTTATGAAGATAAATTAGAAAGGCCGTTCGTGGGCCGCGCCGGGAAACTTTTGGATAAATTGTTGGTTGATATCGGCTGGAAGCGCGAGAGTGTTTATATTTCCAATATCGTGAAGCGCCGCCCGCCGGGGAATCGCGACCCGTTGCCGGAAGAATTGGAAGTCTATCGTCCCTATCTCACGGAGGAAATTGAGATATTGAATCCGAAAATTATCGCTCCGCTTGGGCGATACTCAATGAATTACATCATTCCGGATATAAAAATATCCGATGCTCACGGCAAGGTGTATTGGTGGGGCGAGCGATTAGTAATTCCCTTATACCATCCCGCTGCCGCGTTGCGCTCCACCGGCGTTTTGGAAGAACTGACGAAAGATTTTCATAAACTAAAGCTCCTACCGGGCAAGTATGATGAATTCCTGGCCGAGAGGCGGGAGAAAATGAAGAGCAACCCGGCTGCGTTCAGCAGCGAGAAAAAGGAACAGGAGAAATTAATATGAAAATAAACAACTTTTTCAAATTAGTTATTGCGATTGTTGTTTGTGAGCTGGCGGGCGTTGTCGGTTCGTTTTTTACGGTGTCGGCAATTACTTCGTGGTACGCCGGCATTGTTAAGCCCGCCCTGAATCCTCCAAACTGGGTGTTCGCGCCCGTGTGGACAGCGCTTTATCTTCTGATGGGCATCGCGGCTTTTTTAATATGGAAAAATGGTTGGGAGAAAAAAGAAGTGAATATGGCGCTCGGGATTTTCGGCATTCAACTTGTTTTGAACGCGGCTTGGTCAATTATATTTTTTGGCTTGCATAGTCCCGGGGCGGCGTTTATTGAAATAATTTTCCTCTGGCTTGCGATTGTCGCGGCAATCATCGCGTTCGCCAGAATTTCTCGTCCGGCAGCGTGGCTCTTGGCTCCTTATATCCTTTGGGTCAGCTTTGCGGCTTATTTGAATTATTCCATTTGGATTCTTAATTAACTTCTTAGATTCGGGGGAATTTATACCAAGCAAATTCCTGCGTTATTTTTGCTTCGGAAAATTGACGCAAGTATTGAAAATTGGTATTATCACGGCAGTTGATTTTCCAATTAAAATTTAACCACATTAATTAGGAGGTTTTTATGATAGACCGATATGCGGATTCGAAAATATACAAAATTTGGACGGATGGGGAAAAACTCCTACTCTGGAAAAAGACCGAACTTGCGGTAATCAAGGCAAGAGAAAAGCTGGGTGTTTTTCTGGAGGGGATATTTGATCACATCCAGAAAGCTCTTCAAGACTCGCCGATAGATTTCGTTTGGTGGAAGAAACGCGAAGATGAAGTTCATCACGACCTGAACGCTTTCCTTGATGAACGAAGGCGATTCATCCCTCTTGAATATCAACAGTACTTTCATAAGAACATGACTTCTTATGATACCGAAGAGTCGGCGTTTTTGCGGATGCTCAATTCGTCTTTCTCGGTAGTTGAAGAAACCGGCGAAGATTTTATCACTTCGTTGAAAGAACGTGCCGTTCAACATCGCTATACCGTTATGTTTGGAAGAACGCACGGTCAGGCGGCCGAATTGCAATCGTTCGGCAAAAGATGTCTGACTTGGCTAAAGGCTTTTGAAGAGAGTTGGGGAGAATTGAAGCACGCGGAAGAAAAATTGCGTTACTCAAAAATCTCCGGCGCGATAGGGAATTACGGCGGTATAGACCCCGTGGTGGAGGAACACGCGCTTAAAGAGTTGGGGTTTAAGCCGTTCTACGGCGCGACCCAAATACTGCCCCGCGAAAACTTTCTCCCGCTTGCGGGCGCGTTGCTTCAAGTGATGCTCTCGCTTGAAAAAATCGCTCTGGATATACGGTTGGGAGCGCGAAGCGGCTGCCCGATATATCAAGAGCCTTTCGGGAAGAAACAAAAAGGTTCTTCGGCAATGCCGCACAAAAAGAACACCATCCTTACCGAAAACGTTCAGGGCATGGCGCGCCTTGCGAGGGGATACTTTGACGCTATCCGGGAAAATCTGGTTACGTGGGAAGAACGCTCCATTGAACAATCCTCCGTGGAACGGGTTGCCTGGCCCGACCTTTTTCATGTCGTAATTCTTTCGCTGAAAAGAATGACTAAGGTTTTGAAAGGGCTTGTCGTGTATCAGGACAATATGATGAAGGAAATCGCGGAGTCCCGCGGCTGTTACGCGTCAAACGAGGCGAAAGAACTTCTTAAAGAAATCGGCGTTAGATTCGGGATAGACGGAGAAATTGCCTATCGAATCGTCCAGCTTGCGGCATTCAACGTGTTTGAGCCGTCGAAAAACATGAAAAGAATCAGAGAAGCCGTGAATCGATCCTTTGAAGACGCCGACGCTTTGCTTCGTTCGTACGAATGGCCGGACGAAGAAGAGGAAGAACCAAGACCGATATCTATCGAAGCTGCGATTATGTGCGCAGAACTGGAATATACCGATCAACTCGATATTTCAGAAGAAGAGGTTTCGGATTGGAATGACGCTCTTCGTAAAATATTCAGTAATAGCATTCCTTGTGAGAAATGGAGGGAGATTTTCACCATTTCCCACTTGTTGAGATACGAGGATAAATTATACGAAGAGATACTCTCCGTGTGATGGATTCTAGGAGCTATAAAGAACGAAGGCCCGCATGTCGTTATCGCGGGTCTTTTTATTTTTACGTTGGACAACATTCAGATATCGTGGTAGTTTATGTGTAGTTTTTATACAAATTTTACATGAGTATTAATAACTGATTTTACTCACAATAAATATGGAGGAAGTATGGAATATTCAAGAGGTAAACTCAAGGCGGAAGGAAAGACGAAGAAAATTTGGGAAGCGTGCAAAAGTGAACAATTGTTAGCGGTTATCGAAGATTTCGTGATAATTGAAAACAAAGAGGACATCACGGCGTTTGATGATCCTAAGTTCACGAAGAAATTTGCGACGAAAGCCAGATGCGCCACAACAACCACCTGCAAGGTGTTTGGATTGCTCAAGGCATCCGGCATACCGGTAGCGTACGTAGAGCAAATTTCCCCGACCGAATTTGTCGCGTTAAATTGCGTTATGATTCCGCTTGAAGTCGTGGCGAGGCGCTACGCCGTGGGAAGCTATTTGAAGCGCCACCCTGAATTAGCGAAAGAGGGGCAACCTTACCGCTTTCATCGTCTGGTAACGGAATTTTTCTTGAAGACCACCAAAGGGTCGCTGAAGACCGCCGACGGCGAAATCGTTGTTGAAGGCCTTGACCCTCAAAAGGGGGAAGAAGACCCGTTCATAATCAACCCGCTTGAGGAAAAGTGGAAACTGTATCATTCCAAAAAGCCGAAATGGGACTCCGGCTCAGATCTCGCCCGAACGGTTGATGCCGGGAAGATAGTTCCTTCCGTGGGAGCAATGTTTTTTAATCCCATGGAAGCAATGAAAGAGATGGATAACCTTATGCGGGAAACCTTCCTTGTTCTTGAAGGGGCGTGGGCGATATTAGGCCTCCGTCTCATAGACATGAAGATAGAATTCGGGGTTGATGTTAACGGTAATCTGGTTGTTGCCGATGTAATTGACAATGACAGCTGGAGATTGAGAACCTCCGACTGGCAGGAATTGAGCAAAGAAGCTTTCCGGCAAGGCGAGGAACTCAACGAAGTGGAACGCAAATACGGTATTGTCGCCGACCTTGCGAACAATTTCCGCATTCCCAGTCAGGTTATCGTAATATGGCGCGGTTCGGACAAAGATTCATCGCCGGCCCAGAACGTGAAAACAGACGGGCTCAATTTTGAGGAAGTTGTCCTCTCAGGCCATAAATCTCCCGGGCGGTGTCTTGAGAAACTGGAAGAAATTCTGGCGAGATATCCCGAAGGAGGCGTGTTCATCGTCAAAGTCGGTATGAGCAACGGCCTCGGTCCCATAATCGCCGCGAGAACTTCCTGGCCGGTCATTGCGATTCCTGCGTCGGTAAAGGACTTTCCGGACGACGTATGGAGCAGTTTGAGAATGCCGTCGCAAGTTCCGCTTCAAGTTGTCGTTTCGGACGACAATGCCATCAAATGCGCCATGAACATATTGGCGTCAAAGAATCCTGCTATCTATATGCAGAGACAGAAGAGCATTGAGGAAATGGACAACTAGCACATATACAGCAGCAAGAAGAGGCGAATCTAAGATTTAAGATTCGCCTTTTTATTTGGTTTTTGGAATTCAGGCGGGAGGTTAGGTTAGAAAGGGAATAAAAAACCGCGCTAATTCCGAAAAATTAGGCGGTTTACCGCAAAAAATGATCTTGCAAAATCTATTCCTTTTTACCCCCGTCTTTCTTTTCATTCCTCATCTTTTCGAAAAATTCTCGTATGTTCGGAGGCAAATCTTTCGCATCAATAGCAATACCAAGAACTCCGCTATGACTCTTCATTGTTTCAATATACTGACTTAACATGCCCGTGAGCGCATCGGATATCGCTGCTTTAGTGGTTTCTTCCGCATTCTTTCCTACCATATGTACCATAATACGAAAGACCATAAACTTATCGCGAGTCGATGTTTGCCGATCTATGATATTCCAAAGGGCAACCGTAAGAGCTTCTTCACTATCGGCGCCGCGACCCAGTAAATTCATGATTAGGGCCGTTGCTTCCCGGAAACGGGAAATGTCATTACCTCCCGGTGCGTCTACCAGCGGGTCATCGAGGTCATCAATGACGTAAATATCGTTCGGGATTTGGACGTAAGGCGTATGACTGTCCCGTAGGAGCGTGCCCAGAAAGAAATCTCGCTCGTCTGTCTGGTTAAAACGCTTTTGATATGCCCAGACCTTTTGAGCAAGAACTTCTTCTGTCGGGTTTTGTCTGATCCACACGTGAAAAACCTTGCGGATATCAGACAGGATGGTTTTGGTTAGTTCCGCGAACCGCTCATCCGTCATTTTGCGTCCCTTCTCAACGAAGTCGCTTTCAGGCGCCAGGTGGCTTACACGGAGAACGAATGTTAGCAGCGATTCTTGGTCTCTTTCAGGCGCGCCGTCTAACACGTCAATTATCTTGCTCGCCTTCTCGGTAAAGAGTTCAAAATTACCGCCCAATATCTCAAGCAATAATTGCTCGATTATTTCTCTATCTTCTTGCTTCATAACACCTCCGGGTGATTTAACAGTTCAGATTATGTGATTTAAATAACTGAACACAAAATATCACATAAACGTGCTATTTGTCAATAGGTAGGAGGGTGGGTTGAGAAAGTAGGGAAAATAAAAAAGACGGGTTAGTTTTTCACTAAATACCGTCTTCCGAATAAAGGTTTTTAACAACCGTTCATGCTTGAAATAATTTCAGCAATCCGCCATGGTCGCAGAAATGATATAGAGCCCAAGAATATAGAATCGGCTCCGGCATCCAAAACCATTTTCGCGTCCTTTCTTGAAAGAATACCTCCCCCAGCATTGATGGATTTTTTAAGCCCCGCTTTGCGAGCCCGTTTAATCCAATCAATTAAAAGCGGGAGTAATGGTTTGCCGGATAATCCGCCGCCGCCAAGATGCGCTAAAGGCGACTCTTTCGTGCCGAATAATCCTTCCCAGTCTATAAGTTCGGGAAGCTGACCCCACAGTATCGTGTTAGAAACACAGATCGCATCACAAGCGTGATGTTTCGAAAATCCAACCGCAAATTCGATGGGTAATAGCACATTGAATTTTGGGATTAATGGAATACCAAGATAAGAAGCTGCATCAAGGCCATCCGCCACTTCATTAACAAGTTCCTCCGTGTCAATTCCAATATTAGGACAGGAATAATTTATCTGAAGTCCCACTGGCGCTTGAAAAGACGGCAAGTAATGTTTGAAAATGGAAATAAATTGTCGGAGCTCCTTGATTCTTGTTTGCGCGTCTTTAGCCACGGACATGAATGAAATCAGAAATGGTTTCATCCTTTTTTGCCATAATCCCGTCTGGAAAAGTTTCAGCGCTCCAGGTCCGCTTAAACCGACAGAATTTAACGCCACGCCTTTCAATGGCTTCACGATGATACATTTTGGGAAGAGTTCTTTCGGCGAAAAATCTTCTCTCAACGACATATTTCCCGTTCGGGGATTAAGCGTTGTAGTTTTAGCGACGAATGTTGCCCCGTCAAAGTTCAATCCGAATGGCTTTGCGACGCGATGAAACCAATATCCTTCTCCGAAAAATCCCTGAGCTCCACTCGCATTCCATACCGATCCAAATTTAATGCCTCTGAGGTTCATATGCCCTCCGTTAAGAATGTTATTTAAATAAAAGACCTACTCGGATACTAGCGGAAAAAAGAGCCCCATTCAAGACAATTAAGGAATAACCTTGATTTAAAGCGGGATTGAGTGTAAAACAAAGTCAGTTCTACGGACAATTTAATTAACCATTTTCCACCAGTGATGAAAGGAAACACAGAATGGAAACACATAGATTGTTATTTTCCGATCAGCCTTGGCTCACAAACATTGAACAAAAAGAACTTTGTGACGGGCTTGTTCACTTTGGTCTCATTAAGTTTGATAACAAGCGGTCGCTGCCTCTCAAAAGCGGCGGAAAGACCGACGTGTATATCAACTTAAGGGATGCGCGCAACGACCCTAAAGCAATATCATTTATCACGCGCTTCTTTTCCAACCCGCTTCGTCGGCTCAACGTGGACCGGTTTGTTGAAGTCCCGGATTCGGTAAGTTGCTTCGCGGCCCCCCTTTCCATAGAAACGGGAATCCCTTATCTCACCATTCGTGAGCAATCGAAAGAAGGACGAGTTTCGAAAGCCAACGTCATAGGTTCGGTCAGATATGGCGAGAGAGTATGCATTCTTGACGACGTCATTACAGACGGCGCTTCAAAGGTCATTCCGTACCAAGAATGCAGAAAAATGGGGCTTCGTGATATTCCTCTTGTCGTTCTTGTTGACAGGCAACAAGGATGGAAGAAAAAATTCGGCGAACTCGGCATAGGTATGCCCGTGTGGCCAGGTATGACCTTGCATGACGTCCGGAAACATCTGATCGTGAGTGGCGTCATGGAACGGTGCAGCAAGGATATTGAAGATAAAAATCCGATCATCGTTGCGCTTGATGGAAAAGACTGGGAAGAAATTCTTCCAATCGTTGACCAACTGCGGACAACGGGATGCATCTTCAAAGTTAACGATCTGCTTTTTGACGAGGGTTTCAAAAATCTCATCCCGGACCTCAGTGTTTACGGTCGGGTAATGGCCGACTTAAAGGGTCATGACATCCCGAATACTCTCAAAAATATTTCCGAGCGGTTGAAGAAAAACCCGCCGTGGGCCGTTACTGTCCATGGCACGGGTGGCAAGGAAATGATTCAAGCGGTTGTTGAAACGCTTAAGGGCACGGGAACGAAAGTTCTTGTTGTCACCGTTCTGACTTCAATTGATGAAGCCACGTCGGAAGAAATTTATTCTCGCGCCCCGATCGTTGAAGTAAGGATACTTGCCGATATTGCCAATCGGGCAGGCGCAGACGGACTTGTCTGTTCGCCGCAGGAGGCAAAAGAACTCCGCGAGAAATATCCGAATATGACATTAGTGGTTCCGGGTATCAGGTCTGAAGGAGTGGATCAAGGCGATCAGAAGAGAATCGGTACGCCTCAAGGTGCGATTGCAAGCGGCGCAAATCACCTCGTTATGGGGCGACAGATTCTGGGAGCGCCAGACCCAATCGCAGAAGTCCAGCGACTCTTGAAGGAAGAATTAAAAGTTATCTGATTTAACTCTTCCATTTGTATTAATGAAAAAGCCCTCGAATTTTGAGGGCTTTTATTTTTGTGCTGGTTTAATAAGGGTACTGCTTTTGAGGATATTGGTTTTTTGGAATTCAGGAGGGGGCGGAGTATAGTAAAGAAAAAGGAATAAACCCCGACTGAAAGCGAAACTTCCAAGCCGGGTTCATAGAAGGGGAAAAGGTCGAAATGCGTGAATCATAAAAATTCGAAGGATATTAGAATATGAATAAAAATATAATCGTCGCCATTTTAGTAGTAGTTATTCTTGCGATTGGGGCCTATTTCATTTTCATAAAGCAGGGTTCGGCTCCGGCTACGAATTCAATTCCGGCCGGCGGTCAGCCAAACCAGACCCCGGTTGCCTATACTGATGCGTCCAGTTTTTCCCAAAGTTTCTTGAGGTGCATCCCAAGCGAACTTAAGATGCCGTTTCCCGGGAACAGCACGTACGTAATCACTGTTTTTGGCGTGGAAAATGGCAACTGCCACTATGCGACTAAAGTTGTGGGTCAAAATGGCGCAGCGGTAAGCGGAGCCGGCGGAGTTGATTGTAAAGTCCCAGAAGGATTGATCTCCACCAGCGACATTCTCGGCCATCTCTTTGGCGTGGATAAAGGCCCGGGCAGGGAAGCAATGAAAGCGGAACAGGATAAAATAGAAGCCAACTATTGCAAAAAGTAATTAATCTTTTGTCTGAAATTTCAAAGGCCACCTTTGGTTAAGGTGGCTTTTTGTTTTACTTTCTGGCGGGCGAAGGTTGGGGTATGATATACGACAAATACGACGAAAGGGGATAAGCCCCGACTGAAAGCGAGATTTCTAGGCGCTATAATTAATTATAGCGCCATTAATTTTATTTTGGTCTCGTTAATAGGACCGGTAGTTTTATTGGGGTTTGGGAGTTGATGGAGTAGAATTGTGGTATGGAACAATTTCCCACGGAACCGAATCCGGAGAACGTTGAAGCCGGGATAGAGCGGCTTTTGGACGTTCTGCACGGCTATGCGGAGCTTTTTGATGAGAACCCCGATATTCAAGAAGAGTGGTATGACGTTGAAATGGAAGCTGAGGTAGCAAAAGACCGTGAGACCGCGAAGGCGCATCTGGAGGAATTCATCAGGAAACTGGAGGAGAAAAAAGAAGAGCGGGAAGAATCCCAGAAATCGGGGGATATAAACAATCAGGAAATTTCTCTGGAAAACAAAGAGAAAAAGGAGCGCATCCTTTCACGGGAAGAAATTTTGTCTCAGCTCGGCAGCCGATGCGAAATATTGAAGATAGAGCGAGAATTGGCGGATGCGGAAGGTATTTATCTCTTGGAGATTATAAACAAGGAAAACACCAAGCGTTACGTCTATCAGCGTAAGGGGTCTTTTATGGGAAGCTCGGGAAAGATAGAATCGTCCGGAACGACTATACGATCGGAGGACCTGGACGACGATTTTTCCAAGACCATCGCGGATTACGATTCTGAAACGAATGAGTGGATGGATCAATAGAATAAAACCGTTTGGCTTTATGCCTGGCGGAACTTGGGGTATGATATACGACAAGAGGGGATGAACCCCGACTGAAAGCGAAACTTCCAAGCCGGGCGCATAGCCCGGCTTTTTTATAAAAATATGTCAGCACCAAAGCTTAATACCATTAACGCCATTAACCTATTGGCCAGACATCATGATGATTGGTTGGATCAAAGGGCAAAAATGACATTTAGGTATGCGGACTTAACTGGTAGATTCGAAGATAGAGAATTTAACCTATTTCTAAGCATAACATCAATATCGGCCGCCTTCTTAGCTATTGTTTTGCCAACAACTTCAAACTCTGGGGAATTTTTCCAAATAACCACATATATTTTCTTTATTGAGGTTCTAATAGGGATTGGACTCATGTTACTCAACATAAATTACTCACATAAAATGATTTCTAATGACAGCAGTTGGGTAAATGAGATGTATGAAAAACTAATAAATAAATCCTCAGAACTTCTATCAAAAGCGAAATTGGGCACAATAAATCAAAATGATCTTGATAATTATTGGGCGATACGGGACGAATTACATAAAAATATTGATCAAATTAAAGAAAACCATCGTAAGAGTTTACCCGGTAAAATTCTTCATCTAAGCTGGATTTTTTATGTAATTTTTGCGATAGGGATAGCACTACTTTTAATAAACTCTATACAGCCGCGGATTCGGCAAGAATTTATCAATTACCGCAATTATCATCATATTCTAAGATATTAGTAATTTTACCTATCGTCTTCATATGGGATTTATAGGTGAAATAACATGAAGGAACCACTTACCGAGGAAAAACTAAAAGAAATACTAAAATCTAAACAAATTGAGCAGCTTATTGGATATGCTGAAAATCATTTTTTTGATGCAAAAAGAGACTTTTATAATTTACTTGACCCTAAAGATAAACACGAGATATGTAAAGATATATCTGCCTTTGCAAATAACAATGGTGGCTATCTACTTATTGGCTGTGATACAAATAAACCCGAAGCATCTCGTATTGAGTATATAAAAAATACGGAAGGGATATCTGATTTCCCAGATATGGATAGAGTACATTCCACATTATCGGATTACATTTTCCCCAATTCTATAAATACTCTTGTTAATTTTGAACAAATAATATCATACAATAATAAAAAATTCTTTTTAATAACAATAGTTAAAGACTCAGAAGAAAAACCTTACTTTGTTAAAAAAGATGTGCAAGATAGAGAATTTTTTGCTTTTTATATTAGAACCAATGATAGGGGGATAAGACAGGATATAGGGCACATACATGAATTAGTCCAAAGGGGTATTTATTTTGAAAAACATTTGAAAAATATAACTGGAGTAGTAGAAAAAACATTTAATAATACCGAAAAAATACTTGGTAAGACCCAAGGATTAGTTAAGCTTAGGATGCGTTACGATATAAAAAAAGATTTATGATAAAAGAAAACGATACAATTTTTCCACAGCCCTTCTATTACATTATTTTTTCAATAGGTAAAGAAGATGAAACAGAATCCCAGTTTCAATCTTTATTTTCAAATGAAAAAGGGTCTCTGAAATATTTTTTAGAACATGAAGCACATGGATTTCGTTGGGGAGGATGGGATTTACCAAAAAACACGCAATACACAACTCAATTAGAAAGTTTAGAATACAAAGACTCAGTAAGACGCATAAAGATTTTAGAAAATGGGCATATTATCATTCAAGCCTCAGTTTCAGAAGAATTCTTATGTTGGGCTAATTCAAACACACAAAGCACTAAAAAGGGAAACAGGATACAAATTAACACCACTGCACTTATTGAATTCACTTATAATAGTGTTGCGTTATTAAAAAGAGCACTTAAAGATATGGAAGATCCTAAATATGTTATATGCACATTCGGTTTTATTGGCATGGATGATAATTATGTGTTAGGAAATGCAAAACTACCAAATCAATTTGCTATTAGTTTTGAGATGAATCCCATAGGTATAAATACAGAGTCAAGTATAAAAATCAATCAGGTTGATTTATCTAAAGAGGATGACGTTGCAAAAATATCCTACGCTATTTTAGTAAGAGTATTCAGAATGTTTGGTTTTACAGAAGATATTATTTCGTATGTTAAGAAGGATAAAAAAGAGATAGATGTTGAGCTTATAAAAAATATTCAATAGAAAAATAAAATTATGCTAAAGGAATTTTGGGAGAAACATAAAATATTAATAGAATTTTCTGGATTTACAGCCGGTCTTTGTGCTCTATTTTTAAATATCTCTTTACCGCAAGATAAAGATGCTAAGTTAGCATTAGTAAATATACAGATTTTTTGGCTACTATTGCTAACAATCGGTTTAACTGTGATCTTCTTTTATTTCGTTAAAGCAATGATCGCCGCTGAAAAAAGAATAGAAAAGCAATATGATGTTCCAGCTACTTGGACCATGTCTTTAACTGTGGGCCTTATACTTCTTTGGATTATCCTGAATTTCTGGGTTTATGTTTTGTCTATATATCCAGGCGAATTTGGACAGTTCTTATCTATGACGCTTCCAGGTATTATCTATGCAACATTAGCAGCACTACTAATATTTGTAGCGAAAAGAAAAAACCGTTTCACTTGGTTTTCACAGATAATTGTTGATAGTTTTGTTGTGGCTGTAATGATTACTCTCGCTGGAGTTTATATCCAACAAAGCATACTTAAATATTTTTACCATTATTGGTTTTTTCTTGTTTTGCCGGCCTCATTTTTGTTTTTCTTCGCATTGTTTATTGGTTTGTCTATATATAGGAAGCGTAAATTATTTTAGTTAGATAACCATAATAAAGGTTGATGCTATAATGGGTCAGTATGTCCGATAAACTTTTAAACTCCAGCCAGCGGGAGGCGGTGGAGGCGATTAAGGGCCCCGTTCTCGTGATTGCGGGCCCGGGCTCCGGGAAGACGCGGGTGATCGAATACCGCGTTTTGAATTTGATAGAGCATGGCATAAAGCCGGAGAGCATCTTGCTTTTGACCTTCACGCGCCGGGCGGCGGCCGAGATGCTGAACCGCGCGGCCGAGCACGACCCCCGCGCCCGAAAAGTGGACGGCGGAACCTTCCATTCGTTCGCCTATAAGCTCCTGAAGCAATACGGCGCGCAGGTGGGCCTTCCGAAAAATCTGATGATACTGGACGAGGACGACGCCCAGGAGGCGCTCGGTAGGATTGCGACGAAATTGGGATTTGCGGAAGGAGATAAGCGATTTCCGAAGAAAAACACTCTTCGGAGCGTTTTAAGCGCATCCATCAATAAAAATCGCTCAATAGAGAGCATATTGGAGAAGGAGTACGAGCACTTGAGCCAATTTGCCGGGGATATAGAGAAGGTGGGGAAGAATTATGCCGAGTATAAGAAGGAGAACGGCTATCTGGACTACGACGACCTCCTTTCATACGCCCGGGAGGTTTTGAAGAACGAGCAGATCAGGAAAATTTTGTCCGGGAAGTATGAGTTCGTGATGGTGGACGAGTATCAGGATACGAACAAGCTTCAGGGGGATATCACGTATCTATTG
>Ga0187886_1002225_pt1 | contig 15896 bp, 15 predicted proteins | sample June2016WEW_20_1_FD_133001 | JGI IMG/M metagenome (GOLD analysis project Ga0187886, IMG submission 133001) | Peatland microbial communities from SPRUCE experiment site at the Marcell Experimental Forest, Minnesota, USA - June2016WEW_20_150 | ecosystem: Environmental > Terrestrial > Soil >... | reverse complement strand
CTTGACCGCCTCTATCAACGGCTCACCGACCATCTCGACGCTCTCTTATCCGCAGTCGGCCTCAAGACCGCTGCTTAACGAATCCAACCAGAACAAAATTCTCGTTTCAGCGTGCATAATCGAATAATGTTTAAGGATCGCCCTTCACCCCTAGCCTCAGAGCAGAGGCCAGTTCGCGACATCTTCAGGGAGTTCATGCGGCGTCACCATCGTATTTCGGCATCAGCATTTCTTAGGACGTTGCCCTGCTTTCTAGTCTTCTCAGCCATCCCTCTATTCGCTGCATCCGATTGCCTTCCCATACGCCAAGCCAGCCAGCACGTGGGCGAAACCAAATGCATTACCGGCAAAGTGTTGCATGTGAAAGTCGGCCCCAAAGGAGTTCGCTTCATCGGTTTTTGCGAAGGGCGGGCGGCTTGCCCTTTCTCCGTGGTCGTCTTCGCCTCCGATCTTAAAGATGTAGGCGACGTCCGCCGCCTCGAAGGACGCGTCATCGAAATCCACGGCCCAGTCAAGCTCTACGACGGCCGCGCCGAAATCATCCTCAACCGCGTCAGCCAGCTCACGGGCGGCTCAACCTTGATTCCTCCCATGCCCAAGAACTACGACGTGGAAAAGCAAGGCCACTACAGCGCCGGCCGCATGCGTCCCACCAAGAAGCCGGCCAAAACCTACGCCACACCCAACCCCAACCAAACCTACGGTAACGAGGCAGACGTAGCCGGCGAACCACCGCAGTAAAACCACCGGCGCCTAAACCTTTGTCATCCTGAACGAGGATTGGCGTTCGCGCCTCAAGCGCGAACGCCAACCGCAGTCGAAGGATCCCCGCAATCGCAACACAACCACGAATGCATCCAGGTGTTCTCACCGACCTCAGCTGCCTCGCGGAAGCATAGAGAGTCCATCTCGCTTACACCATCCCCTTCCTCAACTCCTCCAGCGGGTACTTCGTTCCACGCCAGACGATCCCGTCATTCCACAGCGTATGAAACATGGAGCGCATCAAAGTATAGATAAACAGCGCCGTACTCACCGGATGCAGCAGGAAGTAATAAGCCGGAACCCCCGACCGCAAAGACATTCCCCAATAAATCAAAAACATTGACCCGAGCGCCACGGCGTACGGCAATCGCTCCCAGCCGTGCGCCAGCCAAACACCCAGGAACGGCATGAGATTCAAAAAGGCCAGCCCAAACGCCGAGATCAGCGTGCGCGGCCATTGAAACGACAGCACAGCAAAGAAATTCTTCGTCAGATTGTTGACCACTCCCAGCGCTCCGTTCGCCCAGCGAATCGAAATCAAATCGCCGCCAAAAACATTGCGCTGCACGAAGCCGCCATTCTTCACCACTTTGCCCAGCTTCATGTCGTCGAGCACTTCCATGCGCAGGGCTTCGTAAGTGCCCACGGCCTCATACGCGCTTCGGCGGATCAGGTTAAAGGCCCCCACGCCCATATGATCCCGCGACTTCGGATCAGCCACCTTCCACGGCCGGTGTCCAAACACAAACATGGTCTGAAAAAATGCAATCATCATGTATTCGCCCGGCCGCTTCATGATCATCTGCGGAAACAACACCACATGATCTGCACGCTCCGCCTCAGCGTAAGCCATCGCCCGCCGGACCGAGTCCGCCTTGAACAGGACATCGGCGTCAGTAAACAGCAGCCAGTCGCCATTTGCCGCATTCGTCGCTGTCCACATCGCATGCGTTTTTCCCAACCACCCGGTCGGCAATTCCTGATGATGAATCACGCGCAGAATCGGGTGCCCCATTTCTCGCGTCCTTTGCGAGAAGTGGGGACTTAGCAAGCGGAAATCTGCCGCCACCCTTTCCATGATCTCCCCAGTCCGATCCGTCGATCGATCGTTCACCGCGATCACTTCATAATTGTCGTAGTCGAGTTCCAGCAGCCGGGCCAGAGATTGCTCAATGTCGTCTTCTTCATTCCGCGCCGGCACGATGATCGAAACTCGCGGATTGCCGGAAGCAAGATTGCCCGAAGCCGCAACCGGATCGCGGTCCCACTCAGGCTTTGAAATATCGGCCACACTGGGCATACCAATCGCGGCATCGACAATGCGCGAGAACCAAGCCAGCGCCAGGATGGTGCCGGCAATCCAATGAAAGTAATGCATTCCGCCTAGATCTTCCCCGCCGGCGCGCCTTCAAACTGCACCGCCGGCGCAAATTTCATCCCGTAAAACAGTATGGCAGAGGAAGCGATCATGGCGATCACCGGCAAGATGAACGCAGCCTGCAGCGAGCGTTTATCGGCCACATAACCCATCAGGGTTGGCGAGGGCACATCGCCCAGCAGATGATAAATAAAAAGGCTGACCGCGAAAGCGGTGGCGCGAATATGCGACCCAACGGAATTGAGCACCGCTGCATTCAGCGGCGAAGTATTCAGCAACAGAAAAAACGCCGCCAGCGCAATCGCCGGAAGCATCACCGCCCCGCGCATAAACAATGCCACAATCATGAACGGCACGCCCAACGCCATGCTCGCCGCCGAAACAAAGTAATAAGACCCCTTCATGCGTGGCAGCAAATAATCCCCCAGCCATCCCCCTGCCAGCGACGCCAGGATTCCATCCACCACAACAATAATTCCGAACATGAAGTTCGCTGACTCCAGCGAGTACCCTCGCGCCCGCGACAAAAATGTCGGCATCCACACCTGTATGCCGCCCAGGGCAAACGTCATCATCGCCATGCCCAGAGTCGAAGTCCAGAACGCCGGATTGCGTGCTAACCCAACGAGCGTTCCTCGTTCTGGAGTTTCTTTCTCTGTGTCGAAAGCACCTCGCTCCGGCTCGTGCAAAAACAGCACCGTTAGCGCCAGCAAGAATCCCGGAACCGCCGCAATGTAGAAAGGAAATCTCCATCCATAGTGCGGACTGAGATTTCCTCCCAGCAGATATCCTGCCGCTGTTCCCACCGGAATCGCCAGATAGAACACACCCAGAATCCGCCCTCGCTTCTCTTCCGGAAACAAGTCGGCAACAAACGTCGGCGCAATCGTGACGAACGTCGCCTCCCCGATTCCCACTAGCGTATGCCGAATCAGCAACTGGGTATAAGTGTGCGTAACCGCGGTGAGCAGCGTCAGCCCGCTCCAGAAGATCGCGCCTCCAACAATAATTCTCTTGCGCGAGTAGCGGTCCGCCAGCGGTCCCACGAATGGCGCCGCCAGCATATAGAACGCCAGAAATGCGCTGGTGAGATAACCGACCTGCGTGTTGCTCAGTTGAAACTCGCTCTGCACCAGCGGTTGCACCGCGAACAGCACGGAGCGGTCGATGTAATTCAGCAGGTTCAGCGCCGTGAGCAAAGCTAGCGCAGTGCGCGGATAGAGTTTCGCGGAGGTCACAGGTCGAGCGAATATAGCACGACCCTCGGGTCAATCGGATTACGGCCGCCTCAAGTTTTTCGCCCGCGGCCACCTCGCCACCACCGTCGTCGAAATTCCACCTCGCGGACGAAAGTCGCCCTTCACCTCGGCCCACACCGGCTTGGCCCACCGCACCACATCTTCCAGCACCTGGTTTACAACGTTCTCCTGAAAAATTCCCAAAGTGCGGTACGACTGCAAATATTCCTTGTATGACTTCAGTTCCAGGCACGCTTTATCGGGCTGGTATCGCAGTGTGATAACGCCAAAATCTGGCAGCCCCGTCTTCGGACACACCGAAGTAAACTCCGGATCGTCAATCACAATCTCGTATCCCGGAAACTGGTTCGGCCAAGTTTCGATCTCCGGAAACTTGGCGTCCAGCCCAGCAGCAGCATGCTCCGGGGTATAGCGGCGCGGTTTTGGCATAAAGCCATTGTAGCCGTTGCGCCCCGCGCTCCGGCGTCGCCCCGTCGCGCGCGCACCCGGTGCTACACGAGCCCCACTAGCCCGCTCATGCATCGGCTAGGCTCCGGCCGCATCTAACCATACAACGGCTTGGGATGGCGCACGTTTTGTCGCAGCCGCCACGGTGGTAAATTAGGGCTTGCAGTTGTCCCCGCCGCACCCTGAAAGATAACCGGTTGCCAGCAACCAACAATTCGAATGGACGGCCTGCCACGCGCAAGGCCCGCACTTGGCTCACCGTCGGTGTGCTGGCGGCACTTGCAGCGATCCCGTTTTTCCACCGTCAGGCCCCACTGAAAATCACCACAACAACGGCCGAACGCGGATCCATCCGCAGCCTCATTTCCACGAATGGCAAGATCGAGCCCATTCAGAATTTCGAAGCTCACTCACCGGTCGCCACAACGGTAAAGCGGCTGTTCGTGAAGGAAGGCGACCAGGTTCGTAAGGGGCAACTTCTCTTGCAACTCGATGATGCCGATCTCCGCAGTCAGGCCGCCCGCGCGCAAGCTCAGATGAAAGCTGCGCAGGCCGATCAAGCCGACCTCACCACCGGCGGCACGCGCGAAGAACTCCTCACCCTCGATGCCCAACTCATCAAAGCCCGCAGCGCCCGCGATGAAGCCCAGCGCAACCTGGAAGCTTTCCGCCGCCTGCAACAACAAGGCGCAGCCTCTGCCGGGGAGGTTCAGCAAGCCGAGGAAGCCCTGCAGCGCGCCCAAGCCGATACCACTCTGCTCGAGCAGAAACAGAAAGACCGCTACTCCCAGCCGGAGGTCGCAAAAGTCCAGGCCCTGGGCGCGCAAGCGCAAGCCGCCTATGAAGCCGCCAAGGATGCCTTAGCGAAATCCACCGTGCTCGCTCCTTTCGATGGCATTGTCTATACGCTTCCCGTCAAGCAAGGAGCCTACGTGCAAACCGGTGACTTGTTGCTGCAGGAAGGCGATCTCTCCAAAATGCTCGTGCGCACTTTCGTCGATGAACCGGACATCGGCCGGCTCGCCACCGGACAAAAAATCGAAGTGACCTGGGACGCTCTACCCGGACGCATCTGGAAAGGCACTGTCAGCACCATTCCCTCGACCGTCAAGCTTCGTGGCGCCCGTAATGTAGGTGAGGTCACCTGTTCGGTCGACAACCACGATCTGCGCCTCCTGCCCAACGTCAATGTGGGCGTCACCGTCATCACCGCCGAACATGGCGACGTGCTCACGCTCCTGCGGGAAGCCGTGCACATGGACGACACCAAGCCTTACGTCTACCAGGTGGTGGACGGCACACTCAAACGCCGTGATGTGGAAGTCTCCCTGCAGAACCTGACTGAAGTCGAAATCACCGCCGGACTTCCGGAGCATTCCCTCGTAGCCCTGTCCTCAATCGACGCCAAGCCTTTGACCGACGGCACTCGCGTGAAGGTGGTTCAGTAACCTATGAAGCGGATCAGGATACAGTTGTTGTTCGCGATTCTTTCCTTCCCTCCCGCGGCCGCCGCCGCGCCGCAACAGCTTCTTGCCGCAGGTCGCGTAGATCAAGCCGTCCAAAACCTTGAACAGCAGATTCAAACCACTCCCACCGCGGAAGCCTACAACCTGCTCTGCCGCGCCCACTTCGAGCTTGATGCTTGGGACGCAGGCATCCCCGCCTGCGAAAAAGCCGTCTCGCTCGCGCCCGACAATGGCCTTTATCACCTCTGGCTGGGTCGTATTTACGGTGAGAAAGCGGATCGCAGCGGCTTCCTGAAAGCCGCCGAACTCGCCAGGAAAGTTCGCGTTGAATTCGAGCGTGCCGTCGAGTTCGCTCCCGACAGTTGCGAGGCCCACATCGATCTCGCTGAGTTTTATCTGGAAGCCCCCGGCATCGTCGGCGGTGGAGAAAACAAGGCCCGCGCCCAAGCCGATCTTCTTTTGCCGCTGAATCCTGGAATGGCGCATTGGGTAAGAGCTCGCATCGCACAGAAAAACAAAGACACCGCTACTGCAGAGCAGGAATATCGCGCCGCCATCAATGCCACTCACGGCGGTGCTCGTGCCTGGCTCAATCTCGCCGGATTTTATCGCCACACCGATCGTTTCGATGAGATGGAACAAGCCTTGCACACCATGGAGACTCGTCCCCTCGATCATCCCGCCGCTTTGATGGATGGCGCCAGCATGTTGTTTCGCACCGGCCGCTCATACCCCATGGCCATGCGCTTCGTGCGCCGCTATCTCTCTTCCGCGACCGTCGAGGAATGGCCTGCCTTTAAAGCCCACAATCTGCTCGCCGAATTGCTCGAGAAACAAGGCGACCTCCAATCCGCCGCCGAAGAATATCGCACCGCCCTGTCCATGGCTCACACCTTCACTCGTGCCCAGGATGGCCTACAGCGCGTCGCCCGCTAGCCACAGCGATTCTCCTACGAACACAAACTCGCTTTGGACGGCACCGCCAGTGTAGAGCGGACACTCCTGTCCGCTGCCTCTGACTCGAAACTGCCGGCGCTATCGTGGAAGAGCGGCGTTTCAGCAGCCTACCCTGAGCGAAGTCGAATGGGCCGCGTAAAGCGTCCGCAATCATGCGGTCTTCAGCCCCTGAGGAATCTATCCGGTCAACAAAAACACACTACATTTTCTCCTGCTACTATTCTGTTCATAAGGGAGGGTCAATCGAGCCTTCAGGCCGCGATCGAAGATCTCTGATCACGGAAAATAACTCATGACCTCCGTTCGCATCGACAAATGGCTCTGGGCCGCCAGATTCTTCAAAACACGATCACTCGCTGCGCGCGCCTGTGAACTTGGCAGAATCCAATCAAACCGCCAGTCCGCCAAAGCCGCGCGCGAAGTTCGCATCGGCGACCTGTTACGCGTAACCAACGACGGCGGCGACTTCGAAGTAGAAGTCCTACTTCTCAGCGACGTGCGGGGTCCCGCATCCGTCGCCCAAACCCTCTACCGCGAAACTGACGCCAGCCGCGAGTTGCGCCAAAAAGTAGCCGCCGAGCGCAAAGCCATGCGACAGTTCGAGGAGTTGCCCGCAGCCCGTCCATCAAAGCGCGATCGCCGGAGAATCATTCAGTTCCGCGGGAGAGCCTGAGCGCACACAAATGTGGCCCAATCTGGAAAGACGTTCAGGGGACTCGCACCCATCGTCGGGTCGGAGGAGGCGTGCTTGCGCGCTAGCCCCCGTCCGCCTCCCAAACTGCGTACACATTTCGCGTAGGCAGCTTTCACGAAGACTCAACGCCGGGATGCAAGAGAAGGAATTAAATCGATCAACCGCACAAGCTCGTACTCACCGTAAAGCTTGGTCACAGGCAGCCGTTTCCAGCCGGGATTGCGCCAACGCCGGTATCGATGCGACCAGATGCGTCGCCGGATCCAGCCGTCGAGACGTTGGAAGAGCTTGCGGACGTGGGCGCGTTTGTAATACTCGCCCCAGCCCCGCAGGAGTGGGTTAAGTGCCAAGTCATAAGGTTTCGCGGGCCGCAGGCCCAAAAATGACAAACCGGAAGTTATTCCGGACCAGAAGTCGGGCACGGGCATTCATAAATTTTTATTAGCGGCGCTTCTGTTCCTGCCCGCCTCGCTCTCTTAATCAGGAATCTCCTTTTCGTCCTCAGCGATTTCGGTTTCGCACCCTGAAGCTCGGTCTTGGCGCGCGGGAAGCGCCAGCATCGCGATCCGTCGCAACATCGCAGCCCTTGCCGGCAGAATCAACGATCTATTGAACCCACTCCAGCCATGCCCATCCCACGATCAACGTCATCACGGTAATCGGCAGCCCAACCCGGAAATAATTCCACAACCTGATCTTCACGTCTGGCTTGGCGCTCTCGACCACAATGATGTTCGCCACGCTTCCCGTGATCGTCAGGTTCCCCGCCAGCGTCGAAGCCATCGCCAGTACCAGCCACGCCGTATGCGGATTCGCAAAGTTCGGGGCCATCGACTTCAAAAGCATCACCGCCGGTACATTGCTCACAATATTGCTCAGCAACGACACGGCAATCGTGAAGACCCCCAGTCTGCGGAGATTCCAATGCTCTGCGATGCCCAGAAACCTCCCGACAATTCCGGCATTTTGCGCTCCGCCCACAATCAAAAACAGCCCGACAAAGAAGACAAGAAGGCCCCAGTCCACTTCTTCGTACAGTTTTCGCGGCTCCAGAGTTCGGGTAATCAGTAACACCGCCGCGCCTAAAGCCGCTGCCATCGCTGGAGGCACACCTGCAAAAAACGCGATCACGACTGCGGTTACGACAATCGCTGGTTTCGTCAGTCGCGAAAGATCGAGCGACGGCAGCGGAATCCCGTCGCTCACCAATCTCACATGCTTCACCTTCCGCATATGCATCCAGTGCAGCACCATCCAATCCAGGAACAAACCCACCACCGCCACCGGCCCAAGATGCAGCAGGAAGTCACGATAAGAGATGTGGGAGAACGATCCGATCAGCATGTTCTGCGGATTCCCCGTGATACTCGCCACGCTGCCAATATTCGATGCCGTCGCCACCGCCAACAGATACGGCAATGGTTCCAGCCGCAGCCTGCGCGTGATGCCCAGCACAAACGGCACCATCACGAGGCAAACAATATCGTTCACGAAAAATGCGGAAAGTACTCCCGATGTAAAGACTACCGCAGGCAACAGCCGCGACGGCTTCAGCCGCCGCAGCACCATCTCCGCATTCCACTCGAAGAATCCCACCAGATGAAGATTGCCTACAATCAGCATCATCGAGAACAACAGCACCAGCGTTGGGAAATCGATAAACCGCAGCGTGTCAGACGGCGGCACAATCCGGAATGCCACCATGCCCACAGCGCCGATAATCGCCGCGCCCGCCCGGTCAATCTTTAATCCGGGGAATTTTCCCAGTGCAAAGACCAGATAGCTCGCGAGAAACATGACGTAAGCGGCCAGAGTTTGAACGTCGAAAACTGTCGTTGGCGAGAGATGAACCATGTTGTTTGCAGCCGCCTTGTGCAGGCGCACGTCATGGTAGCAGAAGGGATCGGGCACTCAATGTAGAGCACCTCTGCAGGTCTGTAATATCTCGTATTCAACTATTCGCCGTCATCTCTAGACTGGAAAAATCCGAGCTTTGAGAACACAGGCGTCCTAGAGACCTGAACACATCGCGCCGTTGACCATCTTGCTGCACGCCACAGCCGGCGATCCATCGCCTTAGGGCGAAGAGTGCTGGCGGTGGCCGGCCTCTTGCGTCCGAGTCGACGGGCTAACCGGAAGTTATTCCGGACCAGAAGTCGGCCTCTGGAAAGTCAGTGACCTAGTCTCCCGTTATCCTGGCTTGGTCTTTTGCTCTGACCCATCCTTATCATTTCTCTCGCATCAGATTGTCCGTAGAATCTTTCTAGCCATCACGAAGGTGAGAACAACAATGAGAAATGAATCACGGAGTGGCACGGGCATTCATAAATTTTTATTAGCGGCGCTTCTGTTCCTGCCCGCGTCGTTGCTAGCGGAGCCACTCACGCTGAAACATGCCGTAGAACTCGCCCTGAAACACGCCAATGGCATAGCCATCGCGGCTGCGGACGAACAACACGCCTCGGCCAGTTACCGCGAACTGCGCAATAGCTACATCCCACAACTGACCGCGGGAGCAGGAATTGGCTGGTCCGATGGTTTCCCCCTCAGCCTCGAAGGCGCCGCTCCTTCGCTCTTCAACGTAAACGCGCAATCGGCCCTCATTAATCCGGCGCTAAAGGATTTCATTCGTGCCGCCCAGTCCGACGTCAAGGTCAGCGCCCTGCGCACGAAAGATCAGCGCAATCAGATCATCCAGGACACCGTTCTTAGTTATGCTGAACTCGAAAAATGGGAGCAGCGCCTCGACCGCCTGCGCGAAGTTTATCCCGACGTTCAGAAAATGGAAACTGCCGTCGCCAATCGGGTAAAAGAAGGCATCGACAGCGAAATGGACGGCAGCAAAGCTCGCTTATCAGTAGCACGGGTGCGTCTGCGCCTTGCCCAGGCCAGCGGAGCCGCTGACGTTCTCCGCGACCATCTTTCCAGACTGACGGGACTACCCGCAGCATCCATCGAGATCGATCCTGACTCAGTGCCAGCTTTGCCCGCGCCGAAGCAAGACCCAAATCAAGATAAAGATTCCTCCGCGAAAGCCACAGAGGCGAACCCGACAGTACAAGCTGCGGTCGAACACGCCCGTGCGCAATATCTGCGAGTAGAGGGAGAACGCCGGTCCTTGTGGCCCAGCGTGGACTTCGCCGCTCAGTACGCGAACCTCGCCACATATAACAACTACGACGCTTATTACAAAAGCTTTCAGCCCAACAACGCTACCGTCGGCGTGTCCATCCACTTACCTTTCTTAAATCTCGCTCAGCACGCTCGCGTGCAAGAAGCAGAGTCAGACGCCCTCAAAGCTCAGGAACAAGCCAAAGCCGCCCGCAACCAAGTCTCCGAAGAAACCCTGCGCCTGCAGCGCTCCGTCACCCAGATGCAAGCCGCCCGCGACGTGGCGGAACTCGAATATGAGATCGCACAGAAGAATGTTGAAGCCGTCGAAACCCGCATGAAATCCTCCGCCGCCAATCTCCACGACCTCGATAACGCCCGCACCCAATCCAGCGAAAAATTAATCGCATTGCAGGATGTCACTTTCGAACTGGAGCGAAGTCAAGTCGCACTACTGCGCGCCACGGGAAATCTCGAAATCTGGGCCCTGGGTACCAAATAGTGCTAACGAAATAGCCCGCCCGCGGATGCCTCTTTTCCCCAGTTCGCTGCGTCAAACCCTATGTTCAACGCAGGAACCTGCATAAACACTGCTTTGCGGCCACATCTGCCGCATGCAAATGGTAAAATAAGTGCTTACCTACTATGCCTTTAAAAACACTATTTCTGAACCCACCCTCATTTGAAAACTTCGACGGCGGCGCCGGTTCCCGTTGGCCCGCCACCCGCGAAATCGAGTCATATTGGTATCCGGTGTGGTTGGCTTATCCGGCCGGGATGCTGGAGGGGGCGCGGTTGCTGGATGCGCCGCCGCATTATATTTCGGCGGAGCAGACGATTGAGATTGCCAAGGACTATGAGTTTCTAGTTCTGTTTACCAGCACACCGGGGTTTCCGGGGGACATTGGGCTGGCGCGGGCTATCAAGGCGGCAAATCCGAAGATCAAGATTGCTTTCGTGGGGCCGCATGTTAGCGTGCTGCCGGAAAAATCCTTGCGCGATTGTCCGGTGATCGATTTCGTGGCGCGCAAAGAATTTGATTACGCTGTGGTCGATTACGCGAAGGGCAAACCGCTGGAAGAGATTGCCGGCATTTCGTTCCTGAAAGACGGGAAGGTTGTTCACAATCCGGACGCGCCGCAGATTCAGGATCTGGATGCGCTTCCGCACGTCACGGATGTTTACAAGCGCGATCTCGATGTGACGCGTTACAACGTGCCGTTCCTGCTGAATCCGTATGTTTCGCTTTACACCACGCGAGGGTGTCCGGCGCAATGCACGTTCTGTTTGTGGCCGCAGACGTTGAGCGGACATCCGTGGCGCAAGCGCTCTACGGATGACGTCGCCGCGGAGATGGCGAAAGTCAAAGCGTACTGGCCGGAAGTAAAGGAATTCTTTTTCGATGATGACACCTTCAACATTCAGAAGGCGCGGACGATTGAGTTGTGCGCGAAACTGAAGCCGCTCGGCCTTACGTGGTCGTGTACGTCGCGCGTGACTACTGATTTCGAGACGTTGAGGGCGATGAAGGAAGCTGGATGCCGGTTGCTCATCGTGGGCTATGAGTCCGGCGATCAGCAGATTCTCAAGAACATCAAGAAGGGTGCAACCATTGAGCGGGCGCGGCAGTTTACCAAAGACTGTCACAAGCTCGGGCTGGTGGTCCACGGCGACTTCATCATGGGACTGCCCGGAGAGACGCGCGAGACCATCAACAACACCATCGCATTCGCCAAGGAGTTGGACGTGGAAACCATTCAGGTTTCCGTGGCCCACGCTTATCCCGGCACCGAGCTTTATGATTATGCGGTGAAGAACGGGTTCATCGTCGGCGACAACAAGATGGTGGATGAAGGCGGGCACCAACTGGCGCACATTGAATATCCCGGACTGCCGGCGGATGAGATTCTTTCCGCGGTGCATCGCTTTTATGATGAGTATTACTTCCGGCCCAAGGCTGTGTTCCGCATCCTAAAAAAGGCCGCGTTCGACAGCAACGACCGCAAGCGGCTTTACAGGGAAGCGAAGACATTTCTGAAGCTGCGTTCGGCGCGCAACAAGATGGTGAAGAAGCACAGCGACGACGCAGCTGCGGAACTGGTCAAGGCTTGATAAGGATGCGAGCCAAACGCGCGAGTATTGTGTCGCAAAGAACGCGACCCTTCGGCTTCGCTCAGGGCAGGCTGCTCGCGCAGCTCGCCCAGATCCTTCGCCAAGCAAAGTGCGCTTGGCTCAGGATGACAACCTTCACAATGACCTCCCTCGCCACCACGTGATCTTCCAGTGAACATTCGCAAGTATCTTGTGCTGGCCGGAGTCACGGTGTTCGCCGCGGCCGGAGACTCCATGCTCTCGCATGGGATGAAACAGACCGGCAGCATCTCACTCAATCATCTGCAAGGCGTGATCTTCGCCATTCTTAATCCCTGGGTCGGGGTCGGCATTCTTCTGCTGCTCGCGTTTTTTGCTACTTACATGACCGCGCTTTCCTGGGCCGATCTCACCTACGTTCTCCCGGCTACTTCGCTGGGGTATGTGCTGCTCGCGCTGGTCGCCAGATTTCTTTTGCACGAGCACGTTAGTCCGCTGCGCTGGTTGGGGATTGCGTTAATTACTGGAGGCGTGGGATTTGTCGCCGGTGGGCCGGCGCTGACCGAGCATCATCACGCCAAGCCTGTGGGCGAGCCGTGCGGTGTGGCGACATCCCCACCCTGCGACTCCGCTCAGGGCATGCTTCTCGCAAAGGACGCGAGGAATGGGGCACCCAGCGGGGTTGACGTATGAAAGCCGTTTATACCTGGAGCGCGATTTTGGTGATCGTCTTCGCCTCGGTGGTGGGCGATGTGCTTCTGGCCCACGCCATGAAACAGGTTGGGGACGTCGGGGCCTTGCGCCGCCGCGCCGGCCTCGTGGCGGTGATCCGCCGGACGCTGGGCAATCCTAATTTTCTGTTTGGAGTCACGGCTATGGCTGTGGCGTTTTTCAGCCTGCTGTTTGCGCTCTCCTGGGGAGATGTAAGTCTGGTGGCTCCCGCCGCCGCTTCCCTCACCTTCATCGGCAACGCCGTGGCCGCGAAAATCTTTTTGCATGAGCGGGTGGATCGGCGGCGGTGGATTGCGGCTACGCTCGTGGCTGCGGGAGTGGCGCTGCTGGCGGGGTGAGGCTGCAACCTTCAAGCCCATTCCGCAGTCATCTCATTCTGAATCCGGCTGAAGGCGCGGTGGAAAACTGCTTTCACCGCTAATCTGCAAGGCCGAAGTTTCGAATGAAAGGCCTTGCTCATCCTGGGCAACGATTTGCACTACCACGCAGAGGTAAGCGAGGCCGCGTCCCAAATCCCGCTGATACTCCCGCCGAAGTCCGAAACGAGGGGCAACATTTGGGTGCCGGTTACCTGAGAGGGGCCGTGACTTCTACGTAAAATCCCGTAGATTGTCTGGTGCGCGCAGAGGCAATAGAAGCCGAGGTTGGCTCGCTACCGCAGCGTCTGTTTCTTCAACTAATTCTATCCCTCGCGAGATGAGCAGTTTTGCTCAGAAGAATGGCACATGGAGTGCTAGCGTCAAGGTGGGCTTGCTGGCGAGTCGTCAGGTGCGGCAGGAGCTTGGCGCTTGCGGGACTGGAGTATGGCGAAGCGAATTGCATTCGTCGGCGTCGTTTCGTTTGTGTTGGTAGCTGCCTGCGGAGCAGTATGCCAGAACGTAGGTCAATCCATTCCTGATGCTCCTTCGATGCAGGCTGCAACTCATACACAGAAATTTAACGTGTTCGGCGAGGAAGCACGCTCGCCTTTGAAATTTGGCGCGATGAGCGGCAACGCGGGCTTGGTGCGGCAAGGCGCATTCGGCGCTTCCGAGGCGGCATCTGGTCAAGAAAAGTCGAGCACTATTTTTGAGAAGTACCTGAATTCGCCATCGCTGAGGCAGCAATCGGGTTATCGCGCTTCGAGCGGCGACGGCTTGATGAGCAGGGCCACGTATGCGGGTTCGAGCATTTTTGTCACGCGGGATGCATCGGGAAAAGGCAGGCTGAACACTTCCTATCTGCTGCGGGCGCTGACTTCGGTGGCTGCGGACACTGCCTCGCGTCCATATTGGAGACGGTCTTTTGCGGAGCCGTTCAGCGATTTTGGTTCGACCGTCGGCAATGACGCGGGGATGAACCTGTGGCGCGAGTTTAGGCCTGGCATTGAGCAGCTGATGAAAAGCCACACGCCGAAATTTGTGTCCAAGATCGAAGCGCGCATCGGCCACAAGTAGCGCTTAGCCGGACTGTGCAAGAAGACCGCCCGAAAACTTGTCAAGGCCCCAAACATCACGTTTTTGGCGTAAGTTGTTGGTTCCATGGGGTAAATAAAGTGAGGAAGCATGTCCCAATAACCCGTTGCGGTTTGGTATTCTGAAAATAGGGAGTAAATAAATGGCGGCGCAGGGCCTTTTGGGCCGTGCGCCGTTTTTGTTTGTGCAAACCGGCGTCGCGCTAAGTGGTGTTCTCGGGGGCTAAAGCCCTCATCCATTTTGGACTTTTGCGCGGCGCTGAAGCGCCGCTCTTCCACGGTGCTACAGGCTTCAGCGGCGGGAAGACGATGAAAGTCAAAGTCTATACAAGATTCTCGGGCAAGAGAGGGACGATGGAGATATCTATGGGCGGTAGGGATGCGGCGGGCCGCGGGGGACGAAGACCGGGGGAACGGGACAACACGAAGCACAGGAGAGTGATGGCGGAGATGCAGTTCATGCTGGATGCGACGCCGCGGTTGTGGAGGGTGCAGGTGAAGGCGAGCGGGGCGTCGCATCACAAGGGATTTGCGGTGCGGGCGTGCTGGAGGACGAGTACGAGGCATGTGCCGTACACCAGAGAGCAAATTGACTTTCTGGCGGTGGTGATCCATGGCGAGCGGGTGCGGGGGAGAAGGATCTGGTATGTGATTCCGGTGCGGGCGCTGGGAGGGAGGCTGACGATCAATCTTTATCCGTTTGGAAGCAGGAAGGGGAGCGAGGAGCGGTTTGAGAAATGTAGGGGAGCGTGGGGGCCGCTGGTGGTGCAGTGAAGAAAGTGCCCGGCCAGCGCGCAGCGGCTATTTCTGCTGGAGGGACTCCAAGTATTTGGTGAGGGCGTCGAGGCGGACTTCTCCCCAGTCCTGGTCGGCTTCGACTTGGTGGAAGATTGGTCCCCAGATAGGCATCTCGCGAGTGCCGTGGGCGGGCGGGGCGGGTTGTTTTCCTTCGATGATTTCCTTGACGTGCTGATAAGGAAACTTTCCGCCATTTCTTTGCGAGATCAGGGTCAAGTCTTGAAGCGGTTGCTTTAGAGCAATCGAGGCTGGGCCGTGGCCTTGTCCGTCCGCTCCGTGACACGTGGCGCAGTGGGACTGAAAAATCTTCGCTCCGTCGAGGGGGATGCGCGCCGAAGAATTCTGGAATAGACCGCCGGTGGCATTCTGGCCAGAGGTAACGGAAAGCAGGGAGAGCAGCAACAGAAGTGCAAGAACCGAGCTTGGGAGCATGGAGACCTCCATCAAGACGAACGGCGAAGTCATCCAGTGTGTATATTTCCAGCCGAGGGTCGCTTTGTCTGTGAGCCGGGGCACGCCTGTAGGTGACGACAGGAAGGAGTTGCCGCTGGGAGAATACTTTAGGGCTGGGACAGACGCATGAATCCGGAGGCTGGGAGATCGGGGGCGAGGAATTTCCTATCTTTCATTCCTGCGGCATGAAGCAGGGATTCGGCAGCGAGATATCCACTACGGACGGCGCCTTCCATGGTGGCGGGCCAGCCGGTGGCAGTCCAATCGCCGGCGAGGAAAACGCGGGGCCATG
>Ga0187886_1002221_pt1 | contig 15921 bp, 14 predicted proteins | sample June2016WEW_20_1_FD_133001 | JGI IMG/M metagenome (GOLD analysis project Ga0187886, IMG submission 133001) | Peatland microbial communities from SPRUCE experiment site at the Marcell Experimental Forest, Minnesota, USA - June2016WEW_20_150 | ecosystem: Environmental > Terrestrial > Soil >... | reverse complement strand
TGATCGGAATTCTTCCACCTCCTTCTTATTCAGGGGGGAATATTTCCATCCCCTTGGGTTTCTGGAGAAGAATTGGATGGTCTCGCAGCCCCTGGCATTGGCTCTTTCAACCACCTTTGAAAACCCTCCAGCAATTGAGATGTGGAATCCGAATCGCATCTTTAGAAGACCTTGCGGAAAGAGTAATTGAAAGTTAAAATGAGTATATAACAAATACAAAAATTGATTACTTATTGTCAACAATAATTCAATCATTACCTAAATTTCTATGAAGATTCTCTGGCAGGGCACTGTTCCCTGCTCAAAATATTTTTTTTATTTTTACCTTCCTTTTCTTCGTTTTTCGGGATTCTCTTTTTTTTTGCTTGACAAAAAAAGGTGGTTATTTTAGGAATGAGGCAACAAATTAAATTATTCACAATCCCTTCTTACAATTTTTCTTGGATTTATGGGTAAAATTACTCGAGGGTTTTCTGAGAAGAGGGCCGAGTTTCGTTTAAGGGATTGATATCCTGGTAAACAGGGGGAGGTGGGAAAATTGGCCAAGGTCGAAAAAAAGGCAAAGGGCGCGCAAAAGATCATCCGGTCTTCGGAGTTAGACCCCAAGTTTAAGTACGAGGTGACGAGTCAACCCGGAGGAGAAAAACTGAAGGTCTGCTATGCCTGCGGGGTTTGCACTGCAGGGTGTCCTGTCAGCGAGGTTTCCGATGAATTCGATCCGCGGAAGATCATTCGGATGGTCCTGATGGGGATGAAGGAAAGGGTGCTTTCCTCTGACTTCATCTGGTACTGTACCCAGTGTTTTACTTGCAGCGGGCACTGCCCTCAAAATGTGAAATTTACCGATATTATGCGAGTGTTGAGGGATATGGCGGTGAAAGAAGGATATGTTGATTCATCTTTTCTCCAAAAGGCAAAGGAGCTGGACAGGTTCTCCCAAAAAGTGAGATATCGATTGATGAAATCCATTGTGGCCAAGAAGGGGAAATCATTTACCCTTAACCCAGGGGAATTGCTGAATCGGGTTGCCAGAGAGCTGGCTTAAGCCGTTTGAAGAATGGAAGGGGAATTAGGGACCATGGATAGAAAGATAGGTTCCGTATTGGTGGTAGGAGCTGGAGTTGCCGGTATTCAGGCCTCCCTGGATTTAGCCGAATTCGGATTCCATGTCAATCTTGTAGAGGCAAAAGGCAATTTGATGGGTGCAGCGGCGAACAACTGTTGTAAAGGGGTGGAGGAATGCAACAGGTGTATGCTGTGTCAAGTGAGCGAAAAGGCATTTCAAGTCATCACCCATCCCCAGATTACCCTGTTTCGACACGGGGAAGTTGTGAAGGTGGAAGGAGAACCGGGTCACTTCACTGCAACGATTCGACGTTTTCCCGAAATCAATGAACGAGACTGTCCCATTTGTAACAAACTTCCACTCTATCCCGTGACCGTCAAGTCCGATCCCGAGGAGATAAAGCTTGACGTAGCAGGCGCGATCATGGCCATCGGATTTAAACTCTTTGATCCGATCGCGTTGCCTGAACTCGGCTACGGAAAGTATAAAGACGTCGTTACAGCCGTCGAATTAGAAAAGATGATTCATGAACGGGCAGGCCTCTTCTGCCCCTCTGACGGTAGAATACCTCGCCGTATTGCCTTCATTCAGTGTGTGGGCTCCAGAGATCCCAAGATTGGGAACCCGTGGTGTTCTGCGGCCTGCTGTTCTTTCACCCTTAAGGAGTCCATTGTTGCCAAGGAATATGTGAAGGATCTTGAACCCACGATCTTCTTTATGGATCAAAGACCTTACGGTAAAGATTCGGAACGGTATCTCCATCGGGCGAAGGAACAGTTCGGAGTAAAATATATCCGCAGCGGGGTATCCAAGATCGAAGAGGTAGAGGACGGAAAGGGTCTTGTGGTTACTTATACGAGCGAGACAGGCGGGGTAACGACTGCTCAGTTTGACATGGTGGCCCTCTCCATCGGGCTTGAATGTGCGGCGGCCGCTAAAAAATTGAGTCGGGAATTCGGTATCGAGCTCAATCCTTATGGATTCTGCTGGGCATCGCCATTTTCGCCCCTGGAGACTTCAAGACAGGGTTTCTTCGTTTGCGGAACTTTCGGCGGGCCCAACGATATCACCGAGTCTGCAATGCAAGCCAGCGGAGCTGCGGCAGATACCCTGGGGATCTTAACGGAAGCAAGATTCGGCCATGTTCCCCAAAAGACTTATCCAGCTGAAAGGGATATATCTAGAGAGGCGGCAAAGGTAGGAGTTTTTCTCTGTCAATGCGGGGATCATATTGGAAGGACGGTTGACGTCGCTTCTTTGAAGCAGTACGTCAACGCTCTTCCAGAAGTCGCGTTCTGCGATCAAAGGCCCTACGCCTGTTCACAAGAGTCGCGGGATGAAATGAAGAAAACCATCCAGGCTTACGGGCTAAACCGGGTGGTGATCGGATCCTGTTCTTTTTCTACCCATGGTCCTCTCTTTCAAGAAACCCTCAAAGAGGCTGGCTTAAATCCCTTTCTCATGGAGATGGTGAACCTCAGAGATCAGTGTGCTCGTGTTCACAGCCGTGATCCTGAAAAGGCCACGCTAAAAGCGAAAGACTTAATGAGGATGGAGGTTGCCAAGGCACGATTCTTGGAGCCCTTATATCGGCTTTCCAAGACCATGAGCCCTTCAGCTCTGGTGGTGGGCGGAGGGATTACAGGGATGGTGAGCGCGATCAGTTTGGCCGAGAAGGGGTTTGACGTCCACTTAGTGGAGAAAACTTCCGAATTGGGGGGCCACGCCCTTAAGATCCGTCACACCTTAGAGGGAGGAAACGTCCAAACTTACCTTTCGGATCTCATTGGGAAGGTGGACAGGAATCCAAAGATTCATGTCTATAAGAATTATGAATTGACAGCCCATCAGGGTCGCGTCGGGGATTACACGAGTCGGATTAAGACCACCTTGGGAGAAGAGAGGGAGATCAAGCATGGGGTTACGATCATCGCTGCAGGAGGCCGGGAGTATAAACCCGATGAATTTCTCTATGGCCAGGATCCTCGGGTTATTATTTCAGTTGAGCTGGAGGAGGAGATTGATCGGGTAAGCGAGAGGGTGGCCGAAAGCCAGACAATTGTGATGATCCAATGCGTGGGATCTCGAAACGAGGTGAGGCCCTACTGCAGCAGACTTTGCTGCGCCAAGTCGGTGAAGAACGCTATCAGCCTTAAGGACTTGAATCCCAAGATGAATGTCTACATACTGTACCGGGATATGCGGACTTATGGCTTTCGAGAATCCTACTATGAGGAGGCAAGGGGGAAAGGGGTCATCTTCATTCGATATGACTTGGATAGAATGCCGGAGGTGAGGAAGGAAGGGGATATTCTGAAGGTCTCGGTCACGGATATCATCCTCGGTGAGCGCCTGGAGATTGATGCGGATCTTCTGGTACTGGCCTCGGCTGTCCTGCCAGCGGAGGACAACTATATCCTTGCCAAGTTATTTCGTGTCCCTTTGAACGAAGATGGTTTCTTTAAGGAAGCCTACGAGAAGTTGAGCACTGTGGATTTCATGCAGGAAGGGATTTTTGTGGCGGGGATGGCACGAAGCCCTGTATCCATTGTGGAAAGCATCTATCAGGGGAAGGCTGCGGCTTCACGAGCGATGACCTTCTTAGCCCGAGAAGCCCTGTGCACTGACGGAATCGTCTCTACGGTAAAGGAATCGGTATGCTGTGGTTGTAAGGTTTGTGAGGCCCTCTGCCCGTACGGCGCGATCGCTGTCGTTCCGGAAGGGAACGTCGCCAAGGTTGACGAACTCGTCTGCAAGGGTTGCGGGACATGCTGCGGTGCCTGCCCAACAGGTGCTGCACAACTCAAGGGGTTTAAGAAGCAACAGATGATGGCCATGGTGGATGCCTATCTTGGAGGAGCGAGCCAAAGCTAAAATGTTAAATGTCAAAGCTCAAATGGCAAATCAAATCCAAAGCCCAAATGTGAAAGATTTTGATTTTGGACTTTGACATTCATTTGACATTTGGATTTTGAAATTTGGATTTAAAAAGGTTTATTTCGGGGGTTGTGAAATGGATGATTTCGAGCCCAGGATTATTGGATTTTTCTGCAGCTGGAGTTCCCAGATGGGAGTGGATTCAGCAGGCTTGGAGGGGGCTTCCTACCCCCCAAACCTTCGACTTATTCGGGTGATGTGTTCTGGCTCTGTAGATCCGGAGGTGATCATAGAAGCCTTTAAGAAGGGAGCGGATGGAGTTCTGATCCTGGGATGTCACCTGGGAAATTGTCACTACCGAAACGGGAACTACAATACCTTGAGGCGTTATCGCCTTCTTCAGAAAACGTTGGAGCAGTTTGGTCTGGAAAGAGAAAGGCTGAGACTGGAGTGGGTTTCTGTCGCTGAGGGAAAGCGCTTTGCCGGCCTGGTGGGTCAAATGACAGAAGAACTTCGGAGATTAGGCCCCCTCAAACAGTTTTCCTGAGGGCAGGAAGGAAAAAGGTTATGGGAAAATTGAAGTTTGCCATTTATTGGGGAGCGGCCTGCGGGGGTTGTGACGTGGCCGTGGTGGATACCCATGAGAAGTTGCTGGATATCGCGGCTGCAGCCGATATCCTCTTCTGGCCTGTTGCCTTGGATTATAAATATCGAGATGTGGAAGAGATGGCCGATAAAACCATCGACGTTTGCCTGTATAACGGTGCCATCCGAAATTCAGAGAATGAACACATTGCCCACCTGCTCCGCGAGAAATCGAAAGTGATGGTAGCCTTCGGGGCATGTGCCCACTTAGGGGGAATCCCGGGACTGGCCAATGAGAAGAGAAGACAAGAGATTCTGGATTACGTCTATCACGGGTCCCCTTCCACGGTTTCCCAGAAGGGGGTCTACCCACAGGAGACCACCTCAGTTCCCGAAGGTAAACTGAATTTGCCCAAGTTTTATGATACGGTCATGGCTTTGGATCAGGTGGTGGATGTGGACTATTATGTTCCGGGATGTCCTCCGGAGCCTGCCCGTATCCTGGAAGTCGTTCAGGCCATTGTCACAGGAAATTTGCCTCCCAAAGGAGCTGTGGTGGGGGCCTTGGATAAGGCCCTTTGCGATTCATGCCCGAGGAAGAGGGAGGAGAAGAAGGTAAGGGCCTTTTACCGCCCCCAGGAAATTTTATTCGATCCGGAGCGCTGTTTTCTTGAACAGGGGCTTATCTGTCTCGGTCCGGCAACCCGGGGAGGATGCAGTGACCCGCCTCGCTGCATCCGGTCGAACATGCCCTGCCGGGGATGTTACGGACCTCCGCCTGACGTCACAGACCAAGGGGCCAAGATGTTGAGCGCCATCGGTTCCATCATCGATTCCCAGGACCCAGAAAAGATCGATCAGATCATCGGTGGGATTGTCGATCCCTTGGGGACATTTTATCGCTTCGGCTTGCCCGCTTCGGCATTGAGGAAGAAGAGGTTTCCATGAAAACAATATCGATTGATCCAATCACCCGATTAGAAGGACACGGGAAGATTGAGATTTTTTTGAACGACCAGGGGGACGTTGAAAATGCTTACTTCCAGGTTCCCGAGTTGAGAGGATTTGAGGTCTTCTGTTTGGGGAGACCCGTGGAGGAACTTCCCCGGATCGTTCCCAGGATCTGCGGCGTCTGACCTGGAGCTCATCACATGGCCTCGGGTAAGGCCGTCGATGCCGTTTACAAGACTGATCCTCCGCGGGCAGCTAAGAAGCTTCGGGAACTTTTCTATTCCGCCCATTTTATCCATAGTCACACCCTTCATTTTTATGCGCTGGCAGCTCCTGATTTTGTGTTGGGTCCCGATGCAAAACCTGCCGAGCGGAATATTCTGGGCTTGATCAACAAAGTGGGCCTGGATATCGGGAAGGAGGTCATCAAGAACAGGGCCTATTCCCAGGACATCCAGAAAACCATTGCAGGACGGGCAACCCATCTGGTCTGGAGCCTGCCCGGAGGGGTGAGCAAGGGCATCACTGAGGAGGAGCGGAAAAAGATCCTGGAGATGGCAAAGGTCAACCTGGAGTTCGCGAAATTCGGGCTCAAGCTCTTCGACGACGTGGTCCTGAAGAACCAGGCATACGTAGACCTTATTCTGAGCGATAGTTACCAGACGGTTACGAACTACATGGGGCTTGTGGATCGGAACAACAAGGTCAATTTCTACGATGGCATGGTTCGGGTGGTGGACACCGGAGCCAAGGAGATCGCGAAATTCAAACCAGCCGACTATCTCCAACATATTAGGGAGCATGTAGAGCCGTGGTCCTATTTGAAGTTCCCCTTTCTTAAGAAGATCGGGTGGAAGGGGTTTGTGGAGGGTCCAAAAAGCGGAATTTATCGTGCAGCACCATTGGCCCGGCTGAATGTGGCTGACGGAATGGCCACTCCTCTTGCCCAGGAAGCCTATGAGAAGTATTTCGATACCCTTGGAGGAAAGCCAGTCCACTCAACATTAGCCATGCATTGGGCGAGATTGGTAGAACTCCTCTATGCCGCAGAAAGGCAGCTGGAGCTGGTTCAGGATATCGAGATCACAGACCCCAAGGTGAGGGTTATCCCGGCTAAGGTTCCTGATGAAGGGGTTGGGGTTGTCGAAGCACCCAGGGGAACCTTGTACCACCATTACAAGACCGATGAAAAGGGGATGGTGACCAGGGTGAATCTCATCGTCGGGACGACCAATAATAACGCTCCAATCTGTATGTCGATCCGGAAGGCCGCTAAGGGCCTCATCAAGGCGGGTACGATTGTAACAGAAGGTCTGCTCAACCGAATCGAAATGGCCTTTCGGGCCTATGACCCCTGCCTCAGTTGCGCGACCCATTCCCTGCCAGGGCAGATGCCCTTGCAGGTGGTGATTCGGGACTCCAATGGGGAGATCTTGAAGACAATTTCCAGGGATTGAAAAGGTGAAAACTCTCTTATTAGGACTGGGCAATCCCATTTTGACAGATGACTCCGTTGGTCTGAGGGTTGTCAGGGAGCTTGGGGAAAGGATAACCAAGGAGGATGTCCACATTGAGGAGGCGACTTTTGCTAACATTGATATACTGGACGTCGTCAGTTCCTATGACCGATTGATCATCATCGACAGCATCAAGACCGAAGGGGGAAGACCAGGACAACTCTATCAATTGGGTCTTGACGACTTCCGGTCAACCCTCCACTTGAGCTGTCCCCATGACATCAACCTGGCCACGGCTCTGGAGTTAGGCAGGCAATTGGAAATGGACATTCCCAAGGAGATTCGGATTTACGCCATCGAGGTGGAGGACAATCAAACCTTCTCTGAGACTTGTTCTCCATCGGTGGAGGGATCGATCCCCGGTATCGTTGAGGAGATCGCTCGGATTGAAGAGCTCGGAGAAAAAGAGAATATCTCCCGTGTTCAGAATTCCATTCTCAGTACACATTTATTAGGTTGTTAGGCTGAAGGAGAACTTATGGATCGGGTCACATTACCGACAAAGAACGACAAAGTTGGGGCCGTCATGGTAGTGGGAGGGGGCATCGCCGGGATTCAAGCCTCTCTCGACTTAGCCGAATCAGGTTATTTTGTCTACGTTGTAGAGAAGGCTCCTGGCATTGGGGGAGTGATGGCTCAGTTGGACAAGACCTTCCCCACCCACGATTGTGCCATGTGAATTCTCTCTCCCAAGCTCGTGGAGCTTGGCCGCCATCTCAATGTAAAGATCTTATCGTATGCGGAAATCCTGAATGTAGAGGGGGAACCGGGTCGATTCCGTGTTCGGGTAAAGGAGCGCTCCAGGTATATTGATCCTCTCAAGTGCACGGGTTGCGGAGAATGTCCCCGGGTCTGTCCTGTTGAATTACCCAGCGAATACCAGATGGGTCTGGCTAAAAGAAAGGCCACCTATATCCCCTATGCCCAATCGATCCCCAATGTCTATGCCATTGAAAAAGCGGAGAGGCCGCCCTGTGTCCTGGCCTGTCCTGCTGGTGTAAATGGTCAGGCCTATGTTGCCCTTATATCACAGGGACGGTATCAGGATGCCCTCGAAGTTGTGAAAAGGGAACTTCCATTTCCTGGAGTACTGGGACGGATTTGTCCTCATCCCTGCGAAGAGGTCTGCAACCGAGGGTTGGTTGATGAACCCGTTGCCATTTGCGGACTCAAACGCTTTGTTGCGGACAAGGTCAAAGGGAACGGCGGTGAAACAAAACCCACCGTGGCCGAGCGGAGACCAGAGCGTGTGGCGATCGTCGGCGCCGGCCCTGCCGGGTTATCCTGTTCTTATTATCTGGCCCTTCGAGGTTACGGTGTAACAGTTTTTGAGGCACTGCCGGTTGTTGGCGGAATGCTCTCTGTGGGGATTCCCGATTATCGTCTGCCCCCCGACATATTGGCCGAAGAGGTCAAGGCTGTCACGGACCTCGGCGTGGAGATCAGAGTGAATACTCCCCTTGGCCCTGACCTAACCCTCGACACGCTTTTCCAGCAGGGGTATGGAGCAATCTTCCTCGCCATGGGGGCTCATGGAAGCATGCCCTTGAACGTCAGAGGAGAAGACGCTATGGGAGTGGTCTCCGGTGTAAAGTTTCTGCGGGATTTTAATCTGGGAAGAAAGGTGGAGGTTGGCCAGAAGGTTGTGGTCATCGGCGGCGGAAACGTGGCCATTGACGGAGCCCGATCAGCGTTGAGGCTTGGGGCAAGGGAGGTGACCATTCTTTACCGAAGATCCCGACCGGAGATGCCTGCTGCGGATGAGGAAATAGAAGCTGCCCTTTCGGAAGGAGTGAAGATTACCTTTCTGGCAGCACCTGTTGAAGTATTGGTAGGGGAGGAAGGAAAAGCCAGGGGGTTGAGAAGTATCCGCATGCGGTTGGGCCCTCCTGATGCAAGTGGTCGGAGCAGACCCATCCCCATTGAGGGATCGGAGTTTTATGTGCCGGCAGATATGGTCGTTGTGGCGATTGGTCAGGTGCCTGAGGTGGGTTTCCTGGAGACAAACGGCGTGAAGGTGACGAAGGCCGGCAATATAGAGGTTGATCCTCTCACGCTGGCTGTGGGTCGGCCGGGGGTTTTTGCCGGCGGTGATGTGCAGACAGGTCCATGGATCGCCATTGGTGCGGTGGAGGCTGGCAAGCGGGCTGCTGAATCGATTGATCGATACCTGCAGAGCAAGGATTTAAAGGAAGGTAGGCAGCTCCCTCAGAAGGCGAAACGATGGGATCTCAGTGAGATTCCTTTGGGTCAGGAGACAAGGCCCCGGCAGCGAATGCAGCATATTTCCGTGGCAAGGAGGAAAGCTGGCTTTGAGGAGGTGGAACTCGGATTTTCAGAAGAGCAGGCACGCGAAGAGGCCAGCCGCTGTCTTGATTGCGGCATCTGTTGTGAGTGTTTGATGTGTGTGGCCGCCTGTAAGGCCAACGCCATTGATCACAAACGGGGGGATACCATCACGGAGTTCGAAGTTGGGGCGATCATCGCCAGTCCTGGCTTTGAGGAATATGATCCGACTCCTCTCTACGAATTGGGTTACGGAAGATTGCCCAATGTGGTGACCTCAACGGAGTTCGAGCGCATATTGAGCGCCTCAGGTCCTTTTGAGGGGCATCTCAGAAGGCCCTCTGACGGGAAGGCGCCAAAGAAAGTTGCCTGGATTCAGTGCGTGGGATCGAGGGACCCTGCGAACGGGTGCGGGTTCTGCAGCTCTGTCTGCTGTATGTTTGCCATTAAGGAGGCTGAAATCGCCAAGGAACACAGTGAGCAGCCTCTCGAATCGACTATCTTCTTCATGGACATGCGAACTTACGGTAAGGACTTTGATCGATACTATGAACAGGCGAAGAAAGTCCATGGTGTGAGGTTTGTTCGGTCCAAGGTGTACGGTATCGAAACACTCGATGGAACAGGGGAACTCTCTGTGCGCTTTACCACGGAGGACGGTAAGACCCGACGAGAGTCCTTCGACCTTGTCGTTCTTTCTGCGGGTCTTCATCCCCCAAAAGAAAGCAAGGAACTTGCCGGTAAACTGGGAATCGAGCTCGACCCGTATGGATTCTGCAAGTCCCGAGAATTCATGGCCGTGGATACGACGAGAGACGGAGTATTCTCCTGCGGTGCTTTCAACGGTCCCAAGGATATTCCAGAGACGGTGATGCAAGCCAGTGGCGCTGCAGCCCGTGTTTCAAGTCTGCTCGCTCCGGCCCGGCATACCCTTACGCGGAAGAAGGAATATCCTGCAGAGAAGGAAGTAGCCGGAGAAGAGCCGAGGGTCGGGGTTTTTGTCTGCAAGTGCGGCATCAACATCGCGGGTGTCGTGAACGTTCCGGAAGTCACCGAGTATGCAAAGGCACTTCCCAATGTCGTCTTTACGGATAACAATCTGTATACCTGCAGCCAGGATACTCAGGAGATTATCAAACAGAAAATTTTGGAGCATCGTCTCAATCGTGTGGTCGTTGCTTCCTGCAGCCCCAGGACTCACGAGCCTCTCTTCAGGGAGACCCTGAAAGAGGGCGGCCTCAATCAATACCTTTTTGAGATGGCCAATATCCGGGATCAGTGTTCATGGGTCCATGCCCAGGACCCCAAGGGAGCCACAGAGAAGGCGAAGGACCTTGTCCGGATGGCTGTGGCCAAGGCGCGATTGATCGAACCGTTAAAACGGGTGGCGGTTGATCTCACTCGGAGTGCTCTCGTGATCGGAGGAGGGATTGCAGGGATGACGAGTGCCCTGAACCTGGCCGATCAGGGGTTTGAGGTCAGCCTGGTTGATAAATCTGACCGTCTCGGGGGTAATGCAAACCGGATCTACCGAACTTTAAATGGTGGAGACGTACAGGCCTTTTTGAATCAACAGATTGCCAGGGTGATGGACCACCCAAAGATCCAGACCTATCTTGGAAGTCGGGTGGCCGATTCTTCTGGATATGTTGGAAACTTCGTCACCCGTTTGAATGTGGGAAATGGTACCGAAGAAGAGGTCCGGCACGGTATCACCATTCTCGCTATTGGAGGCCGTGAGTACAAGCCGGAGGAATATTATTACGGGAAAGATGAGCGGGTATTGACAGGCCTTGAGTTGGAGGAGGGGTTGGCCCTTCATCCTGAAAAATATGCGAAGTGCAGTAATGTCGTGATGATTCAGTGTGTCGGTTCCAGAAACGAGGAACATCCATGGTGCAGCCGGGTTTGCTGCGGAAAATCTGTAAAGAATGCATTGAAACTGAAGGAACTGAATCCCGAAATGAATATCTATATTCTCTACCGGGATATGAGGACTTACGGGCTCATGGAAGATTTCTTCAATGAGGCCAGAGACAAAGGGATCGTCTTCCTTCGGTTCGATCCGGAAGACCAACCCGTGGTGACAAAGGTGCAGGAAAATGGAAAGGATCTCTTGCAGGTTGAGATCACCGATGCTCTCCTTGGTGAGAAATTCGCTATCGATACGGATCTGTTACAACTCGCTACGGCTATTCTTCCTCCTGAGGATAATAAGGTCCTTTCTCAGTTCTATAAGGTTCCCGTCAATCAGGACGGGTTCTTCTTGGAAGCCCATATGAAACTGAGGCCTGTCGATTTTGCAACAGACGGGGTCTTCCTGTGCGGCCTGTGCCATAACCCGAAGACCATTGAGGAGAGCGTCTCCCAGGCCAATGCAGCGGCTTCGAGGGCAAGTACGATCTTATCCAAGGAGAAACTGGAGACCGAGGGAGCGATCGCTTTTATTGATAAAGACCTCTGCGTGGGATGCCAGGGGTGCATCGATGTTTGCCCGTATACAGCCATCTCCTTTGCTGATCAGGAAAAGAAGTGCGAAGTCAACGAGGTCCTCTGCAAAGGATGTGGAGGATGTGCGGCTGCCTGTTCTTCGGGAAGCATCGCTTTAAGAGGTTTCAGATACGATCAGATCTACGCCCAGATTGAGAAGGCGTTTGAATCGTTATGAGATTTCTAAAGAAGCTGGAAATCTCTGATTACACCGATTATAGAACGATTACACAGGTAATAGATCCATTAAAAATAGGGAAAATCTGTTTAATCAATATTTGAAATCTGTGTAATCAAGAGAGCGTACAGGTTTTTTAGACCTCTCGTCATAATTTTCACGGATAAGGGGAGAATCGTATGGCAAAGGAAGCGCAAAGCGTGGCAGGTTTCGAGCCCAAGATTATTGCTTTTTTGTGCAATTGGTGCAGTTATGGAGGTGCTGATCTGGCCGGGGTCAGTAGATTGCAGTACCCCGCCAATACGAGGACGATCCGCGTCATGTGTACCGCGACGATTTCCCCTCATCATATCCTGAAGGCCTTTCAGAAAGGGGCGGACGGAGTGCTGGTGGCTGGCTGCCACATCGGAGACTGCCATTACATGAAAGGTAACTACATGACCATTAAGCGCGTGGCCGTATTGAAGGAACTTTTGAGATTTACCGGGTTTCAGGAAGAGAGATTGTACCTCGATTGGATCTCCTCTGCAGAGGGCGTGAGATTTGCTGAGGTCATCCGGAGCTTTACTCAAAAGATTAAAGAGTTGGGACCTTCACAGCTCAAGACATCTTATGCATGACAAGGATTTAATGTCAAATGTCAAAGTTCAAAATTCAAATGAAATCCAAAGTCCAAACAACAAATTTGTCAAAAGAGGAAATGTTTTGTCATTGAATCAATTTGATATTGATTTGGCATTTGGATTTTGACATTTGGAATTGGTTTAAAAAAAGAAGGATGGAAAGATGAAGGCGATGTTGGAAAGAGTTAAAGGGTTGCTTGAATCTGGAGAGATCGCTGGGTTCATTGGGCTGAAACTGGAGCATGGCCATCCCGAACCCTATCTGTTCACGAAGGATCACCTGGAGGATCTAGAATCGCTTTTGGTGGGGGATGTGCGGTATCCATTGAATAAAGTCCTCCTGAAGGTGGCCAACCAATACCCCGAGCTCAATTTCGGAGTCATGGTGAGAGGTTGTGATGAGAGGGGTCTGACAGAGCTCTTTAAATGGAACCAACTCCGCAGGGATCGGGTCGTCCCGATCGGGGTTGCGTGTCCCCATGAGTTGGCCGAAGCCTGTGAGTGCTACAAACCATACCCGTCCCAATGGCTGGTGGGAGAGAAGACCGAAGGAATTGCCAAGAGCAAGCGGTTACAAAAGATTGAAGGGATGCAACAGGACGAAAGGCTAAGTTACTGGCAGAATCAGTTTAATAAGTGCATCAAATGTTATGGATGCAGAGATGTCTGTCCCATGTGTTTCTGCGAGGTCTGCAGCCTCGAGGATCGGAATTTCATCTTAACCGGAAAGATTCCTCCTGAGAATCCCACCTTTCACCTGAGCCGGGCGGTCCACATGGTAGGCCGCTGCATCGACTGCGGCCTCTGTGAAGAGGCCTGTCCTTCCAATATCCCTGTTCGGACCCTTTATAAAAAGGTGGGGGAAATCGTCATGGATGTCTTCGGCTACAGGACCGGAGAGTCAGCAGAAGGGAAATCTCCCTTGAACATTTTGGGGGAGGTCACTTTAGAATTATCGGATGTCAATAAATAGGAAGAGGCGGAGATGGAGTATAAGACGGTTCTAACGACTTGCGGCTATTGTGGATGTGGTTGTGGTCTTTATCTGGAAGTTCTGGACGGGGAGTTAGTGGGGACCCTGCCCTGTAAAACGGATTCGGTCAGTCAAGGAGGGCTCTGTATCAAGGGCTGGAATCTCCACGAATTTGTCAATAACAGTGATCGGCTGACCAAACCTCTTATAAAGAAAGAAGGGCAATTCAGAGAAGCGACCTGGGACGAAGCTCTCGATCATGTCGCCTCTCGCCTCAAAGAGATTAAAGAGAAGAACGGACCAGATAGTATTGCCTTTCTCGCTTCCGCCAAGTGCACCAACGAGGAGAATTACCTTCTTCAGAAGTTGGCTCGGGCAGTGGTTGGGACGAACAACGTCGACCACTGCGCCCGTCTCTGACACTCCTCCACGGTGGCTGGTCTGGCCGCCGCCTTCGGAAGTGGAGCGATGACGAACGCCATTGCGGAGATGGAAGACGCCAAGTGCATCTTCATCATCGGTTCGAATACCACGGAGGCTCACCCTCTCATCGGTTCAAGAATCTTCAAGGCAAAGGCAAAGGGAGCCAAGATCATTGTCGCAGATCCAAGGAAGATTCAGCTGGCTTCTTATGCAGATGTTTTTGTCCGTCAAAATCTGGGAACGGATGTTGCCCTCATCAATGGAATCATGAATGTCATCCTCAAAGAGAGGTGGTACGACAGCGACTTTGTCAAAGAACGGACAGAGGGTTTTGAGAACTTTCAAAAGGTTGTGGAAGGGTACACTCCGGACAAGGTGGAAAAGATTACAGGGGTTAAGGCAGAGGATATTAAAAAAATCGCTCTCCTCTATGCTCGGTCTGAATCTTCATCCATTGTCTATGCCATGGGGATCACCCAGCACGTCACAGGAGTGGATAATGTCAAGTCTCTGGCCAACCTGGCAATGCTCAGTGGACAGATTGGGAAGGAGAGCGCAGGGGTAAACCCCCTTCGAGGCCAGAACAATGTTCAAGGGGCGTGTGACATGGGAGGTCTCCCAAATGTCTATCCTGGCTATCAGGTTATTACGGACGGACAGATCGCAGAAAAGTTTGGAAAGGCCTGGAAGGCCAAAGTTTCCACCCAAGTGGGGTTGATGCTGCCGGAAATGTTGAAGGCGGCTCACTCAGGAGAAGTGAAGGCCATGTTCATCCTGGGAGAGAATCCCATGGTCAGCGATGCGGATATTCACCATGTGGAGGAATGCCTCAAATCTCTCGATTTTTTGGTCGTACAGGATATTTTCATGTCGGAGACTGCTCAGCTGGCAGAGGTGATTCTTCCAGGAGTCTCCTTTGCCGAAAAGGAAGGTACGTTCACGAACACCGAAAGAAAGGTGAAACGGGTCAGAAAGGCCATAGAACCTATCGGAGAATCGAGACCAGATTGGAAAATTATCTGCGACCTATCCACCCGGATGGGTTATCCAATGAGTTATGATGACCCCTCTCAGATCATGGAAGAAGTTGCCCAGTTGACTCCAAGTTACGGAGGCATCTACTATGATAGGATCGAGAAGGATGGGCTCCACTGGCCTTGTCCAAACCGAGCACATCCAGGCACTCCCTTTTTACACAAGGATCGATTTACCCGGGGCTTGGGTCTGTTTCATGCAATCGAATATCTCCCGCCGGAGGAGTTGCCAGATAAGGAGTATCCCTATATGTTGACCACAGGAAGAATTTATGTGCACTATCATACCGGTACCATGACCCGTCGGTCTCCCACATTGAACAAAGAGGTAGAAGAGGCATTTGCAGAGATCAACCCTCGACAGGCCAAGGAATTGGGAATTAGCCAAGGGGAAAAGGTTAAGGTTCTCTCCAGAAGGGGAGAAATCGAGATTAAAGCAGACCTGAGCGAACGGATGGAGAGGGGTATGATCTTCATCCCCTTCCATTTTGTTGAAAGTGCGGCCAATAGGTTGACCAATCCCGCCTTCGATCCCATTGCAAAGATCCCGGAGTTTAAGGTCTGTGCGGTCAGGATCGAGAAGATAGATAGAATATCGACTCCTCCCTCTGCCACCACCAACTGATTGGACTCGCCAAGCTGAGTTGTGCTCCCTTAACATGTTATTTATTTCACTAAGCCCTTTCTATTTTTAATTCCCGAATCGTGTAGACAAGAAAGTTAAATAAACACAATGGATTATGTGGCGCCTAAAAAAGCTCCATCAACCGTAAAATTTTTCTTGACAAAAGAAAAGCAATTTTGTAGTTTGGTCACGAACAAGAAACTTTTCACAAATGGAACCTTACATAAGAACTTCCGAAATATTATTGAAGGTTGCTGTGGGGCAACATCCCGACCATGATAAAACCTATCTCC
>Ga0187886_1002220_pt1 | contig 15933 bp, 9 predicted proteins | sample June2016WEW_20_1_FD_133001 | JGI IMG/M metagenome (GOLD analysis project Ga0187886, IMG submission 133001) | Peatland microbial communities from SPRUCE experiment site at the Marcell Experimental Forest, Minnesota, USA - June2016WEW_20_150 | ecosystem: Environmental > Terrestrial > Soil >... | reverse complement strand
CGCAGAGCAAATGCGATCTGCTCCTCCGTGAAATTCGACTTCTTCATCCGCAAAACCTACTGCTTAGAGATTTTGCCAGAAAACTCACATTATATCTGGCCCATTTTTCAGGGATGAGGTCCGTGGCGAGCTCCTTGCGGAAAGGCCATATCTTACTAATCGCTATTCTCTCTTAATTAATCCGCGTTTTTTTGATAGAAAAGACACGCCCAGGGCGAAAATCGAGAAGATGAGCAAGGCGAGGATGGTCGTCGACCGGCCCGCCTTCATGAGCCGGCTCAGAGCCCAACTGAAGATCAAGGCGACCAGGCCAAAGAATATCCCGAGCCCGCTCATCCTCCAGCCGGCTGAAGAGAAGAGCTCTTTGATCTTTCCCCAGAAGAATGCGACCTGTTTCCTTCCGACAAAGCACAAAAGCAGGGTCAGGGCCCCGAGAACTAGAACAACGCCATACGCGGACCGACGGGAACCGGTCAGATAAAGATAAAATGGGCCTTCCCACCATAGATTGCCCAGCATGTGGGTGACGGCGACGACAAGCAGGCTCCCCGTGGCATAGAACGCGAGGCAAAGGGTTATTCCTCCGATCACGGCCCCGAGAACATCAAGCTGAGTCCACTTGGGATTACTGAAATAGTGTCCCGGGCCGAAGTAGAGGAACGAGACGTAGAAGCCTACGATCGGCGCGTACTTTTTCGAGAATAGATTCTGCACATAGCCCCGCCAATGGATCTCTTCCCAAGAGGCGCTGATGAGCGTCCCCAGAGCCGAGAGGATCCAAGCGAGAACCAGCAGATAGACCGGCGATAGGACCGTGTTCCATTCGCTCACAAAGCTCGCCCCGGCCCGCTGGGCCTTGATGGGGAAGACCGCGAGCGTCCAGGGCAGGGAGATCAAGTTGGTCAGGCTGAAGGCCACGATCCCAAGCCAGATATCTCCTGGCCAGGACCGATGAATCCTGAAGCCCAGGTCTTTGAGCGTCCAGCCGTCTTTCGTCTTCCTGACCAGGAAGGCGAACCCGGCCACCGTCAGGCAGACCAGGGACAGCTTCACCACGGACAGGGCCCCGTCGAAAAGGACGGCAGCGGGTCCTTTGATGGAAATGACATTGGCCGGGAACTTGGACTTCCCGATGAGCAGGAAAAGGGCCCAGCAGCCCGCAGTCACACCAAAGAATTCGAGAAGGATGAGAAGGGAGCTTTGCCAGGGAACTGACCTCATCCCTTCACCTGGATGATTCTGGTTCATACGCCGTCCTCCTATCGCCTAGGATTCGTTTCGGAGAATACTTCTGGGAAAGCCTTGAACTCCGACCTTCGGGGTATCTAAAAACATACTGGATACCTGCTCGTTCCAACGTATCAACGACGATTTCGGATTTGATTTCATTCTTATACTCGTCCCCTCTTACACGTTAAGGATTCCCAACCCACACCCATCTTCTTATCCGGAGATTCTCAAGGGATGAAAATAGTGATGCGTGGCGCCCGGCCCGCCGTGAAGGAGAACTATCGGCAGTCCCTTGCCCTCCTCTTCAACGTAAAGCTCACAGTCGCCAACATTGATCCGTTGCTTTTTCAAATTTGGCTCGTCGCAAAGGCTCGGGACATTAGGGACCTCTAAATGCAGATCCTTATCGATATAAGTGACCCGGCCAAAGGACGGTCTCCCTTTTTTCTTTTTCTGTTTGGCTCAACGGTAGGACCGACCCAAAGCCCGAACCTGCGATAAAGCAAACGGATAAACAAACCACAAAACTTTTCGTCGTTCTTCTCACGCTTGGCATTTATCCCCCCATTCGTTTATCCACTTCGAAATCTCCGCCCTTCTTCCCACGAAAAAAAGAGGACATTGGGAATGCACTCGCCAATGCCCTCTCAAAATCCTTAAAACAGACCCTAATTTTTCTCTTCTTTTAGAAACTCCAGATGATGTTGAATCTTGAGTTTCTCCCAGGGAAAAGGGTGGAAGGTTGTCCATAAGCGGACGTGCCGTCGGAGTATTTTTTAAAGGGCTGAGTATTCACTCTGTAGTAGTATTCGCCGTTGAGAGCATTGAAGATATCGAACGCTAAGTTCAGTGTGGTTCCCCGTAACTTAAACACTTTGCCGATCCGCACGTTCATGATCGCAGACATGGGAGAGTTATGACTTCCTCTCTGCTCGAGCAGAATACTCGGGCTTCCGATCGATCGGTACGGCCTATCCGCGCGGGGAATATAGGAGGCCGAAATTTCCGGAGCCCAAGGCTGGCCCGACATTACGCGGAAATCCCCGCTCAGATTGATCCCCCAAGGACCGAAATAAGTCGTAACCAACTTGAACTGGTGTTCGTGCATCCACGATCTCCCCCACTGGAGTGGATTCGAGTAATATTGGGGATCAGTATCTACGTTATAGTTGGGGGTTCCATAAAGATCCAGACTACCAGTTCCGCCAATGTTGTTTTTGGTGTTCTGGAAAACATAGGAGAACATCATGGTCCATCTTTTTGTTGGTGTCTTTCTTAGGACGAATTCGATAAATTGGCCCTCTGTTTTTTCCGAGGTGGAATTCGTGAACAGCAACTGAGTGTCGGGGTTACGGTCGGTCTGCTGCCAGAGTGTAATATTATGCCCGAGCCAGGGATCCGTCCACTGATAGGGGACGTAGGTGTGTTGCGTCAGGGATTTGATCTGATACCTGTTGATTCCTCGCCTATAGATGTAGTTCAGCTCGATAGCGAAATCGTTCCCCAACTGTCGTTCGAAACCTAAGCTGAAGACGTTCGTGCCGTCGGGTTTGAGGTTTGGATCGACTGGAACTGGAGTTGCCATTGGGAACGTGGCCAGCAGATTCCCTGGCTGAGCAACAAGGGCCAGCTGGCTCTCTATGTTCTGAAAAGTCGGGTTGAAAGCTTCTGTTGGGAGTAGCGATCCATACTCATACTTGTTAGTGTTGCCTGGCATGGAATTAGTATATGTCCCCAGTAGGAGTTGGTTGTAGTATATCCCGAAACTGCCTCGGATAATGGTCGTCGCGTCACCTTTGATGTCATACGAAAATCCGAGCCGTGGGGACAATATATTAAACTTGGTCACGTCGCCCGGAATACCGTTCGTACGAAGGACGGGGTGCTCGTACCGCAGACCAAGATTCAAATAGAGGTGTTTGTTGACTTTCAAATTGTCCTGGATATAGGCTCGCGGAGTCGCTGTCGTTGCGACGACGTTAAGATCCCCACCCACAAGGGCTACCCAATATGTAGACTGGGCATCATAAGGGATGCTGTAGAGATAACCGCCCCCCGAATATGCGATGTTTTCTCCCCACCGAGCCCTGTCGTATTCAACGCCGACCTTGAATTCATGGCTCATACTTAGGAACTCTTCTGCGTAATAGGACAGCTGGCTGTTGACCGACCAACGCTTAGCAAAATTTTTGAAAGTTTGTTGGCTTCCGCCATAGCCAGCATTGTTGCTGCCATCAACGTACTGGGGAACTCCCGGGGTCACCGGATCCCAATTGATATGGTCCTGGTTTCCGGCGAACTTGACATAGAGGTAGGATTTACTGCTCAGGATGGAGTTCCAGCTGGCAAAGATCGTGTCATCCCGTAGATCTTCAGTGAAGGCCGTTGACGCAGCATAAAGAGCTCCAAAAAGGCCCGTGTTAGGCTGGTGTACCGGATTAATGTTGAGCATTAGGGAGAACGTGTTCGTGTTATTCATCCGGTAGTCAAGCTTGCCGTAGCCACGGGGCCGGTCCTGCTCCAGCCAGGGAACCGTGGTACCGATCACCCTTTGCTTCACCCCGGAATAGCCCCCGGCGAACGAGAAAAATAGTTTATCCTTAATGATTGGCCCCGAGAGTAGCCCCGTGACCTCTGCGTTATATTTCCAGTCATACTGTAAATTATAGTCAGGATGCTTAGTTATTTTGGTCGCATACAGAAATTGCCCTTGGTAGTTTCCAGACAGAGATCCGTGAAAGTTGTTGGTTCCGCTCTTGGTCACGATATTGACCGCGGCTCCCAGGAAATCCCCATATTCCGCCGTAGCACCAATGGACGTGATCTGGACTTCTTCTATCGTCTCGTAAATGGGGTTTACATAAGTCAGTCCATAAGCGGGGTTGCTGACGTTGACGCTGTTGATCATGAAAGTGCTCGTCATGGACCCTCGAGCCAGATAGACGCCATGATAGACACCGCTCACGTTTCCGGATTCGCCATAAGCATCGTTGTCATTGACACCGGGAGTAGCATTCACGACATCGATAAAATTCCGGCTGTTAGGTAAATTCTGGACCGTAATACTGTCAAAGTTGATCGTAACCTGAGGAGTCTTTGTCTCTAACAAGGGAGTCTTGGCCACCACGGTCACTTCCCCCACCAGCTTCGAAGGAACCATCTTAGCGTGGATGGGGGTCGTTTTTGCGGCGCTCACCAGGATGCTCGTAAACTGTAGTGTGGCGAATCCCTGGACTTTCATCTCCACCATATACGTACCTGGATTCAAAAACTCGAACCTGAAGCTTCCGTTCGCATCCGTGTTCGCCGCGAGCGATTTTTGGAATAGGTTTGCTCCGGTCAGTGTGACCGCTACCCCCGGCAAAGGAGCTCCCATTTCATCGGTTATTGTGCCCGAAATTTCACCTTTCTCCCTGACTTGGCCATAGCCAAGAGCCGAGAAAACGAGAGCCAGAAAAAGCAAACTCAACGTCTTTTTGTATTTCACGTTCCCTCCGTATTAGGTTTAATTACGTACCTCAAGTAATTACCTTTACTTGGCCGCAGTCAATAGCCAATTCTTAACTTTCCTAGCCATACCAATTACTTGGCCCCAAACTTCGAGGTTGATTTTGCCGGTTCATTGCATAAAATGACACGTAGCCCACAATACGGAGGCGCCGATATGAAACTCGAGGCAAGAACTCTTGAAGCGATTCTCAACAAAGTTCTGGCGCTGAAACCTGCGGAATCCTTCTTGGTGATCGCCGACCCCGGCAAGGCGGAACTCGCCCGCGAACTCGCCGATTTCTCGCGCAAGATCACCGATCGGGTCCTGTTCAAAATCATGTCCGAACTCGAACAGAACGGCCAGGAACCCGGTCCCGAAATTGCGGAGCTTATGCTCGAATATGATGTCCAGTTCTATTGGACGACGAAATCGCTCTCCCATACTCAGGCGAGGAGGAATGCCATCGCGAGGGGGCACAGGGTCATCTCCTCGCCGATGCTGACCACCGACATTGCCAACAGGTGCATTGACATCGATTATGGTGTCCTCATTGAGCTTCACAGAAAAGTGCGCCCTTTCATTGCCAATTCCCGGGAAATTCGGATCACCACCGAGCTCGGGACCGACATCGTGACGTCCGTTCACGATACGCACGGCCAGAGCGAGCAAATCCTAAAGGACAAACCCGGCAGCTTTGGCAACCTGCCTGTGGGCGAGATCGACAGCGGGATCGTTCGCGACAGGTCAAAAGGAACGGTTCTTTTCGACGGTTCTTTTCCTAAGATAGGGCTGCTCACGAAACCCATCCGGGTTGCGGTCGAGAGCGGGGTTGGCAAAATCGACCTCGATTCGGAGCAGGCCCAGAAACTGCAGGAGATGCTGGCAAAGGTAGGCTCTGACGCCTTCAAGCTGGCAGAGCTGGGCATCGGCACGAATCCTTACTGCAAAATCACCGGCATTATCCTGGAGGACGAAAAAGTGCTGGGCACCGTCCATTTTGCCTTCGGGAACGACCTTAGCTACAACGGGACGAATGATGTGCCCATCCATCTGGACGGCGTCCTAAAAAAACCGACGATCGCAGTGGATGGCTTCCTTCTCATGAAGGACGGAGAGTTCTTGATCTGACTCTCTCTCGTTTTTCAGTCCTCACCAGGAAAGCCCAGCTTTTTCCATGTTCCTTCTTGCTTAAGGATCTTATCCAGATTTCGTTCTTTGAAGTACTTTATAACCTCCGCCTGGGAGAGTCGCCTCGAAAGGGCTTCCGTCCGGTTCGCCGCAAAATACATGATCGTGGCGACGGCGGCCGTGTTCATGTTCAGCTTGTCCGTTTCGACCTTTTCAAAGGTATCGGCGTAGCTGTGGCCCCAGCTCCAGTCGCGAACCCCCCGGCCTTGAAGACCCAAGGCCGGGACACCCTTAGCCACGAAATTGAAATCGTCGCTATCATAAGGGTAGCGGGCTTCAATCTGGGTGACCCCTAGTCCGCCAAGCACAGGCAGGACCTCCCTGAGCTTATCCCCGATCTGGCAAGCTCCGTATGGATTGAGGACCCCAGGATACATCAAACCCGTCATATCCACGTTGACCATCAAAATAACTTTGTCAAGCTCCGATTTATGGTTTTTAACGTATTGAAAAGAACCAAGGAACCCCTCCTCTTCCCCTGAGAAAAGAACGAACCTAATGGTCCTCGTCGAAGCTGACTCCAGCGTGCTCAGGACCCTTGCGGTTTCCATGACGATCGAGACACCCAGCGCGTTATCCGCAGCCCCGGGACCGAGAAACCAGCTGTCAAGGTGAGCCCCCAGGATGACGAATTCTTCGGGTTTCTCCCTGCCGGCTATTTCCGCAACAACGTTTTCAGCCACCACCCTGCCGATCATTTTGTTTTGTATGAGGAGTCTAATCCTGAGAGTCTTGCCGTCTTCAAGCCGTCTTCGCATCCAGGTCCCATCCTCATAGGCAACCGAAACCGCCGGGATGGGACTGTATCCTCCAAAACTTGAAGCCCGGGTCCGCGTCAGCCCGCCCTTAGTCCCCGAGATGATTATGCAGGCGGCTGCTCCTTTCTTAGCGGCATAGTCAACCTTCTGCCATTCCTTGGTCGCCTTCGCCTGGTCGGACGGATCCAGTAACCCTGCCAGAACGATTTTTCCCTGAATGCCTGGACCCACCTTTTCATAGTCTTCTTGAGTCCCATGGCCAACGTCGATGACTTCGGCCAATAGACCGTGGGGAGAGGTGTTGACCGAGAAGCCCAGGGGATCAATCCTGAGGCTTTTCTGAAACGGTTCCTGCACGTCAGCGATTGCCTGACCGGGCAGCCAGCCCGCAATCTCAAAAGGCTCCAAGTGCACGTTGGTCAGGCCGTAATTCTTAAAAAGGTCGAGACAATACTTGGCCGCACGATGGGCCGTCTCGGAGCCGGTCAAGCGCGAGCCGATCTCATCGGCCAGAACCCTGAGGGTTTGGATGGCGTTGTTCTTTACGAAGACATCTCCCACGATCCTCGTGGCCGCCTTCTCCAAGTCGTTGCTCCTTACATTCGAGCAGAATAAAAACAATAAGAAAGAAAGAGAGCCCGCAAAGATAAATGTCCTGGTGCTGAGTTTCCTCTTTTTCAAGGCTTACCTCCTGTGACAAGACCCGTTTCGTTCAAGGCGAATTCTACTGCCGCATGAGCATAAAGTTTCGTCATATCAAAGACGGGGCGTCGTGATCCCCTTGCCTCACCAACAATCGAATTTCCGTGCAACTCAGGATTATCCCCTCGGCGCCTCGATATATCAGATGATCGATGATCTTCCTAAACTTCGCTGAAAAACGAGAGAACAGACTCCGCTCTCGGTTTCGTTCTCTTTCTCCTCGGAGATTCGCATTATTTTCCATTCTCTGTCAAAAGGTTAGTCCCTTTCTAAAACCCCACTTTTCCTCCTTTTCGCTTCGAAAATATGGCTAGATTTGGCAAAAGTCAATAGCCAATATAGGCGGTTTTCGGTCAGTCCAATTTCCAGTGAGCCCGGCTTCACTCTTCCTACTCGAAAGGCTGGCTAGCCGACGACCCGCAAATTTGGTCAGGTCGAAATATATCGAAATTGGATATTTCCTTTACATCTTTATTGTGTCAGATTAGAGATAGAAAATGATAATAGGAGGAAATAAATGATAGGGCCACTGAATTCCTACACGCCTAAGATTCTGGGGCGAAGAGATTTCGGAAAGAAACTGATAGGAGGGTTTGCCCTGGCCTCAGCCTTTTCGGGCGGCCTCAACCGCTCAATTTACGAAAAGCTTGCCGCCTGGGACAAGAAGAACCTCGACCAGGAAGCCCCCGACGGTGCTTATTGGGATTTTGTCACCAACCAGTACATGTTTGAGCCCGGACTCAGCATGATGAACAATGGGACAGCCGGGGCAATGCCTCGAGTTGTGTACAACACTCTGACGGAGTATTTTCAAATCCAGGCCGCCAACCCATTCAAGTGCTACTCGACTTTTGATGCCTACCGGGAAGAAGCGCGCCTTAGAGCCGCCCAGTTCATCGGTGCCCTGCCTGAAGAAGTGACCCTCTTGAGAAACACCACCGAGGGCCTGACCATCGTGGCCTACGGGCTGGACATGAAGCCCGGGGACGAAGTCCTGATGAGCAACCTGGAACACCCGTCCGGCATCTTCCCCTGGAAGTTGCGGGAAAAACGCTACGGAATCAAGATCAAAGAGGTCACGATCAATACTCCGCCTCGAAGCAAAGACGAGATTCTCAGCGCCATCAACTACGGCATTACCCCGCGCACAAGGGTCATCTTGATCAGTCATGCCGTTTACAAAACAGGATTGATTGCGCCCCTGAAAGAAATATGCCAGCTGGCGAAAGACAAGCATGTCTTGGTCTGTGCGGATGGCGCTCACTGCGTCGGGATGCTCAACCTCAATATGCACGATCTGGGAGTTGACTTCTACGCAAACAGCGGGTACAAGTGGCTCGGCGCGCCCACAGGCACGGGGATTTTCTATGTCAAAAAGGAGCTTCAGAAAGAACTATGGCCGAACATCGTTGAGGCCGAATGGGAGAATCCGGCTGTTGGCGCCCTCAAGTTCAGTTACGTCGGACGGATAGCCGATCCTCTGCCCATCGCTCTGGGAGAGGCCATCCACTTCCAGATGAAAATCGGCAAACCGAGGATTGAAAGGCGGATCAAGACACTTGCGGCGTACCTCAAAGAGGAGGCCGGCAAGATCCCTAATGTCCAAGTCTTAACTCCCCTTGACCCCGAACTGAGCGGCGGGCTGACTGTCTTGGGACTTGAAGGCATGAAAAATGACCAATTCGTAAATTACATGCTCGAAAAATATAACCTCGTCATCGCCCGTACCTTCAACGAAAAAAATGCCATACGCGTAAGCACCCACATCTTTATTTCTTTCAAACAGATAGACACGCTTCTCGAAGGGCTAAGAGCCGTCTACGGGAAAAAATAAAATTTCTGCTCTTATGAATCACCGCAGGCAGGAGGTTGATATGTTCCGTTTCACGAAAAGTTTTTTTATTTTTCTGCCTTTCCTGGGAGCAGCGCTGATCCTTCTTGGACACAGCAGCCAGGTGCAAACGACACCTCTCGGCGTCGCCTCAAAGGAGATTATTTTGATGCCTGGGGCAAAGACTTCGGGACTGCCATTCAGCTCGGCGGTAAAAGTCGGAAACGTGATGTTTGTCTCTGGAGTTATCGGAACCGATGTGAAAACGAATCAGCTCATCTCTGATGACGTGGCTGACCAAACTCGCCTTTGCCTCGAAAAACTCAAAACGGTTATCACCCGGGGGGGAATGAGCCTCGCCGATGCAGCCAACTCCACTGTTTATCTGGCTGACATCAACGACTATGACGCGATGAACAAGGTCTATGCGACTTTCTTTCCCACGGATCCTCCAGCCCGAGCCTGTGTACAGGTTGCCAAACTAGTGCGAGGAGCAAAGGTGGAAATATCCTTGATCGCCATAAAGGCCAAGTAAAAAAGCGGGGGATTGGAAACGTTAACTCCCGCTAGGGCGGTGACCTGCTCCCCAGATCGTGGTCCGGATCGGATGTTAGATTTTCGTGTTAGAATCGGCATCCGGGAAGAAGCGAAGGATGAATAAGATGAAGAACCCAGGGGTTGGATTGTCGGTTGCCCTATTTATTTTGATTTTGCTAAGCCCTCTTGCCGGTGATGAGGGGATGTGGCTGTTCAATGCCCCCCCCCAGTCTATGCTCATGTCAAAGTATAGCTTCAATGCCACCGCGAAATGGCTGATACACCTCCAGCTCTCCTCGGTCCGTTTTGGAGCAGCGTCGGGCTCTTTTGTCTCGCCGCATGGCTTGGTGATAACCAATCATCATGTCGGCCGCGGCATCATCCAAGATCTCAGCACGAAAGAAAGAGACCTAATGAAGACAGGGTTCTATGCCCGGACCGGCGCCGAAGAGCTGAAGTGTCCAGCGGTTGAAGTCTCAATTGTCCAGGATATCGAAGACGTAACCGATAAGGTTTTGGCCGCAGAAAAACCGGGGATGACGTCGTCAGATGCGGCTGAAGTGAGAGAGAAGACGATTGCGGCTTTGGAAAAGAATTGCTCAGACAAAACAGGCCTTAAGTGTTCCGTAATCAACCTCTACTCGGGAGGAATGTACCATCTCTATAAGTATAAGGTTTACACAGACGTCCGCCTGGTCTTTGCACCCGAGTATATGATTGCTAAATTCGGCGGCGACCCCGATAATTTTTGCTTCCCCAGGTATGCCCTTGATATTTGCTTCTTTCGCGTCTACGAGAATGGCAGACCCCTGAGCACTCCTTATTACCTGAAATGGGGAGCAAGAGATCTCAAAGAAGGTGATCTCGTTTTTGCTTCCGGCAATCCTGGTTCCACAGGCCGGCTTCTTACCTGTTCTCAGCTCGAATTCCTACGAAATGTATACTATCCCTTTTTCATTCGAACTTATCAAAGGAGGAGAGCCCTCCTTCAGGCTTACAGCAGCCGGGGAAGCGAAGAAACCAGGGTCGCTCTGACCTCACTCTTAGGGGTCGAGAACAGCCTCAAGGCCATCACCGGATACCAATCGGGTCTCCTGGACGAGAATCTGATGGGGAAAAAAGCCCAGGAAGAAAAGAGTTTAAGAGAGACTATCAGAGAGAATGCCGACCTGGAAAAAGAATACGGGAAGGCCTGGGATGAAATCGCCGAGGCGCAAAAAGAATACGCCGCGGTCTTTAAACCGTTGCAGTTCTTCGAAAAAAACCTCGGCTTCAACAGCGTTTATTTTAGTACCGCTAGGAACCTTGTCCGGTTAGCGCAAGAATCAGGAAAACCGAACGGAGAACGGCTAAAAGAATTTAGAGACTCCAACATCCCCTCCCTGAAGAGAGGCTTGCTCTCCCCGGCTCCTATCAACGATGATTTTGAAATCGCCAAGCTCGCGGACGCATTGGCCGAGCTCAAAAATGAAGCAGGAAATTATATTGAAGTCAAATGGATCATCGGAAACCGTCCAGCCGACGAGGTGGCCAGGGAATTCATTATGGGGACACGACTGAGAGATATCCAAGTCCGGCAGGGATATATTGACAATGGACTCTACGCGATAAATCAGTCCTCCGATCCAATGATCAAACTCGCCCTCTTGGTCGATCCGATATCAAGAGGTTTGAGGTCTAGATTTGAGAAAGAGGTCGAGGCTGTGGAAACAAAAAACGGGGCATTGGCCACTCGGGCTTTGTTCAAGCTCAAGGGCACCGCTATCCCGCCCGATGCTACCTCAACCTTGCGGTTCACCTTCGGCACCGCAAAGAGCTATATAGAAAAAGGGGAAAAAATCTCTTTCAAGACAACCTTCGCCGGTCTTTATGAGAGATCGAAGAAGTTCGGCGAAAAGCCTCCCTTTGAGCTGCCGGAGAGTTTCAGGACTAAGAAATCAGCCCTGAACCTCAATGCGCCGCTTGACTTTGTGGCCACCTGCGATTCCATCGGAGGAAATTCGGGCTCGCCTGTCGTGAACAGAAAGGGCGAATTTGTCGGCGTGCTCTTTGACGGAAACATTCAATCCCTGCCGGCACGATTTGTTTATACTGATACGCTTAACCGTTCGGTGATGGTCCACGCCCAGGGGATCGTTGAGGCGCTTAGCAAGGTCTACGATGCGGTACCTCTTGTAAGCGAGATCTTGGGCTCAAGATAACGGATGAGGTCTAGAGGGAACAGGCCTTGCCAATCACCCAAGCCATATTCATCACCCGGCCAGAGAGTCATAAAAGGGATCAATCAATCACAATCGGGGCAGCCGTGCACAATTAGAGTTTATAAAGTCGAGGACTTGGCCTAAAACCAATTAAAAATGTCCTCTTTGCATCGAGGAGCAAAAAAAGGTAAACTTGCGCTACGTGCAGATAGACGAGGGATCCATGACTCAGCTCAAGTGTGCTAAGTGTCGCCAGAGATTCTGCCAGGCAAAAATCGAGGACGAATCGGCGCTTCCTTCCTTTTGTCCGATCAGAAAATCGCCGGGTTTGGTCAAGGACATAGCCCAGAGATATCAGCAGGAGAAAATCAACAATTTTTATGTGGCGGCTGCCCTTACCGAAAAGGGCTGCTATGACGAAGCCGAAGCCAGGGACGGCCGGACGCTCCCGTTGCGACCTAGGATCAGGGAGCTGGCCGAGTTTGCGAAGACGATCGGTGCCAAGAAAATCGGCCTGGCCTTCTGCAACGGCCTGGCTGAGGAAGCCATCCGGATCGTAGCCATTATGGAGAAGCACGGGATACACGTCGAGTCGGTTGTTTGTTGCTGTGGAGCAGTGGATAAAGCGGAGCACGGAGTTCCCGCAGAGTATAAAATTAAGGGGCGTGATAAATTCGAAGCCGCCTGCAACCCGCTGCTTCAGGCTGAGCTCCTGAATCAGGCGGAAACCGATTTCAACATCCTTGTCGGTCTGTGCGTGGGTCATGATATGCTTTTCACATCGAATTCCAAAGCCCCGGTCACTACCCTTATTGTCAAAGACCGCTACACGGGACATAACCCGGTCATCAGTCTCTATACAAGATATCACAAGGACATCGTCTAGGCTCGGCCTTCAAGAATCTGGCCCGGGATCAGTTGGAAACCGGACCTTGGCGCAGATGCGTGAGATGCTGGATTCTCATCCGAGTGCCTGATGTGGATAGAAAAACAGGGATCGCCTGCGCACAACCCTCTGCGCCGACCATTTGAGGAGATTCTCGATTGTCCCGAACGCCGGTGGAGGCGCTCGAGGACGTCGGGTGTCCACTTCCCTTCCGCCATTGGCTTTTAACAGGCGTGAAAACGGGCTCAAACGCAAAAAGGGGGTTACACAGAATATCTGACACTCCCCCATGCGAACTCAACTTGACGCGCCCTCGCCCATTCCGTAGAATAAAGGTTTAAAAGAGGTTGAAGAAAGCTAGAATGTCGGTCTGTACCGCTAGAGGAAAAAAGGAAGCCGGCCGTAAGACGCTTTTGCTGCCTATTTCTCTTACCGTCCTCATCGTTATTCCCCTGATTGTCTATCTTCTTCTTTCCAGCGGCGTCCTTTCGCGGGGGGCAAGATCGGCGGGTGAGATTAAAAAGCTTCTCGATCCTCTAAACCCCAGGGACCTCAACGTCCTCTTCTTTACGCTCGACACAACCCGGGCGGACCATCTCGGCTGCTACGGCTACCCGCTTATCGAGACTCCCAACATCGACCGCCTGGCAGGCCAGGGATTCCTTTTTAAGAACGACACGTCGCAGGCTCCCCTGACCCTGCCTTCCCATTCTTCGATCTTCACCGGCACGTATCCCTTTTTCAACGGCGTTCGCGACAACGGCGGGTTTTATCTTGAAGGGGACAAAACGACTCTGGCAAAAGTCCTACAGCAGGCCGGTTGGACGACCAGTGCGTTCATCGGCGCGTTCGTCCTAGACTCGCGCTGGGGCATTAATCAGGGGTTCGATTATTACTATGATCATTTCGACTTTGCCAAATACAAGACTATCGGCCTCGATTCCGTCCGTAGGAAGGGAGGCGAGGTGATCCAGGCTTTTTTCGATTGGCTCGGGGAGAACTGGCATAAAAAGTTCTTCAGCTGGATCCATCTCTACGATCCTCATTCGCCTTACGAGCCTCCCGAACCCTATAAAACCCGTTACGGGAACCGTCCCTGGGGCCTCTACGACGGAGAAATCGCCTATGTCGACTTCCTTATCGGCCAAGTGGTCGCGGAGCTCGAAAAGAAAGGGCTTCTTAAAAAAACTCTCGTCATCATCGTAGGCGATCACGGTGAAAGCCTGGGCGAACACCATGAAAGCGGCCATGGGTTTTTCCTCTATGATGCGACCCAGTCCGTCCCGCTCATTATCCGCATTCCCGCCCAGGGGTTCCAAGGCAAGGTCATTGAGTCCCAGGTCCAGAACGTAGATATCATGCCCAGCCTTATTGAGCTGTTAGGGCTTCCCATTCCGAAGGAAGTCCAGGGGCGGAGCTTCCTGCCTATGATGGTAGGCCAAGGCGGCCTGGAGCGCCTTGCCTACAGCGAAACCTACTATCCCCGCTACCACTACGGCTGGAGCGAGCTCAAGAGCCTCCGCAGCCGCAAGTACAAATTCATTCAGGCTCCCCGCCCCGAGCTCTATGACCTTGTCCGCGACCCCCGTGAACAGTCCAACATCTACGGCAGCAGTTCTGAGGAGGGAAAGTGGCTGGAACGCGAGCTCCAAAACCTTCAGGAAAAAAAGTCAGCCAAGGGGATCGAGAACAAGGGCCCTCAAAACCTGGATGTCGACGCCAGGGAGAAGCTGATGGCTCTTGGCTACGTCGGAGGGTTCACGTCGAGTTCAAAATTGGCCGAGTCCGGGAAACGGGGCGACCCAAAGGATAAGATCATCCTCTATAATAAGATCAAGCAGGCGGAGGGCGCCTCGGTCAATAGGGAATTCGGCGATTCCTTGAAACTGCTCGACGAAGTGCTTGCCGAAGACCCCGGGATCATGGAAGCCCATCAGGTTAAGGCTAACATTTATCTGGAGCTCGAACGAGCCGAAGATGCCCTCGCAGAATGCCGGGAAGCGCTCAAAATCGACGAAAAATACGAGGCCGCGATTTTTACAATGGCTCAGGCCTATAAGAGTCTTAAAAAATACGACGAAGCCATCGCTGGTTACGGCCAGGTCATCCAGCTCAACCCAAAGGATCCCAGCCCGTATATCAGCCTGGGCGAAATCTACTGTGAGACCAAGGACTTTGACAGAGCCATCGCCAACCTCCAGACGGCCATTTCCCTGGACCCGGAGCATAGTGCCGTGGCACACAATCTCCTCGGGTCGGCTTATCTGGAAAAGAAAATGCTCGAGCCCGCCGAGAAAGAGATCATGCTCGCCCTGCAAATGCGGCCGAAGATTCCCGATGCCCATCATAACCTGGGCATTCTTTTTGAACACAAAGGGGATATAGAGAAGGCAATCCTAGAATACAAGAAGGAAATCGAGATTCACCCAGCCGCCTATCCGGCCCACTTTAACCTGGCGCTTATCTATGGCAAAAAGGGATTGCTGCGCGAGGAGGTGGCGGAGCTTCGAGAGGCTATCAAGTCCAACCAGGAATTTGCTAGGAGCTATCTTTTTTTGGCCAAGGCTTATCTGGACCTGAATGAGAATGTTATTGAAGCGATCAACCTGGCAAAAAAAGGACTGGAGCTTGAGCCTGAGGCTCAATCAGCTCCACTGGGACACTATGTCCTGGCAGATATTTATAACCGGCTCGGCCGATGGGCCGAATACTCGGCTGAAGTGGAAAAAGGCCGGGCCCTCCAACAGAAACTCAAACAGGGAAAACTTCGGGCCGAGATCAATTATTAAAGCTATTGAGGATTTTTTGGTCCGAACCCGAGTTTTTATTCTCCTTGCCTGAAGGGTAAGGATCAAAGCCTGCAATTTCTGTCCTGTAAAGGCGACGCTCCAATACGCCCAACCATCAAGCCGGCTTTACGCAAGACGTGGGCGCTTCATAAGTGATTCTCTCCATCTTGTGGGGAACCTTTTAAAGCTCTCGAAATCCGGACCTCATCCCTGAAAAATGGGCCAGATATAATGTGAGTTTTCTGGCAAAATCTCTAAGCAGTAGGTTTTGCGGATGAAGAAGTCGAATTTCACGGAGGAGCAGATCGCATTTGCTCTGCG
>Ga0187886_1002219_pt1 | contig 15942 bp, 24 predicted proteins | sample June2016WEW_20_1_FD_133001 | JGI IMG/M metagenome (GOLD analysis project Ga0187886, IMG submission 133001) | Peatland microbial communities from SPRUCE experiment site at the Marcell Experimental Forest, Minnesota, USA - June2016WEW_20_150 | ecosystem: Environmental > Terrestrial > Soil >... | reverse complement strand
TTCCAAAAGGCATAACTTCTTCCATCAAGGACTCTACTCCCAAAAAGAACCCCCGGACGAAACAAACATCCGGGGGTTTAAGATTCAAGAACTCAAGGTTCAAAGGACCTGCGGGCAACGACCAATCCAAGCTCCGAAGTACGGTCGTCATTGAAGTAGTTGGTGATTATTATGCGATCCGACCTGACTGAAACACCAACATGATAAATGCGGTAGTGAGAGGCAACATCCGCGGTTCTCACATCGAGATCGGAGAAGAGCCATTTGCCAGTTTTTTGGCGATAGGCAAGCATCCCCTCAACCAGATCCCGGGCCGTTGGGACGAATTCTCTCCCAGAAATCAGCTTTCGCTGCTCATTCCAGGTCTGATTGAATGACCCTGGAACCGCCGAAGTCACGAGGTGAAGCTCCTCCGCCTTCCCCCTCCTCTGGTTGGCGAAAGACTCATCTACCCACCAGTCGTCACTAGGTAGGTAGAAAAGCTCTAAGTTACTGTTCCGCAACTCTTTGAGACTGGATGCGGTCGTGGTGAAAGAGAACCAATCTCCGCGTACGACTTTGTGAACCATCCCGACCAGATCTTTGGCAAGAGCATTGCCCTTGCTCTCAATAACGGCTTGGGCATCAGTCTCCGAGAGCCCAGCCTGCTCAAGCTTCAAGAGGAGCTCATGCTCCTGATGAACGGACAGCACACGGTTACTCACCGCACACCTCCTAAGTTTTCAATAGTCACCTGTTTTGCAGGTGCCAAACTAATCATAAGTTGCTTTCCTTGGTAGTCAAGTTGAATATTTTATGCCCCGTGTTATCCTTCTTCTCAGACAATCTATCCGCTAGCTAAAAGGAGAAGAGACAATGTGGGATTACTTACGGCTGTGGCTTGGTGGAAGACGGGGTTTCTTTACCCATATCCATCATGAGGGGGTTCCGATTGAGTATTCGTGGGACATTTTGGAGAGGTTGAACGACATTGATGCTTACAAACCTCCCGAGGAGCGGGCACTGCGCAAAGCGCTGATCCGGCGAGTACCCGACCGAATGCTTCCTCCTTCCCTTCTTAAGGCGGAGAAGGAGTATTGGGAAGCAGAAGCCGCTAAGGTGAGAGCCCGAAGGAAATACGCTCGTGCTCCATTTGGCAGTGTTACTAAGCGAGAAGCCTCAGAAGAATATGGCGCTGCTGAAAGAGCCCACTCTTCCGCTGAGGCTGTATTTGACGAAGAGCGCGATCGCGTTGAGTGGAATGAAATTCATGCCAAGGTTTGCCATCCCAACTGTCCCTGGACACCGAGCAAGAGAAATATCTTCTCCCGAGGGAATTCTTCTTCAATCAAGGTTCTAAAGGGATAATTAACTTAATCGATATTGAACCGCTTTTGGGTAATCCCGGAAGCGGTTTTTTCGTCTTCCAACGAGCAACTACTTGGGCTCCCTAATTCTTCTTAAAAGGTTCTGCGGTATTTTTCTTTAAATATTCTTCAATTAATTTAATATCTTGAATATCTTTTTCCCGTCTCCAAGTCCGTTTAAGGCGGAGAATTTCCTCAAGAGTAACAAACGGAATTCCTTGAATGATTTCCGCCTCCCTAATCACCTCTTCGATAGGACGGGAATAGAAACCAAAATCCCAATTGAATTTAACTTCAAAATTACCTTTAAAATAATTCTCCGGTTTTTCCGGATGGTTGTTTACAAATCCTTTTCGGATAAATAAATCTTTTATCTCGGGAAGAGCGATGATGTCGATATCCTCAGCTTTCCGCAACCCATGGATTTCCAAACAACACCCCCCGGAAACGGCGTATTTCCCCAGGGGAAGGCGAAGACCCCCTACCGCCTCAATGATTCCCGCTCCCCAACTTGCAGATTCAATTTCGCTGTCAGCTTGTTTCATGCTAAAACCGTTCTTTCCCACTCCCCTATTCTACGCAATGTGCAGGGAACCATTCCCAAAGTTGTCAGGAGGTAATTGACATTATAGGCCTTTAATGGTAGGATTTACTCAAACCCAATCTTGATCTTGAAAGGAGAAGAGCATGAAAAAGTTCCATGTTCTGGCTTTTGTTGCTTTTGCAGCTCTGGCGCTCCTTTTGGCAGGCTGCACCGAAGGGCAAACAGGAGGAGTGCAAATCACCACCCTATCTGCTCCTTCCATTCCCTCCGATGCTAGTGTGACCAACGCCGGTTCGTGCGGGGGGAATAAAATCCGGGTAATTCTGATCAGCCCAAACCCGAATTCCCTTTACCCGGAAGCAAAAGTGCGGTCCGCCCTCGAAAAGACCGTAAACAGCGGGGAGTACAACATCCTGGCCATAAGAACGATCTACGATCAGGGTGTTCTGGAGCGAGCGGAAATCTACTTTTGCAGTCCGTAACAGTTCGACCAACCCCAGTGTCCAAAAAGCGCTGGGGTTTTTTTCATTGGGGGTCGTAAAATCTCTCGGCGGAAAAGAAAGGTTAAAAATCCACGGCAAAAAAAGAAAACCGCCCTTAAGCTTTTAGCTTAGAGCGGTTAACGAACGAAGAAGTTCAATCAGCGTTTGAGCCCGAGCCTGCCTGTAATTCTTCGCTTGAGAAGGGCTTGGGAGAATATGAGATCGAAAGTGGAGAACTTATGCTCCACAACCTCCCACCCCTGTTTGCCAAGCCTGGCCATCTGGGGGGCAAGGGCGGAAAGAGCTTGAGCGGGGGTGATCCTATACCCCGTAATTTCCAAGCCGCAATCTTTCCGCTGTTCCTGGTACACCCTGTCGTCAAGGTCAACCTCTTCCACCTTCTCACCCAAAGAACCGTCATCCTCAACGTAGTAGAAAATGACTCTAACGGAGAGGGGCTTGTAAAGACGGCGCGTCTTTTCCTTCCCCAGCAGCCCCTCGTCAAGAATTGCTTCTCCGAGGACAAGACGCATTACCGCGTACTCGAAAGTGTCCATTCGCTCCTCCTTTACATCAGATAGCGATTTAAATCAAATTATAGGCTGGAAATCAGAAAAGTCAAGAAAACCTTGCAACTCATAAGTCCAGACTCCGCAAATGCTATTTACGCTCTAAGGAAAAGAAAGGGTCAGTGGTTAAGAGACCAGATAGCGTAGGTGAGGTAGGTCGCAAACGAAGACCAGGCCAAATAAGGCAAAAGAAGGTCGGTTTAGGGTAGCATACCAAGTCGGAATCGCCTGGAAGGTAAAAATGGATCCGACCAGCCCCGCGCCTTCGCAGATAAGAATCGCCCCAACCAGCTTCCTCCAACTTATCTTCATCATCTTATTCTAGCGGAAAATAAGATACCGGCGAACCTGCTTCCCCAGATTCTTAAAGTTGATCTACCAGCGGTGGTCCAACGCACAACAGTGCTTTTCGGTGTGTCCTTTTTCCCGACAGCACTTACCCACGCACTTAGGACAATCTGATAGACACCACTGACTCTTGTCCTTCATGAGATCTTCGTCTTTGCGGCTAAAAGTGTGGCCGCACGCATTACAAACGTGGGACCCAGCGTGGTGGCGCACCTTGTCGCAATAACCCATGGGACAAATCTGAATACCGTGTACGACGTTGCAAGTCTCTGCCATATCAATCACCTTCTTTAGAAGCCAAAATCATCCTATGCCTAGTAAGAGCTGCGAGGCAAGGACACTCCCGGGGGCTTTACCGAAGATCTCCCGTCGCGTCAAGATCAATCGGAGGCTCTTCTTTGGGAAGGGTCAAATCCGAGCTTGGAGAAGTGAGCCGCTGGACGCGGGCCACTGTCCCGTCTTCAAACATCACCTTGATCCCCCGGGGATGATAGGCCTTACTGGTCAAAATCCGTTTGACCGTGCCTTCGGTCAGCTCCCCGCTTTCGTAGTTGCGCTTCTCCACCGCCCAAACGCGCTGACCGACCTTAATCTCGCTTCGCGCCGGGACCTCTGAAGAATCTTGCTGAGTCATCTGGATAAAATCTAGATCTCTACTTGTACCAAACCTTTACTCCCTTGTGATGAGAACAAGTTCCGCTGTGAGTTGCGCTGTAACTGTAAGTCCCGTCCTTACATAGAGCCGTAGGCGCCCCGTCGTCTGGATCGTAGCTTGATGCTGAACTCTTAGAAGTGTTCTTAATAAACTGCTTCCAGTTGGTAGCGATGGCTTTCTGCGCTTTCGCCAGAGCCATCTTCCCCTTGCAAACTTGGGATTTGAGGTAATTTTCCACTTTGTCTTTGACTCTTGCGCCGTATGTTCCTTTATAAGGCTCCGGCCATAGGTTAGCTACGCTAGCGGGGCTCCCCCCGAGTTCAAGAGGGATGAGGTGATCCAACTCGTAGTTACTCTTACTATCCTTATCTCCATATGCCTTCATCTCTTTGATCTTGATTGGGTTAGTGACGGAGGTTGATGGCCTGATCTTGGCGGTATAGCCGGAAACACAGATGGTTTTGTGGATATTGCTTTGGGTTACTTTTGAGTAAGTTGCTCCCGGCGTGCAGGCCGCGTCGGGCAACCCGCTATGCACGTGGCAGCCAACAGTCTTGCTAATAGATGGGGGGATGTAACGCGAAGCAGCACTTTGCGCTGTGGGGGGCCAAATACCAACTGCGAGAGCAACGAGAGCAAAAACACAAAGAATCAAAACTCCAACTGCTACCGCAATTTTAGTTTTTCGATCTAGGATTTGTTTATTACTTAGATAACCCAACCCAGTCAATTTTAGCCCCGTTCTATTTTTGGAAGTAAGCCCTCGCGTCCGCAAGCGTGCGTTCCAAGGATTCGATACACTTTTCCATGTCCCTGTCGGTGAAAACTTCCGTATCCAGTTTCAATTGTCTGGAGGGATGTAGAACATCTCTTTTTCCAAAAACTTTCTTGAGGATTTCAGCAGTCTCTTCGGCAATGACTCCTAGGTTACAAGCAACTTTACGTAATTCTTGCTTCGTAAGCGACTCTGTTATTCCAGCACGTTTTCCTGTCTTAAGGTATAGTTCTTGTTCCACACATATAAAAAGAAGTTGCTCAGCTGTGTTTACAACCAGGTCGTGGAAATTCTTAATAAACATTGTCTTCACTGCTCCATATAGGGTTTGTGAGGAGTACTGGCGCTTCAAAAACTCAACAAATTGAATTCTGTAGGCCAGGTTTCTCTTTTGTGTCGAGTAATCTAAGAAATCTAGTTCCGTCAGTATAGTTTCTATTGTTGGTAAACCAGTCATTTCGATAGAACTTTTTACTTAGCCGACCTGATCTCCCTTAGCCATTCTTCGCGAAGTTTGTTCAACCCCTCGCGCATTTTTTGAATTTTATTTAGTTCCTCTTTCGTGAGAACTTTTTGTGGGTCTTTCGGCTTCTCATTACTCGGAAAGTAAGCCGAGAAGAACTTACCCACATATTCTTTGTATTCTCTATCCATTTGGACATACTTTTCAGTTAATTTCTTTAATCCTTCTCTATTCATAGCTCTTTTGCGCTTCAAAAAGACCCCGCTTTGGGCAGGGGCTGATTGATTCTATACTGGAGGAGACGGGTTTGGCAAGATTCAAATTATTTTGTTCGATTTACTGAGGTTGTGCTTTCCACAGAGAAGTTGAATATTCCTTAGATCGTTGCTAGATCCGCCTTTAGACCACGGGATAATATGATCAAAATGTAGATCTTTTTGAGCACCGCAGATTTTTCCATCAGGCATTTTATACATGCACTTCCCCCCATCCCTTTCCCAAATAATTCTTTTAATCTCAGTGGGGATTCTTCTCGAGAACTCAAACTCCTCCAAATCTTGTTGCGGAGCATCCGTTAATCCTATCGGTAGAAGGATAAATTTAAAGACCCTTCTTCTCTCTCCCGGTGATTGTTGATAATCTGCGTCAACCAAATGGAATAAACCTTTATCGGACCAGACGTTGTTACTGAGCTTCTCATACACCCGGATTACCTCTGGTTTTATTCGATGCTTGTTCTTGTAATCCTCCGCTGCCTTGAAAAACAACCCATTGTTTGTAAGCTTCCCGGTCCTTGTAAACATTGGCTGATCTACTTCTTTAGGTCTATCCGACTCACGGCGGTTAATGTCCTCACCCTCATAGACCAGCTTTTCGCCTTTTTCGTCGAACCCATCGTGATAAGGAGCACCTTCGCGAACAGACATTAAAAAGATCGAGTAATCTTTTCCACTGGGCCTAAAGTTCATCCCACGCTGGAGGCTTAGACCCTCCTTTTCTGATATTTCTGCGTGGGAATAAATATCTTTAAACATCTGTCAAATTATAAACCAACCAGCGGAAAGGGAGGTTTGAGGAATATCAAAATTAACAATATGGGTGCACCCGTGGTTATGCCTCTATTCTGCTTCTAACAAATTTTTCTGTTTCTTTATCAACAAAATAAACGTAACAACCTTTTAATGCCCGGCTTAATAGAACCCGATATGTGTTTTTTACTAGGTCGAGAAATTTCTCATGATCTCCTTTTGCTACTGAGTCTGCGGAATTTTCCGGATGTCCCTCCCATTGATTTGTTTCAAAATTGTAAAGGATATCTTTACCAATAATTACTCCGACGTATTCAAACTCAAATCCTTGTATCGTATAGATGCTGCCTATTTGATCTACCGCCCTGGGATCATACGGCCAAAGAGAGGCTGGTGGTACACTAGGAGCTAATTTTCTTCCCGTTTCCTTACCTTCCCATGTCATTGCAAAGTCACCGATAACAACATCCTTAACAAGGGTCCCATCTTCTTTCGGTTGACTCCACGGCCAACAAAAACCCGCAACAAGTCTTGCTGAATTGGCTTCTTGGTCATTTTTTTCTTTAATTAGCTTATACAACTCTTCCGGAGAATTGACGATTTTAAAATCAAATTCACTATTTTTGGGGTCCCAAATAGCCTCGGACGTTTTCTTGATACTAAAGGTGTTGTTTATCCATTGAACGAACTTATCGGAACCCTGGCAACGGAATTGGATATCAAGCTGATATTCATGGATGGTGCAACCAAGTCTTTCGGCGTTTTCCCGAATGTAATCGCTTGATCCAATTTCCCCCGGTCTTACATTCTGACGATCATCAATAAAAAATACAGGAACTTTAGCAACTCTTATTAATTCTTCAACTTGTGGCAAGTTCGACTTTTTTGTGCGGGGCGTATATCTATTATTGCTTGAAATACGAATTCTGTGTGATTCATCAGCAACTAGTACATCAATCATATTTTCCGTGGCTGCTATATATGAATTGAAATATTTCACTTGGTCAAAACCACCTTTACCAATGGTTTTTCGAAGGGTCTCTGTAAAAGCCTTGGATCCCGTAGCATATTGAGCGTTATATCCTAACTTAGCCAATTCCGCTAATAAATTAATTGCAATTACGGATTTTCCAGTCCCGGGACCACCTTTTACTATCACAACTGACTTCTTTCTGTTTTTCATACCAAAGCGGACAAGATTCATGACTTTATCAAAAGCTACTAATTGAGTATCAAGCAATATATATCGTTCATTTTCTTTAATAACTTTTGAAATCATTTGGAGAAGTTTTCTGCTTGGTCCGTATTTGCTTTTTTGGATTCTTTCTAATACGACCATTCCATTTCCAGCATCTAATTTTTCACGCAGGTAGGTGCTTAGCGGATTTACGTCCGAGATACTGAATAATGGGTATTGCCGAAGGTCTGATTTAAATCGCTCTGATAATACTGGGTCATCTTTCTTAACTTTATAGTTGTGAAGATATGTGCAGGCGTTTAACAATACCGGATCTGTTTCATAAAAGGCGGTGTGGTTTTGTTGTAAATAGTTTTTATATTGACCTACCTGAACTGAAGGATGAAGCACCTCTCTATCTCCACCACCTACCCAAGTTACAACCTTATCACTAGCACCAACTTCACATTTTTCCCATTGTTTTAATTCAATAATTACGGAGTTATCTTTTCCGTCTTTATCCCTGCCACAAATCATGCAATCTAAACGTTTTGAAGAAAGAGGTAATTGATATTCCAAAAAGATTCCATGATCGTTGAATCCAGCAACAGCAAATACATCCTTTACTGCACGTAGCGATTCCCGCCACGATCTGACTTCTGAATCAGAGGGGTTAAACCCAAAATATTCGAAGAACGCATTTTGGAGCTTCGTGGATATTTGATTTTGGACAGTATCTTCGACAAATTGCTGAATAGGCCCAGAGTATAATTCCATATCAGGCTAACTCGTTATATTTTTTATGAACGCCTCGCGACTTTTCTACTGGGTATTTATCTTCATTCTTTTTGATTTTCTTCTCAAGTGCATCGAGTACATCAATATCAAGATCATGGCTCATTAACAAAACCCAATAGAGAACATCTGCTAATTCTTCACCTACTTCTTCTTTCTTTTTGTGAACGTGATCCTCGACTTCTGCTTGATTCTTCCACTGAAAATGCTCGAGAACTTCAGCGGCTTCTAAAACAAGGGAGATGGCCATGTCCTTAGGGTTGTGGAATTGCTTCCAATCACGGGCGTCTCTGAAGTCAACGATCTTGGATGTTAGATCATCAATATCAGACATAATTGTCTAAATTCTAGCATTGCCCATTCCGCTTAAGCACAACGGGCAAAAAATTTGCTACCTTTAAGATGTGCGCAAGAAGCCCCTCCTCCTACTCTTAGGAATCCTTTTACTTTTGGCAATTTCTGCGGCGATTTATCTTTTGTTCCTGCAACCCAAGGGGACTTCCCCCACACAAACCACCCCCGCGGAGGTTAAGTTTGCGGTTACCAAGATCACAACCAACTATTCCCCCAAGACGTACCCCCCGTGCCCGTCTTCAATCCCGGTTATCATCACCCTTTCGGCAAAAATCACAGCCAACAAAGCTGGGACGGTCCACTACAAGTGGGTTGGTTCTTTGTCCGCGGAGGGCACCCTCCTAGGTTCCCTTCCAATCACAACTCACTCCGTAACCTTCAGCAAAGCCGGGACCAAAACGGTCACAACTACCACTCCGGAAATATATGAGTTCGGGGGGACCTACGTGGGGAAGTTTTACCTTAAGGTCACATCTCCCAACTCCATTAGATCTACGACCACCACCCGCACACACACCTTTACCGGGTGCCGTTAAACCGCAGCAGCATTCACTATTTTGGTATCAAAGGGAAAGAATAGGCCTACTTTATCAACCAGTTCTTAAGCGAACTTAAAGCCGCTGAAAGCTTATTAAGGAGAAACTGGGCAAAATTACTAAGAAACGGCACGTACTTACCCTCAATAATGATCTTCACCAAAAACACAATCACCGCGACCAAAACGATGGTGAAGAGTATTTTCTTAATCAGTTTTAACACGTCTTTAAACATGGTTTTGGCTCTTAACTACCAGCACTTTCGGCGCATGTTACGACACTGGTAGATATCACAAATATTCCAGTAATACCAGCAGCTGGTGGTGTCGCGCCCGTTGTAAGAAACACTGCTTACCCCCGTGCAGTCCCAACAAAGAACAAAGTAGTTGCTGGTTTGGCCGCTACTACCGTTCGTGCCGCTGCTACTTCCTCCGGAGCAGGTTACTCCACTACAAACATCTCCTTGGCATTTTGTCCCCTTAGGACAGTAGAAGCACTTTCCTGCGTTCGAATTGCCACTCAAAATCACGTCCTGATCGCAATAGCCGCAAGACACCGATCCCGATTTGGCAGGGCAAATACTGCCGGAAGGAGCGGTCTCCTTAAAGAAAGTCTTGGCCAACTGGGGAGCATATTTGATCGCCTGAACCAACAAAACCACTCCGACTAAGACTAGGGCAACAATCAGTAAAACTCTATTTATTTTGTCGATGATGGCCAAGAAAATATTTATAAATTAATTCTATCCTACTGTTGATACTAAGAAACAATATGGGGTAACCCTCAAGGAAACCAAGAAGGTTCTTTGTTGTTTCCACAAAAAACGCCGCTGTTAGCCAATCTGACCAACAACGGCGAGAATTTTATAAGTTGAGTGGGGGACAGCAGAAGTACGGGGTCAGTATACTCTCTGTCCATCGCTACAGCCCTCGCGAAGAGCTGTTGACCCGCCACTTAGTCGTAAGCACAACCGGTGACCGCCACTCAACTCACTGGGGAAAATTCTACCACACTCGAAAAACAAATCAATAAAACTATCATTAAAATTCCCCATTCCTCCGCCAGGCATTGCAACGCGGGCAATAGTGATCACACTATTATTTGACTCGAGGGCTTTCAGGAAAGTATCATTGCAACCAGTCCTGTTTCTGCCGCGAGAATACCAGCTAATCCTCCCGTCTGAACATTCAAAAAACAACAAGTTCCGAAAGGAAAGGAGAAAAGACAAGTTCTTTTTAAGTAGACTCCACCCCCAGCACCCGCGGACAAGAGATAAAGGAGGCGTGATGGCTAAACAACTATCGACCAATCATCGAGTAGGACCACCTTCCAGTGACAAGTTACAGATAGATCAAACTTGGCTAATGGGTGAAGAAATCAATTACCAAAAAGGATACCGCCAGTTGCTTGGCGTGACTAAGCAAATGGGAAAGGCAGCGGAAGATTTATTGGAACATTGTGGAACTATGCTGGAATTATATGATGATCCAAGTAAGATGGCTGTGAAGAGACTCCGTGTCGCCCTTGATAATTTTCATAAAGCGCTTAGATTATGGGAGGGTGAGAAGAAATGATGGATCGACAATGCGAAGGCCGGGCTGGCTTTGGTCAACTCCTCCTTAGCTACTAGGTTAGATTACTAAAGTCCAATTGAACCTGCAGAAGGGCCGTTTCTGAAACTAAGTTTCAGGCGGCCCTCTTTTTGTGGGCCAAGCGAGGATTTCGTGCAGGGAAACAGATTAAAGTAGACGGTTAATAGATATTGGGGAGATTAATACTCACCCATTCCTCCGCCAGGCATAGCGGGAGGAGGGGGAGGAGTCTTTTCGGGGAGGTCGGCCACAAGTGCTTCGGTTGTAAGGACCATTACGGCGACTGACGAAGCGTTTTGGAGCGCAGAGCGCGTCACTTTCGCAGGATCGATGATTCCTCCCTTAACAAGGTCTCCGAATTCTCCGGTTAGAGCGTCCCACCCGTAGGTTGCGGCGCCTTCTCCTGTTTTCTTCTCAACCTCGGCGACGATGTACCCCGCATCGGCCCCAGCGTTCTCAACGATTGCGCGGATCGGCTTGTCCAAAGTCTCATAAACGATCTTGAAACCGGTCGCCTCATCCCCCTCCCGCTTTTTGATCTCCGGCAAGAGGATCTTGCGAGCGCGAAGCGGTGCCACTCCTCCCCCAACCACGACCCCTTCCTCAAGCGCCGCGCGAGTCGCTTCGTAGGCGTCGGTCACTCTATGTTTCTTTTCCTTCATCTCAACCTCGGTTGCGGCCCCAACCGATACCACGGCGACACCCCCCGAGAGCTTAGCCAAGCGCTCTTCAAGCTTCTCTTTGTCGTAGTCGGAGTCGGTTTTTTCAATCTGCTTCTTGAGGGACTCAATCCGGTCGTTAATCTCGGTCTTCTTACCCTTTCCTCCTACAATAATTGACTCTTCTTTTCCCGCAATCACGCGGTCGGCCGATCCTAAGTCCTCAAGCGTCACGGAATCGAGCTTGCGGCCGGTATCCGTGGACACGAAGGTCGCACCAGTTAGAACCGCTATGTCCTGGAGCATTTCTTTGCGGCGGTCGCCAAAGCCGGGGGCTTTGATTGCGATGACGTTTAAAGCACCGCGAAGCTTGTTCACGATCAAAGTCGCAAGAGCCTCTCCGTCCACATCGTCGGCGATAAAGACCAAGTCCTTGGAAACCTTGATCACGTTCTCCAAGAGGGGCAAAAGATCATTCATTGAGGAAAGCTTGGCGTCTGTCACCAAAATATGGGGATTCTCAATTACTGCCTCGAGGCGTTCGGTATCGGTAATAAAGTAAGGAGAGGCGTATCCCTTGTCCAAAACCATTCCGTCCTTGTACTCGACGGAGGTTTCCATTCCTTTGCCCTCATCAACCGTGACCACCCCGTCGTCCCCAACCTTATCAAAGGCCTCGGCGATCAGGTTTCCGATCTCGGGGTCCTGGGCGGAAATGGTTGCGATCTGGGCCTTTTCCTCTTTGGTCCTAATGGGTTTGGCCATCTTCTTGATCTGCTCGATGACGAGATTCACGGCATCTTCAATTCCTCGCTTCAAAAGCATGGGGTTGGCGCCGGCGGCAACCGCTTTCATTCCTTCGGTTACGATTTGCTGGGCCAAAAGGGTTGCGGTCGTGGTTCCGTCTCCCGCCACATCGTTGGTCTTGGAAGCGGCTTCTTGAACGAGCTGGGCCCCCATGTTCTCAAACGGGTCCTCAAGCTCAATCTCCTTGGCAACGGTCACCCCGTCGTGCACAACCAAGGGCGCTCCCCACTTTTTGTCCAAGGCGACGTTTCGTCCCTTGGGGCCTAAAGTGGTGACAACTGCTCTTGCGAGCTTGTCGATCCCGGTTTTAAGTTTTCCGCGCGCCTCTTCGGCGTAAATGATTTGTTTAGCCATTACTCAATTACGGCAAGAATATCCTCCGCCGAAACCATCATGTAGTCTTTTCCTTCAATCTTGATCTCTTCCCCCCCGTAGCGTTTGTAGAGAACTCGGTCTCCCACCTTAACTTCGGGCTTTAACAATTCTCCCTTTTCGTGCTTGCCTGGGCCAACGGCCACAACTTCTCCCTCTTGGGGTTTTTCTTTGGCGGTATCGGGGATAACCAAGCCGGACGGAAGCTTCTGCTCCCGCTCTAAGGGTTCTACCAAAATGTTATCTAGAAGAGGACGAACTTTAAGTTTCATTTATTGAAGAAAACAAAGCTCACTCGTTATTAGTGAGCTTTGGGCAGGGGCTGCTATTTGCCATTGTAGGCACGATACCCACGAAAGTCAATACCTTCCGAAAATAAAAACCCGCTTGAAGAGAAATCCAAGCGGGAAGGGGAACGTTAACTCTGGGTGTCTCGAAGCACAATCCGCTTTTCGAGTTCTACGAGACTGAGTGGCAAGTTGTCGGGAAGTATTATCGTCGGCGCACCAGGATTCCCAACCAACTTCACAGGGAAGGAGAGGAAGTTTTCCCTGCACATATCGACGCGCCCGACAAGAACAGACCCCTCCTTCGGCCAAACGCCACCGGCGTTTATCTGCACCACAAGCGTTAGCGGCATCTTCTGAAAAACGTCGCTAGCTTCGTGATAGGAAAAGAGCACCTTTGTGTACTCGCGGTTCTCTTCCTGCGGCAAAATCAAACTAATGAGGGGAGTACCGCGGCTGTTCGACCAGTTGTAACCCCGCCGCAGAAATTCCTCCGCAATCAAAAGCGTATAAGACTCCACACGAGAAAGTGAAAGCATGGTTTTGGCCATAACTCACCTCCTTTTCCTTTCTTCAGTTATTTAACTTCTACGATAACACGCAAAATTTAGGTTACAAGTTTTAAGTTGAAAAGAAAAACCCCGCTTGAAGAGAAATCCAAGCGGGGAATGAAAAACGCTACTTCAGGCCACGCGACTGACATGACTAACGCGTAGGGTCTAGAAGATGACCATCACCGGAGACTCGGGAAACTCCACTCTCGGCTCTCCTGGGTTCCCGAACAACCTAAAGCGAAAGGAACGACCGTCTTCCTCACACATATCGGCGCGGCCAACCAGAACGGTTCCTTCCTTAGGCCAAGTGTCGCCGGCGTTTACCCGCACCCTAAGCCCCATTTGTATTCTTGGGGTATACACGAAGTTGACGTATAGTTCCGTATACTCTCGATTCGCTTGGCTCGGCAGAATAGCACGGATTGGAGGAGTACCATAAAATTCATCCGGCCCGGCACAACTTTGCCGTAGGAATTCCTGCGCAGCCAAAAGAGCAAAGGCTTCCTCGCTGGTGAATTCAATCAAGATCTTAGGCACAGCTCACCTCCTTGGACGGTAATCTCCCATTCTCAGTGCCTCCGCACTCGATGCAGCGCTTCGGGTGGAATTTGCTCTCGTGCCACTCACTCCTGCACCACGGGCATATTGCCGGCGGAGGCGGGGTATCAAACAGCCACTCCGGATGCTCGTGCGGAAGAAAACCCATGACGGATTCAACTGCTGAATCAGCGTCCACGTAGTTGTCTCTCCCATCCAATCGCTCAAGCCAATCAACAATTGGAAGGAAGCGAAAAACAAAAAACAACAAACCGGACACAATCAGCAGAATAACCAGCCACAGAGGCATTTTCACAAAAACCACCAAACTCGCAATCGCCAGAAGGAACAATCCTGAAAGCATTTTCCCTCTCTTTCCTTTCTTCAGTTATTTAACTTCTACGATAGCACGCAAAATTTAAGTTACAAGTTTTCATTAAAAATAAAAACCCGCCTGGAAACGAACCCCAAGCGGGATTGAAAAAATTACCAGCAACCACGTATCAAACCGGTATAGCCTCTACTCCATTTTTAAGCAGATCGGTAAGGAGAAGGTTCAGGGAATCGGGAAGTATCACCATCGGGTGCCCTGTGTCCCCGATCAACTGGAACGGGAAGCGCTCTGCCGACTCCTCCTCACTCATCGCGTGTCCGACGAGAACGGTTCCGTTCCTCGGCCAGCCGTGTAAATTCAGCTGCACCTCCAACGTCATGGGCTTGCGGGGGAAGCCATCACCGACTTCGAAGGAGAAACTCATCTCACCGCGATTCTCGTCTGCCTGAACCGGCCATAATGCGAGAATCGGGGGCGTTCCGTGCCAACCCGTCCCGAAGCCCCGCCGCAGGAATTCCTGTGCCACCAAAAGGGCGTAAGCTTCCCAACACTCCAGCCCAACGCTGAACTTAAGGAACTTAGGCATAGCTCACCTCCTTCTTATGAGTCGGGGCGGGATTGAACCGAAAATATCGGAGCGATCTCCCGAAGATTTTCCGGAAGATCCTCGAGCGGAAAACCGATCGGATACGACACCCATTCCTTGCAGGATACGTCCATAACGGATTGCTCGCAGGTCAATTCAAAGGTGACCAACTCGCTGTTGTTCTCCGATGCCCAGTCGGGCGGGAAGATAACCGCGTGGCCAACCTTGGGCCATAAGCCATCCATCACGATCCAGACCGAAACCGTCCAGAGGTGACGGCTCATCCCAAATGCCACATCAAGCCGGTAATATCCGTCTTCGAGAGAGAAATCCATGCGTCTGAGCATGGGTTCCACGCCGGTACGACGACGATACAGTTTCTGCGCGACCAAAAAAGCGTATGACGCAAACAAGTCAAACTGCAGGCTGATGCCCATCCTTCCTCCTTTGTTTTATTCGATTTTAGCTATAGGATAGCACTCAAAGGGGGTCCAGTCAATTTTTGACCCTGACCAAAACAAACCTCAAGGGTTTATCTTTCCACTGTCCGGCGTAAGACACGCCGATGCGGGGTGTTGCTTCAACATCCTCTTCTCCAACTCCAACCCCCCGGTCTTCAATCCAAATCTCCCCGCTTTCAATCAAATCCTCTCCGTTAAGACGCCCATCAACTCCCAAGAACTTAGTGAGGCGCGCGGGACCCGAAACGCAGTCAAGCCCTCTAATCAAAACCGCCTGGGGATCATCCTTCTTTGCACAAACGACATTCAGAAGCCAATGCATTCCGTAGGTAAAGTAAACGTAAGCGTGGCCGGGAGGACCGTACATCGCTTCGTTACGCTTGGTCCTTCTTCCCCGCGCGGCGTGGGAAGCCAAGTCTTCCTTCCCTACGTAGGCCTCAGTTTCCATAATCTCTCCTTCCTTAACTTCGCCGTCGGGGAGTCGGCGCACCAAGAACTTTCCCAAAAGGGCGCGTGCAAGAGGCGTTGCGGGACGGGCAAAAAATTTGCGCCCGAGACGTTTCTTCATTCTTTGTAGTTGGGATTGCGGTGCAGCTCCGAGTAGAGCTTAACCCGATATGATGCGAGAACCTCGCGGGAAAGATCCACCGGATGAAAGAGGATGCGGTTGCGCTCGACGGT
>Ga0187886_1002218_pt1 | contig 15947 bp, 15 predicted proteins | sample June2016WEW_20_1_FD_133001 | JGI IMG/M metagenome (GOLD analysis project Ga0187886, IMG submission 133001) | Peatland microbial communities from SPRUCE experiment site at the Marcell Experimental Forest, Minnesota, USA - June2016WEW_20_150 | ecosystem: Environmental > Terrestrial > Soil >... | reverse complement strand
CCCGCTGAATGTATAATCGTCGGCTATGGTTACAGGCGGCGAAAATTTAACCCCGGCAATGAGACAGTTTCATCTGTTCAAACAGAAATACCCGGACTGCATCCTGTTTTTCCGGATGGGCGACTTCTACGAAACCTTTTTCGAGGACGCGAGGACCTGCTCGAAAGTTTTAGGGCTGACGCTGACCAGCCGGAGTAAAGACAGCGACAGCCCCATACCGCTTGCGGGTGTTCCCTGGCACGCGGTTGATGGCTACCTGCGCAAAATGCTCCAGGCGGGCTACAAGGTCGCCGTCTGCGAACAGGTAGAAAATCCTAAAACCGCCAAAGGGCTTGTAAAGCGCGACGTCGTTCGCGTCGTTACCCCCGGGACGCTCACCGATGATATTTTGCTTGAGGCCAAACAGGATAATTTCTTAGTCGCTGTCTGGCAGACAAACTCGACATCGGCCATAAGCTGGGTCGATATTTCAACGGGGCATTTTTTCGTCCAGCAGCTTATCGAACAGGAAATTTTAGATGAGATAGTCCGCCTTTCCCCCGCTGAATGCCTGCTGCCCGACAGGCGAGGCGAGTTGTTCGAAGCACAATCCAAAAAACTGGCCAAAGGTATCAGCGAATTGACAGGGGCATCAATTACTGAAAGGCCAGGGTGGTATTTCGACCCCTATCAGGCAAGGCAACGGCTGCTCAAGCATTTCGGAACAGCGACCTTAGAGGGTTTCGGAATTCAGGACGTCGATAGCGCGATTATCCCGCCTGCGGGCGCTATTATCGAATACCTCAACGAAACACAGAAGACCGCCCTTGCCCATATTTCCTCAATAAAAAAAGTAACACGAAAAAAATTCCTGCATATCGACCACACGTCCCTGCAGGGTCTTGAAATCCTGCGGACGATTCGCACCGAAGGTTCGAAAGGGACGCTTTTGGAATGCCTTGACCAGACGATGACGGCGATGGGCGGCAGGATGTTCCGTAACTGGCTTTGCAGACCGCTGTGTGAGCTTGAGGCAATCGAGGCACGCCAGGACGCCGTGGCAGAGCTTAAGGACAGCGATAATCAGGTCGCCCAAATCCGCAAGCTGCTTAGCGATATCGCAGACCCCGAGCGAATTGCCGCCCGTATCGCAACCGCCCGCGCTATCCCCCGCGACCTTGTGGCGCTGGCCCGAACGCTGCGACAGGTTCCCCAACTGCGGGATTCGCTTGGCCGATGCAGCGCCGGGTTGCTAAAGACGCTCACCTCTCAATGCGACAGTATGGACGAGCTTGCAGACCTGCTGGAGTCGGCGATTGAGCCGAATTGCCCTATGCGACTGACCGATGGCGGCGTGATTCGAGCGGGCTTCAATAAGGAATTGGATGAACTGCGCTCAATCTCGCACGACGGCCAAAGCTGGCTGGCGGCATACCAGAAAAAACAAATCGAACGCACCGGTATCGACAAGCTCAAGGTCGGCTTCAACCAGGTTTTCGGCTACTATATCGAAATCAGCAGAACGCTGGCCGACAAGGTCCCCGCCGATTACGTCCGCAAGCAGACAGTCAAAAACGCGGAACGATATATCACCGACGAACTGAAACAATACGAAACCCGCGCATTGGGCGCTGAAGAAAAGTCGCTCGCCCTTGAAGCAAAACTGTTCGAGGAAGTGCGCATCCAGGCGGCTGATTACATTCGCCGATTGCAGGCGCTGGCAGACACAATCGCACAGTGCGACTGCCTGTGCAATCTCGCCCATATCGCCAAACGTCGCGGCTACGTCAGGCCCAAAATGACTACCGGCAACGAGCTTGTCATAGCAGACGGCAAACACCCGGTGCTGGCGGAAATGCTTGGCGCCGAATTTGTCCCCAACGATATCGAGTTAGGGGTTAAGTCCGGGGACGTGATGATAATCACAGGCCCCAATATGAGCGGCAAAAGCACATATATCAGGCAGACCGCGTTGCTTATCCTGATGGCGCAGGCCGGGTCATTTATACCCGCAAAAGAGGCGACAATCGGCCTGGTTGACCGCATTTTTACCCGCGTCGGCGCATCCGATGAGCTTGTGCGGGGTCAGTCCACTTTTATGGTCGAAATGACCGAAACCGCCAACATCATCAATAACGCCACATCGAAATCCTTAGTCATTCTCGATGAGGTCGGCAGAGGCACAAGCACCTACGACGGCTTATCGCTTGCCTGGGCAATCACCGAGCATATCGCAAATAAAATCAAATGCCGGACACTTTTCGCAACACATTACCACGAACTGACCGAGCTTGCGGAGCTATTCGCCAACATCAAAAACTGCAACGTCGCCGTGCGTGAGTGGATGGACGAGGTGGTCTTCCTGCACAAAATCCTCACAGGCGGCACCGACAAATCCTACGGCATACACGTCGCCAAACTGGCCGGCATCCCCAGGCCGATTCTCGAACGCTCGAAGGAAATCCTGACAGAGCTTGAAACCGCCTTCCAAAAAGAAGCCGCCGGCTCACACCTTGCCAAACACAAAACCAAAACCCCCGACGCAGATTTGCTTTTCGTCCAGAAACACAAACCCGTCTTAGACAAACTCGCTTCTGTTGACGTGAACCGCCTCACGCCTATTGAAGCCATAAATCTTCTCAACCAAATAAAAGAGCAGATTAAGGAAAGCTGACATTTACTGTTTGTAATATTTCATCGCTTCAGGAATAAGGCGTTTGATATTGTTGATTCTCGTCGAGTCGGCGGGGTGGGTGCTGAGCAGTTCTATCGGTCTTGGGCCTTTATTGGCGGCGGCCATTCTTTCCCAGAAGCTGACTGCCTCATTGGGATTGTAGCCAGCCATTGCCATAAATATCAGGCCCATACGGTCGGCCTCGTTTTCGTGAACCCGGCTGTATGGAAGAAGGACGCCGACCTGGGTCCCCAGGCCGTATGATTTCATAAACAGGTCCTTTGTCTGTTCGGGCTTATTGGCAAGCGCCTCGGACAACGCCATTCCACCAAACTCAACGAGCAATCCCTGCGACATCCGTTCCGAGCCGTGCCTGGCGATTGCGTGCGCAATTTCGTGGCCCATAACCACCGCCAGCCCCGCTTCATTCTGTGCGACAGGCATCAGGCCGGTATAGACCACGACCTTGCCGCCGGGCATACACCACGCGTTTACATTGGGGTCTTCGACGAGATTGAACTCCCACTGGTAGCTCTTTATCCGGGACGAAAGGTTATTCTCTGCGCAGTATTTCTCGACGGCCTTTTGAATTCTTACACCTACGTTTTTAACCATTTGCGTTTGCTGGGCGTTATTACTGAGTTTGTTTGTAGACAGGAATTCCTTATAGGACTGCAAACTCATCGTATTCATCATCGAGTCGGGAACAAAATTGAGCTGCTTTCGACCCGTTAATGCGACCTGCGTGCAGGAGTTTTGCATCAATAAAATACCGCACAAGGCAATGATTTTTAAAATAATATCCCGTTTCATAACGTTTCTCCTGTGTTCTTAATATTTATTTTTGACACATTTTACCTGCGAGAGCGCCTGTTGACCAGCAGATTTGCAAACTGTAGCCGCCGCAGGGGCCGTCGGCGTCGAGGACCTCGCCGGCAAAGAACAGGCCGGGACAAATTTTGGACTGCATTGTCTTGGAATCAATCTCACCTATTGCCACGCCACCCCGTGTAATAACTGCTTCCTCAATCGGTCTTGCTGCTGTAATTGACAAAGGCAGTTTCTTCAGTAATTGGATTATTTGCCTTCGCTGCTCTTTTTTGAACTGGTATCCCTTAGTTTCGGCGATGAGCGCCCATCTGCAAAGAAACCCCGCCAATTTTTTGGGGATGAGATCGAAAAGAACGTTGATGATGATTTTGCGGGAATATTGCGAAAGCTGACCGAGCAGGTATTGCTCGAGCTTTTCCTCGTTCATCGCGGGGACAATATCGAGCAGGATTTGGATTGGTTTTTGCGCGGGCCCGCCTCGCCGCACAGCGGCGGGCGAGGTCTCGCTATCGGCAGAGCCGATGGCGGACAGGTAATCGGCTAATAACCTGCTCAAGTCAAGAACAGCAGGCCCGCCTATGCCATCGTGCGTAAAAATCATCGGACCTTCAACGCTTACCTTTTTATTATCAATCACAGTTGATATTTTAACACGTGCCAGAGACGTGCCCGCCAAGTCGAGCGTCCATTTTTCTTCCGTGAGCAACGGCACAAGAGCGGGTCTTGGTTCGATGATTGTATGGCCGAGGGATTTTGCCAGCTTGTAGCCATCGCCCGTCGAGCCGGTTTGGGGAAAACTGAGTCCACCTGTTGCAATAATAATCTTATCAGCAAATATAATCTCCTTACCCATAGAAACAGTAAATTGGCAGTTTTGAGTTTTAAGTTTTGAGTTTTGAGTTATCTTATCAACCCCCCTACTAAATATAAATTGCACATTCATCTCCTGACATTGGCGGATAAGAACATCCCGAACATCGGACGCTTTTTCACTTACCGGAAAAACGCATCCGGCCTCATCAACCTTTGTTGCCAAGCCCAATTGTGTGAAAAACTCCCGCGTATCATCGGGCGAAAGCTCATATAAACTATGCCTCAGGAACCGCCCCGCTTTGCCGTAGATTTTTACAAAATCCTCGATTTCGCCTGTATGAGTGAGATTGCACCTTCCGCCGCCGGTTAAAAGCAGCTTTTTGCCGGCTTCCGGATTTTTTTCGATTAAGATTACTTTCGCACCCGCCTGCGCCGCGAAAATAGCCGACATCAAGCCGGCAGGCCCTGCGCCGATTATACAAACCTTTTTTTCCATAGGTATGTTCATATTACCATTATCGCTTCTTTGTCCTGCTTTTGAAATCAGATTGTTGTCGCCGGAAAGGTCTGATATATTAAACACCGGTTTGGATACGAATTATGCCAGATACTCGAAACCACAGAGGGCCGAATCCGGCAGACGCGGAATTATTTGCGCCGCAGAAAACACCCGGCCTGCGCCTCGCGGTCGCTGATTATTCGCTATTATTAACCAAAGGTTACGCCGAAACAAGCGCATTGAAACTTGTCGGCGACAGGTTCGGACTCACCCAAAGGCAGCGATTAGCCGTGATGCGATGCTCCTGCTCAGACCAGAATCTCGCTAATCGTAAAAGCCGGCAAATCGATATCAGCTCAGTCGCTGGCCAATCGATTGCCATTGACGGCTATAACCTGTTGATAACAATCGAGGCCGCAATGAGCGGCGGGCTGATTTTCCTCGGACGCGACGGCTGCTGCCGTGATTTAGCGAGCATTCACGGAACTTATCGCAAGGTTACTGAGACAATTCCAGCAATCGAGTTAATTGGTAATTTTTTGCAACAGGCCGGCATAACCAGGGTTTTGTGGTTATTGGACAGCCCCGTTTCAAACAGCGGCCGACTAAAAACACTCATCCGCGAAATCGCTGAAAAGAATAACTGGCAATGGCAAATCGAGCTTGTTACAAGCCCCGACGCCATTCTTATTAAAAGTGATTCGATTGTCGCAAGCAGCGACAGCATCATTTTAGACGGCTGTAAGAAATGGGTCAATTTAGCCGGCGAAATTGTAAAGACCAGAATCGCTGACGCAAAAATAATCAATATCGTAACAACGCCATAACCAACGCCATTATAATAAGTTACGAACCAGATATACGATACCGGCCAAATTTTACTGCCGCGATTTCGGCTGTCGCGCATTTATAATAGTGATGATGGCTAACCCTTTACAAACCGGTTTGAACAGGAAATTGGACGTGAGCGAACTTAGCGGCTTCGAATTCGACCCAGACCTGATGACGCAGGCCAAAAGCGACCCCGGGGTATTTACGCGATTGTACCTGCGGCATTATGACGCGGTGTTCGGATACTGCGTGCACCGGCTTTTTGACAGGCACGCGGCGGAAGACGTTACATCGCAGGTTTTTCTCAGTATGGTGCAGGGTTTCGAGAAATTCGAAGGCGGCGAGCGGCAGTTCCGCAACTGGCTTTACAGAATCGCAACAAATGCCGTAAATGAGCACCTGAGAAAAACCACCAGGCGAAACACGATTTTGGCCTGGATTCGGCAACAACCGAGCGAGAACGCTGGTGATTGCCCCCCTGCCGATGAACTGCAATACAACCATGTCATCGTAAAGAAAGTGATGCTCACGCTCAAGCCGAAGGAACAGGCCATCGTTACAATGCGTTTTTTTGAAAACCTCAAAACTGAAGAAATTGCCGAGGTGTTCGGCATAAGCGCCGCAACGGCCCGCAGTCAGTTATCGCGGGCCTTAGCCAAGCTGCGAAAGCATATCTCTTCAGCCCGGATTAACGGGCAGGAGGAAAAAATATGAATCACGATGAAAGACAATTCGAAGAGCTTGTAAAAAAAGTGAATCTTGACGACAAACCCGATTATCGTCATCGCGAAAAGCTTCAGCAGCAGCTCCTGGCCGCTTTTGCAGGACACCAGTGGCAGCAGGAAAGACAATCCCAAATCGGGATTTGGAGAACAATTATGCAAAGCAGAATTACAAAATTCGCAGCAGTTGCCGCTGTTCTGGCCATCGCAGGCATAGTGTCGGTTCAATTAGTAACCGGGACAAAGGCATACGCACAGGTCGTTGAGATGATTAAAAAAGCCCGGACGGTTGTTTTTACACAGGTAACGCAGGATAATCAGGGCAACGGTGAAACTATTAAGACCGACTTTGCCTACAAGGAGCCGGGGTATCTGCGAACGAGCACCGTTGACGGTTACGTCTGTGTAGCAGATTTCACAACCGGCAAAATGATATCAATCGTGCCGCAACTCGGTTATACCCTCGCCGACTTAAACAGTTTACAAAAAAGAGGTTCATCAGGACCCTTGGATTCTATAGAGGCGATGAAAAACCTGCCTGAAAAAGCCGACGAGAAACTCGGCGCCCGCGAAATCGACGGCATCGAGTGCGACGGCTACAAGGTTACACAGGGCGACCTCACCACAAACGTCTGGATTGATGCAAAGACCGGTGACCTTGTGCAGGTAGAGCAGAAATACGCAAGCGCCCCCGGAATGAACAAGATAATCAAAAATATTAAATTCGATGTCGAGCTTGATGAAACACTATTCAGTTTGACGCCGCCTGCCGGTTTAAAGGCACACAATAATGTTGAGCTTAAAAGCGATGGTTCCGGCGAAACAGAAGAAACATTTGTAAACTGGCTGCGGTGGTGGGCAGGCGCCAACGTCGATGAGACGTTCCCGCCGGTTGTGATTGGACCACAGATAGCCAAAATTACCACGGAAATGGGGCGACAAGGAAAGCTTAAAGGGGAATCATGGAATAATGCTGACCCGCAACTAATGTTCCAGGCGCTGCTTTTCACGTCTAAACTGCCGAAAGACAGCAACTGGCGGTATGCAGGAAACGGCGTGAAAATCAACACACCCAATACGCCGATATTCTGGTATAAGCCAGCCGGCAGTGAGAAATACCGGGTTATTTACGCCGACCTGACTGTGCAGGAATTAACAGCAGACCAATTGCCGAAATAAGCAGTTTAACTCAACGACACGCCGTCTCTATCTCTCCTCTCAAGAGACGGCGTTTTTTTATGCGCTTCCTAAAAATGTAATTTTGCCTATACTAAAACACAGGGTGCAATCGTGTTATTAGTGAACGGCGCTCGTTAAAAAGGTTTTCAACTGGAACCAGATGATAGAAGACGAAATTTTGAAATGGCGGTTCAGACAGGGCAGTAAAGAGGCATTGTGCCGGATTTACGAGAAGTATCTCGACTATCTGCTGACTTTGGCGGTGTGCCTGTCAAACGATTTCAATACCGCCCAGGACATTGTGCACGATGTTTTTGTTCGATTTGCCGCCTCCTGGAAAGATTTTAACCAGCGGGGAAACCTTAAAAGCTATTTGACAACCTGCGTAGTGAATCAGGCACGGGACAATTCTCGCAAAACGAGACGCCAGCCAGACGAATTAAAGGAAGATACTCTGATTGGCTCTGAATCGGACTGCCCTGAACATTTAGTGACAGGCAATGAAACATCGCATCAACTGAACAGAGCTATCGCCGAACTGCCGGATGAGCAGCGAGAAACAATAATCCTGCATTTGAAAGGCGGGATGAAATTCAGGGAAATAGCGGCCCTGCAGGGCGAGTCAATCAACACCGTTCAGGGTCGTTTCCGATACGGATTAGACAAACTGCGGTCAATGTTGAATGAAGAGGTGCAAAAATGAGACCGGCAGAAAATATAGAAAGTGCGTTAAAGAAAATGAATTTTTCAGCCGGCGCCGAATTGCGTGAAAAAATATTAACCGACGCATTGAAGGCGCACTGGCAAACAAGAGCACAACCGACTTTCGAGAAGCCGGATATCTGGAGAACTATTATGAAAAGTAGAATCACAAAATTTGCAGCGGCGGCAGCCATCCTTGCTGTCGCAGGCATAGTGTCGATTCAATTCCTGACCGGGACAAAAGCTTATGCCCACGTAGTCGAAGGACTTCGAAATGCCCGGACTGTTGTTTTTACGCTTATCACACAGTCAAATCAGGGAAATGGCGAAACCATAAAAACTGACATCGCATACAAAGAGCCGGGACATCTGCGGACAACAACCGTTGATGGTTACGTCGCGATTGTTGATTTCTCAAGCGGCAAAATGATATCAATAGTGCCGCAGGGCAACTACACCCTCGGCGATTTAAACAGCCTAAATAAAACCGGTTCGACGGGTCCTTTAGCTTCTATTGAAGCGTTGAAGAACCTGCCGGCAAAGGCAGATGAAGACCTCGGTGAAAAGGAAATAGATGGCATCGACTGCGACGGCTACAAAGTTATACAGGGCGACCTCACCACAAACGTATGGATTGACGCAAAGACCGGCGACCTTGTGCAGGTGGAGCAGAAATATGCAAGCGCACCCGGGATGAACCGGATAATCAAGAACATCAAGTTCAACATTGAACTGAACGATTCGCTGTTCAGCTTGACGCCGCCGGCGGGATTTAAATCGTTCGGCATTGAGCTTAAGAGCAATGGTTCAGACGAGACCGAAGAGACATTCATTAACTGGCTGCGATGGTGGGCCGGCGCCAATATCGATGAGACGTTTCCCCCGATTGTGGCAGGTTCTGAGATGGCAAAGGTTGTTATGGATATGGCGCAACAGGGCAAGCTCAAAGGAGAATTATGGAAAAACGTTGACCCGCAGATGATGTTCCGGGCGGGGCTTTTTGTTGTCCACCAGCAAGATTGGCGATACGCTGGTAATGGCGTGAAAATCAACACCCCCGATACGCCGATATTCTGGTATCGACCGGCGGGCAGCGAGAACTACCGCGTCATTTATGCAGACCTGACCGTGCGAGAATTATCCGCCGACCAGATGCCTAAATAACCTGTGCTCCAAAAAAAGGATACGCCGTCGGACCAAATACCCGACGGCGTTTTTTTTATCGGTAGGGTGTGCTGCCCTGAGAAATTCCTTTGGAATTTCCAGGACTATGTCCCGGGAATCCTTCGGATTCCACGGGGTGCACACCAATTAAAGGTGGGCATAGCCCACCCTACAATTTAAAGCTGACCAACGGCTTTGCGAAGCTCGTCGCAAACGATGGCAATCTCGGCTTTAGTGAGATTGTTGTAGTAAGGCAGCGCAATCGTCCTGTCGGCGATTGATTCAGTTACGGGGAAATCGCCCGGTTTGAAGCCGAACTTCTCGACCATAAACTGCTGCAAATGAACGGGCGTAAAATAATTGCTAACCTGGATACCAGCGTCCCGCATCGTCTGCAAAACCTTTTCACGGTTCTGGCGTGTGAACCGCTCGGTTAGACGGATTACAAATACAAACCAGTTGATATCACAGCCCGCGGGTTCTGTCGGAACGACAAACCTGTCGTCGCCTGCGAGATTTTCCTGATACCACTTAGCAACCTGCTTGCGTTTGCGGCTGATTTCCTCGATTCTCGAAAGCTGCACAAGACCGAGCACGCAATTTATATCACTCAACCTATAATTATAACCCAGCCGCTCGTGGCTGAGCCACCCGCCGGTTTTGCCGCGGCCCTGATTGCGAAGCGAAACGCACATATCAGCAAGGTCATCGTCATCAGTGAGAACCATCCCGCCTTCGCCGGTGGTGATTTGCTTATTGGGATAAAAAGCGAAAGTGCTCATTTTGCCGAAGGTTCCGGCCTTTTGGCCGTTGAGAGATGAACCCAGCGCCTCGCAACTGTCCTCAAGAACGAGCAGATTGTGCTTATCGGCAATTTTGCAAATTTTATCGAAGCCGGCGGGATTACCGAAAACCTCGACGGGCATAATCGCTTTTGTTTTTTTTGTGATTTTCCTCTCAATCAAATTGGCGTCTATATTCATACTAACCGGGTCAATATCGACAAACACCGGCTTTGCCCCCGTCATTATCACAACGTTGGACGTCGCGATAAAAGTAAAAGGCGTCGTGATTACCTCGCTCGCCTCGCTTCGCGGGCGAAGCGGGTCGCCGGGCCCGATTCCCAGTGAGAGTAAACACAGATACAGGGCGCTTGTCCCGCTATTGACGGCGACCGCCCGCTTAACGCCGATATATTTCGCAAAATCACGTTCAAACTCAGGCAGCTTAGGCCCTAACGAAAGGTCGGGGCTTCGCAGCACGTCGGTAACCGCCTGAATTTCCTTCTCAGTAATGTCCGGCCTTGAAAGATATATGCGCATAATCAGCGATTATCGACAACCGGCCAGCAATAATCAATTGTTTTTTAAGAAGGGAACCGCTCTGACTTATCGGACGTAGTAATAATCATAATACTTGATACAAAGCTCACAACCTGAATAAACGACAAATTGCTAAACAAGGTGTGTTTTAAGGTCGATTAAATGAGCGAATTATTCAGCGAAGGAACTATAAAAATGGCAAAAGGTAAAAATGTCCTGACAACCGGAGACGTTGCGAAAATTTGCAACGTCGCACCGCGAACCGTTTCAAAATGGTTCGACAGCGGCCAGTTGAAGGGCTATCGCATCCCCGGCAGCAAAGACCGCCGAATCCCCCTAAACGAGCTTCTTCGATTTATGAAACAACATAATATGCCCCTGCCCAATCTGCCGGCGGGCAGAATGCGGGTCGTTATCGTGGATAACAACGGCTATGCAAAAGACGGACTGGTTGAATCACTCAAGGCAAAATCGGACTTTGAAATCAGGGTTGTCAAAACCAGCTTCGAAACCGGGACAGTCCTTCAAAAATTCGCGCCCCACGTCCTGCTGGTAAACCTGCTCTCGAAAGACATCGACGCCTCGGAAATCTGCAAAAATATCAGGGCAGACGAAGAGCTGAGAACCATCAAAATCATCGCCCTTGCCAATCACCTTACGCCAAGCGAGGCGACCGCCCTTCTGCAAAAGGGCTTTGACGGCTACGTTTCCCAGCCAAACGACGCATCTGAAGTCATCAGAAAAATAGAAGAAACCGTCGCAACAGCTTAACAATCGCACTTTCGTGAAATACACGTCGCACCTCCCAAAATTTTTCAAATTTGGTATTGACAAAAACGGCAGGATGTGGTAGAATGGAATAATTATGAAGCAGATTAACCGCAAAAAAGTCAATATGTGGTGGCGGCCTGTTGGACAATCCGACGGGCAGGCGGGAAATCTGCATTAAAAGATAAAAAAATAAAAGGTAATGAACGCGGCCTGTTGGATTAAAACAACAGGCCGCTTTTTTTTATTGTAATTTGAACGGGACACAGATAAACATAAAGCACTAAGGGAAAAACCGTATGGATGATTACAGGCAGATAATACAAAACGCAAAGCCGGGTGAGATAATACCCATTGTCAAACGGCTCGATATAGCCGACCCGATGGACTTTTTCGCCAAAATCAGCGACTACGGGAGGTCGAAAAACTGCTGTCTGCTGGAATCGCGTGAATACCTCGCGGGAAGCTCGGCACTGAGTTTCGGCACAGCCAAACCAGCCCTGTATATTACGGGCACAGGCAACCGCTTCGAAATACGGGCATTGAACAAGACAGGCAAAAGAATGATTTCATACCTGACGTTTGACAGCGGGAAATTCAGCTTTTGCCAAACCGTGGACTTCAGTTCCGAATATATTAAAGGGACCATAAAAAAACCCGATGTGCTGGTTGACGAGCAGACCCGGCTTCAAAGCACAAATCAGATGGACGTCCTGCGGGCAGTGGCATTTGCTTTTCGGCTGGCAAGCAAACCCTTCCGCGTAACCTGCGGATTGTTAGGCGCTCTTAGTTACGATTTCATCGACCAGTTCGAGAAACTTCCCGCAAATGAAAGCGACCTGCTCGGTAATCCCGATTACGAGCTGTATTTCGCGGACAACATCTTCCTGATGGACCACGAGCACAATCAGGGATACGTCGTCGTTAATTGCATAATAACCAACGGCGACCCTGAGCAGGTGATAGCGGAGGCACAGGACTGTTTCGACTATTATGAAAACATCGCCCGGCTGGATACCCCTAAGCCGAAAAAACAAAAGCCCCCCCTGCTGGAACCATCGACAGATACTAATCAGAAAGAATATGAGAATATGGTGCGGACGGCGCAGAAGCACATTTTAGACGGCGACATTTTTCAGGTGGTCTTGAGCAGGACAAAGGTCGAGCCGTGCGCCGATGAGCCGTTGGACGTATATAAGCGATTGCGCGAGCTGAATCCGTCGCCGTATATGTTTTACATAAGCACGCCGAATACGACGCTGCTCGGCTCAAGTCCCGAATTGAACCTGCGCGTAAGTGGGACCGAAAACCGCGTAGTGGAAATCAGGCCAATCGCGGGAACAAAGCCGAGGGGCAAAATCAACGGCAAACTCGACGCCGATATCGATTTCAGATACGAAGCGGAATTGAAAATCGACCGCAAAGAACTGGCCGAGCATATGATGCTGGTTGACCTTGCCAGAAACGATATCGCCCGCGTCGCTGAGCCGGGAAGCAGGGTCGTAACAGAACTGTTGACCGTCGAAAAATACGAATCGGTGCAGCATTTGGTCAGCAACGTAAAAGGGACGCTTGCCAAAAACCTCGATGCGTTAAGTGCGTATCTTGCGACTATGAATATGGGAACGCTGACCGGCGCGCCGAAAATCGAGGCAATGAAAATAATCAGGCAGCTCGAAAAGACCAAACGCGGCTACTACGGCGGCGCGGTAATGTACCTGACGGTTGACGGCCAATTCGACAGTTGCATCACAATCAGGAGCTTACAAATTAAAGACCAAAAGGCATATATCAGGGTCGGCGCTGGGATAGTACACGACAGCGTCCCGAAAACCGAATACGAGGAAACTGAGCACAAGGCGGGGTCGTGTATGCGAGCACTGGCACGAGGAAAAAAGGGGGATAATGTATGAGCACAAAAAACAGAAAATGCCTGTTCATCGACAATTTCGATTCGTTCACGTATAACCTCGTTGATGACTTTTGCAAACGCGACTGCCAAGCGAAGGTATATCGTGCGGACACCTCGCTCAATGACCTTAAGAAGGTAGCCGACGATTTTAAGCCGGATTTATTGGTGATTTCACCCGGCCCCGGGACGCCTGCCTCGGCAGGAGTAACGCTCGAGGCAATCGGTTATTTCAAAGACAGGATGCCGATATTGGGGGTATGCTTAGGGCATCAGGCAATCGTTGAGTATTTCGGCGGTAAAATAGGCCACGCACCTGAGCCGGTTCACGGCAAACCTTCGCGGGTTACGCACAATGAAAAAGAGCTGTTTGCCGGCGTCGAAAACCCACTGCAGGCGGGCCGATACCACAGTTTATGCGCTACCAAACTACCGGATTGTCTGGAAGCGACTGCTGAATTTGAGGGCGTCAATATGGGTATCAGGCACAGGAATCTGCCGATTTTCGGTGTGCAGTTTCACCCCGAAAGCATACTTACGCCGTCGGGCGGGAAAATTATCGAAAACATTTTGGAAATCGCTGTGAAACACCGCAACAGCTAAAGGGTCAGATTATGGCAACGATAACTGAATATATCGAAACGGTAATCAGGGGTGAAAACCTCACGTTCGAGCAGGCGGGCAGGGTTCTGGATGTCATTTTCGAAGGCGAAGTGCCTGAAACGCAAATCGCGGCTTTTTTGACGGCTATGCGGTGTAAGCCGGTAACAGCCCCGGAGCTTGCCGGCCTTGCCAAATCGCTGCGACAACACGCGGTCAGGGTAACTGTTGATGTCGTTAACCTCGTCGATACCTGCGGCACGGGCGGGGCAATGGTTAAGACGTTCAATATCTCGACCGCCGCGGCGATTGTCGCGGCGGGCGCCGGCGTTCACATCGCAAAACACGGTAATCGCGCCATAACCAGTAAATGCGGCTCGGCAGACGTCCTGACGGCGCTGGGCGTCAATATCGAGGCAGGCCCCGATTGTGTCGCCCGATGTATAAAAGAGGCGGGTATCGGCTTTATGTTTGCGCCCAAATACCACCCGGCGATGAAACACGTTCAGCCGGTGCGAAAGGCGCTGGGTTTCAGAACGGTTTTCAACATATTAGGCCCGCTTGCAAACCCGGCGGGAGCAGGCGCACAGGTTATGGGAGTGCCTGAGCAAAACCTGATGCCGGTTGTCGCCGAGGCGCTGAACCTGCTGGGCGTCTGCCGCGCTATGATTGTCAACAGTAACGGCCTCGACGAAATCAGCACTATGGGGCCGACTAAAATAACCGAACTCAAAGCTGGCAAATTAACAAATTGGACGTTAAATCCGCAAGATTACGGTCTAAAGCCGGCAACACACGAAACGCTGGCCGGCTCCGACGCTGCTGGTAACGCCGGTATCGTTGGCGATATCCTCAAAGGCGAAGCCGACGGCCTGCGAAAAGATATTGTTGTCTTAAACGCCGCTGCGGCGATAATTGTGGGCGGTTTGGCCGATGATTTTGCAAACGCGATGAAAATCGCCGCAAAGGCAATCGACAGCGGCCAGGCGTTGCATCGGCTCGAAAAAATGATTGAGATTTCAAAAAGTTAATCGCGTCTAATATAATGAAAAAGACACTGGGTAGCACTGATGAAATTAGACACAGATTTACACGGATTAACACGGTTTTTTATTTTTGTTTTTAACAGTGTAAATCAGTGTTAATCTGTGTCTAATTAATGGCTAAAAAAAGGGACTCAAAAACAAGATGATAGCTGTAAAAGTGAAAATTTGCGGTATCACCAATTACGAGGACGCCGTAGCGGCCGCCGATATGGGCGCCGATATGCTCGGCTTTAACTTTTATCCCAAAAGTCCCCGCTATCTTACCCCCGATGATGCCGCCAAAATCATCGACAAGCTGCCCGGCTACGTTGACGTCGTGGGCCTTTTTGTCAATGACCCGTTCGAACGCATCGAACAGGCAATCGACCAGTGTCATCTCGACTGGATTCAGTTCCACGGCGATGAGCCGCCCGAATTTACCGAGCAGTTCAACACTTTCAACGTGCGGACAATCAAGGCGCTTCGCGTCAAAGACAAAAATGACATCAAACTCGCCGAGGAATACTTCACCGACGTGATTCTGTTAGACGCCTTTGACCCGAAAAAATACGGCGGGACGGGGCTTTCCTTCGACTGGAACATCATCGGGAATATCACAAAACGGGTGTTTCTGGCCGGAGGGATAACCGCTGAAAATGTTACAAAGGCGATCGACTTGGGCATTTACGGAATCGACGTTTGCAGCGGCATCGAATCGAAACCCGGCAAAAAAGACCACGTAAAAATGCAGAAACTCTTCGATAAAATACGGGAAATACGAGGTTAAAGCTACTGAGTGCACGAAGATCACAGAGATAAGAAAAAAAGAAATTAAAAGGAGAACACAATGAAACGAATCTTATTTTTGATAGTGTGTGCATTTTTGATTCCCACTACTTTTGCTGATGTGAAGATTCCGGATAATAATG
>Ga0187886_1002217_pt1 | contig 15969 bp, 18 predicted proteins | sample June2016WEW_20_1_FD_133001 | JGI IMG/M metagenome (GOLD analysis project Ga0187886, IMG submission 133001) | Peatland microbial communities from SPRUCE experiment site at the Marcell Experimental Forest, Minnesota, USA - June2016WEW_20_150 | ecosystem: Environmental > Terrestrial > Soil >... | reverse complement strand
ACCATAACGTGTGGCTTGCAGGCTACGCCATTTCAAAAGGGATGAGAATCAAGTACAGCGAAGGCCTAATCAAAGACAACAGCATAATCGCGGGGGAAAACGAAAAAGAAGTGTTTACCACCTTAGGTTTACCCTACCCGTTGCCTTCTGAGCGGGAGATAGTTGACAGCAAACCCGTTTGGATGCAGCCTGAAAAATTGTGTATAGGACGAGACTAAAGCGCAAAAGGTCTATTCTAATCCGCGTTTTTTCTTGACGAAGTTGACGAAATCTGGAGCAAAATTCTTGTCCAGCATTAAATGAGTCGTATCAGGAACGTTCCAATCGTTAACAAACTTTTCATCAACGTATCCAATGTCAATGTGGACGCGACCAGCTAACTTTCGTTTTAACGGGTCATGCAATGTATCGTGCAATCTGAGGAAGTAGTAGTCTCCGCCTTTAGATGGAGTAAGTTACAACGCCATGCGCATCTTGGTTCAAGTCTGCATAATCTTGAATTTCTTTAGGAGTTGGCTTAAGTTTCTCCAATTCCTCCAACGCGGCAGAAACAATTTCAAAAGCGGTTTTCCTCATGCTGCCAACCACTTCTTCTTGAGCCAAGCAAGCCCAAGTGAATAACCGACACTCTGGGGAATATGGTTTCTCTTCATCTTCTTTCCTTCCGGCCTTTCTTCTTTGTTTCCATAACAACCTTCCAAAGAGATCAACCTCTTATCTGTTCGCAGAGGTTAAAGCCAACCACTTTTCCTTCATAGTCAATTTGAAACGATACATTCCTCTTTTTCTCCCTTCGTTCCCTTATCATTATCGATGAGATCAAATTTATTTTCGACGAAGCGCATCAAAGGTGTCTTCACGTTTGAAGAGTAACCTTGAAGTACTGCACTTTTTTGAATCGTCCACTTGTAGAAACCACCGTTTTTTCGTGGTACATGATAAACTTTACAATTTCTCCTGAAACTCGCTTTCTTTAGACATATTCAAACCTCATAAAAACAAAATGGTTGCAACGACCTATCTGTGACAAACCTACTTTTGAAGAAAACGTCAACTTCCACTACTTCCTTTTGAGAAAGCTCCGTGAACCTAGTGCAATCTGGATCGTAGAACATCAGAACATCTTCATCGTAGTTCACTGTACGAGCAGAAAATCTGTAGATTCTTCCAAGAGATAGTTTTTCGACTTTTGGAGCATCTTCATTATAGAACAGCATCCGACCGGGCATTCGCCCATTTGTTGTTGCAATCATGGATTGCGCTTCGGCGACGGTAAATCTTACCAATTTATACTCCATTACTTTTGGAAATGCAAGACCGACACATAATGCCACATTTTCGCAAACATCCATTGTTTTCCACCCAGTCACTCTATTCGGCTACTTCTTTTTTCAAGAACTTGCCTTAACCTGGTTTGGTAACTCAAAATTGATTTTTCAAGCTCGTCTATTTGCGTTCTCATACTCTCAGAGGTTCTCAATGCCGTATTGTTGGCCTTCCTTAGCTTGTCGATAATTGCATTGACAGTCTGCAAATCAGCGACAGCCTTGTCCAACTCTATTAAGTCAACAAGATTTTTTGATTCATCTTCAGGAGGGTCTGCGATCTGAAGCACTTCGAGTACCTCTCTTGCAGTAACCCAGGTTCTTTCTTCCAGGCACGTTACAGCTATAGTTAGTTTTTCTTGCGGCCTGAACAATACTCTCATCGGACGAAACGCCTCTGGAAGATTGGTTTTAGTGTCGTATACTAGCATGGCCTGCGTTGCTCCGTACTTTCGGGCATGGCGGCACACTTCTTCGAGGTGTTTTCCAGAATACTTTTGGGATCCAGCCTTTCTCTCCAGAGATATTTTTCGTCCATAATCGCCCCCGTTCATTCCTAAGTAAGGAACAACCAAGGCATCTGGTTCTCCCGCTCCTCCTTTCGGTTCTAATATGTCTTGAGCAAACTCAGCCTTCCATGATTCCGCGATAACACCTTCCCCAACCCGACCCAGCGTAGTAGGCTTATTAATCAAACTGTTAATGCTGTTGCGGAGTTCTCTCACTTCACAGCCTATTGAAAAGTCAGATTTTTCTGTATTGGTCTTGATTTCAACAAGTTTTTCTTGAAGATCCGTTTTGACTTCTTTGAACCCTTCCTTAATGTCCTTAGGAAGTCTATCTATCAGCTGCCCAAGTTTCTCCATCAATGGATTTAGCGTTCCGTTGAACATAATTAGTGGCGCTTCTGTGGTGCTTTTCTCCATGCTTTCCAGTTTCTGGGAGAGTTCTTTGTTTACCTCGTTGAATTCTTCCTTGATATCCGCTGGAACGCTCTCTGTTAATTTGGACATCTTTTCCATAAGCAGGTTCGCATTTTCAACAAGCAAGCCTATTGGAGTCACAACGGTAAGGGCGATTTGTTCTTGAATTTTCTTGAAATATTCTTCAAGCGCGGACTTGTTTGAGACGTCAATTTTTATTCCCGGAACCTTCTCAATTAGGAGGCGCAGAATTGTCAGCGCTTCATCCAACGTGCCCCCCGCAGAGTGTTCAAGAAGAAATAATAAGTTGTTTTCGGCGATTTTGAATTCGTTAAAGGACACATTACTTTGGCATAAGGGGCATTCAATTTCGCCATCTCTTTTTGGCATAGGGGTTAACAATTCAGTTCAGCCTCATACATGGGAATCATGGTTTTTCGATAAGCAGAGCGAAAGGGCAGTGGCAACTTCTTGCAGTTGACCTGTTCTGATGGGAACTCCCGGTTAGGCTCATCTTTGATTCTATTGGAAAACTTATGCAAGCAGACCAAACTTTTTTCCTTTTTGTTCATGTTTCAGCCTCTTGAGAGTTTGAGATTTCAAATATGGTTTGGCTGGGCAGGAAGAAAAGTATCAGTTTGCCTTCATGTTCTTTGACAGCCGCCTTAAATTTGTAATGTTTTCCAAGAACTAGTTGCTGAATCGCTGTAGCGTCAGAATCCCATAAGAACATTTGCCCTCTCTTCCAGCTTTTCTGAGTTTTAACCCAAAAAACGGCTTGGCTAACTTGGAGTTCATTGTGGCAGTTCTTTATTCTTCGAATAGCACTAAGACCTACTAGCTCTCCTTCCAATTCGTCAACATTTACAGCTTCCACTTCACATATTTCGAACATTTCACTCAGCACCTACCTGTTGCTTCATCTTTACATGTACCTCTTTCGAATAACTTCCACTCTTTCTCCGTTGACATGTTCAACAAGGAAAATGTAGGTGACTTCATGTCCACAATTCAATCTTCGTTTCTGAATTTGTTCCATTATTATCTTAACGGAGTTCGAAAATCTAGTCCATTTGCTGCAAATCGGGCACCATTCTTCACTTATAAACTTCTGAGCGTGAACGAAGAAAACTCCTTCCAAACACTTTTCCAGATGATTCGCCATATTTTTTGAAATCATTTTTAATCACTTTCCAACTCGTTATATTTGTTGATAACTTGTACAAGTCATTAACTTGTGAAATTATATAAATATTCCGCTTAACAGATAACCAACTGATTGGTGCAAATGGTTAAACCATTACCAAAATGGTTATTCCTTCGATATGCAAGAATCTGGAAAGAAAAAAATAGCGCTGAATTTGGATATGATGAAATTAGAGCTTTATTAAGAGAAAGAGATGATCGAACACTTAGCGTTATATTGTCAGATCTGAGAAGGAACGGTTGGTTGGAGGTTACATTAGATCCACTAGATGCCCGGAAGCGAACCTACCGATTAAGGAATCCGGAAGAAATGGTGGAAGAAATTGCTAGAGAATCTAAACTCTAATCGTTTTCGTATGAGTTATCAACATCCGCGCGCTTTCTCCGCACAACAAATTTCTCTGGGGATATCTTGTCAGCGATTTCCCAGCCTTCTTCTATCGTTTCAACAAGTTGCTCGATGGAAACTATCTTCGCGTCATAGCGTTTAGAGTTGCCATTTCCTTGATGATTATTGGTCACACAAGAGGCTTTGTTAACGTCTGAACAACTCGCATTTTGTAAGAAAGAATTTGGCGAGCCATTCGGGAGACTCATTTCGCTCGGCTTTACGTTTGAATTAGTGCTGAATCGACTCCATTCTTTGAGGCTCTTTTCATCCCACAATGCCTTTATAGCATCTGTTTTTCTGCCGCAGTTTGGACAGATATTGAAGTCGTAGCGAAGTTCTTGTCCACAAACGCATTCAGGCGTTGGAATACCGATTCTTACACCACAGTTTGTGCAAAACTTTGCATTCTTCTCAGTACTTTTCCCACACTTTGGGCAACGATGTTGCGTGAAATCGTATCCGCAATCACATAATTTTCGATCGGGGGTAATTTCTGCACTGCAAGAGGGGCATTTTTTCATTTCGACTTCTTTCTTTTCTTCAGGGGCCTTGTCAGGCCTAATTACTTCTTTGAGGTATGCTTCATCGTTGATATGTTCGTAAAGTATCGTTGAATTGATATTGTCTTGACACAAAACACCTTGGGCGAATCGGATTCCACGTTTCTTTGTTTCTATGGTTCCACGAGTATGCCTTAGCGCATGTAAATGCCTTTTTTCCTTTGGAATTCTTGCCCTTTCACAATAGATTTGTAACATTCGATATAGCGAATCATAGCAGAGTCTTGTCCCTAGATTCGACACGAATACTGGGTCGTCTGGCCCGGTCAAACCAATGTTTCCCGTTTCCTTCAAATCTCTAAGGTATTTTTCCGCGATTTTTGGAAGTGGCCGAACATAGGCTTTGCCTCTTTTCCCAATTATTGTTATCGTTCCTTCCTCAAAGTTAATGTCTCGCCAGTTTAAGCCCAACAGCCCAATCCTCGGGTACCCTAATTTGCCGGAGTTTTTTCCCGCCCTAATTCCGATATAATATGGAAGCGCCACCGCCGCACGATATTTTGGACTAGGTATAACTTCGAGAACTCTTTCGAAGTCTTCAGCCGTCCATAAACTCTTTCCTATTTTTGCCTCTCGTCCTAACCTATTTTTAACGCGTGGGACCTGAATTTTTAAACCGAAGTACAAAAGAAAAGAGTTGATACAGCTCATGTAGCTGTTGATGGTAACTGGAACCAATCCTCGATCCAACATAGTGTTTTTTCGTTTGTTTAAAAGGTCATAATTGATTTCTTTAATGTCTGATATTCCAAGCTCTGAAACTAGCAGCTTAACAACTTTTATCACGTTGTCAGTGGTGTTTTTGGAAAAAAGACCCTTAGTATGTTCCTCGAAAATATTACTTAGTTCAAGAATTTTTGTGGTCTTCCCAAGTAATTCAGGATGTGGATCAATTGTGATTCCGTTTTCTCTAATTCCCCATGGCAATAAGGTCACTTCCTATGCAAGCAAACAACTTATCAAACAAGCTAACAACTTGTTTAACACATATAAAAAGTTTTAGTACATAAAAATTCCTATTCAAAGAATTTTTACGCATTAAAACATTTTTTGAGCGAGAACTATCGTTTACGAATCTGATTAATCTTTTGACATAGTTTAAGAAAGAAACTGTTTTCTTGCAGATTTCAACCAAGAAACATCGGGTGGCATTCGCTACCACCACTTCGGAGCTAAAAGTAGGGTATTCTTTGACCAAATCTTTTTTGGGTGAAAACGCGGGTCTGGGCATCACTTTTGCTACTTCGTTATTCCGATTGCTATTCATTTGTGAGTTACAGCTTTTGATCATTCTCTACTCCTCGAACCGAGCTTCGATAGCCGTAAATAAACAGGTAATCTTGCCAAAAAGGTGGGGATGTCAAGTTCTTGGCTCTCGTCAAGTAATATTTGTCTTAGGGGCCAATCCTGATGCAATTTTTCCGAAGCGAAAGCTTTTAGATCGGTCAGGTTTACTTTTCGCCTGGAAAGGTTGTTGTCAACCTGAATTTCAGCTGTGTATTTTGGCTTCATAATTTTCAATAGCCTTTAATCGAACTTTATATTAGGGTTTCGTACGAAAATTGAAAAGGCACACACAAGCTATTTTTACTGGAAAAGTGGGCGATTTCATGAAGAAGCACTCCGAGCAAACCGAAATCGCACAGGAAATTTTGTCTATTCTTGCTAAAGAGGAAAGTTCTAAAAAATATTGGACTAAAAGCTCACTTTACCTCAAAGTATGCGATAACCTCCAAAAGCGTTACAACACCCAAAAAGTTGAGCTAGGGCAACGCGCGCCTAAGGTGTCTTTGTCCAAGGACACGGTTGTTTCAGCTGTGGATGCTCTAATTAATAGCGGCTTTGCAGAAATCGATATGTCCATGATGACTGGGACCAGCAATCGTCTTGACGAGCCGGTTAAACTAACTTTTTTGGGGCTACTAAAAGCTTTATCCAGCTTTCTTCAGCAAAATCCGGACGAAAAGTTAGCTCTTTTAGAATCCCTTGCGGCTGTCGCCAAACTTCACCAAAAAGAAATTCCTATTTTGTTTAAAAAATGGGGCGATTTTGAAACACAAGGAATGCAAGAAAAGGTAGTTGAAAGAATAAAGAAATACTTCAAGGAAGACTGTTTCACAAAGAGTTTAGTCCTCGGGCTGCGGGCAAGCTCATATAGCCAAGAGGTGAAAAGAACTATTTCGGTAATAGCACTCGATGAGTTTCTTGATTTCATTTTCTTCGAACCAATAGCTCATCCTCCTGAAAAAGAGGCTAAGCTTTGGTTAACTCTAATCGCCAAAGATGATGAACTTACGAAATTCGTGGATGACCAATTTCAATATCATCTCGACCCACTTTTTCCAGAAAAAGAGCTTCTCTCTTCACAAAAAAAGCTGCAAAGTGAAAACTCCAAGTTTCAAGCCGATAAGGAGAAGACAGATTTGCTTTTTAAAAATCTCGGACAAAAAATAAAAGAATTTCATAAGCAGACTGGTTACGTGCCAGTTTTCTCTAAAGCCTTTGAGAGATTTATTAATGAAAAACCTCAAACTCTCCATACTGTGAACAAAATAAATGAAGCTGAGTTAAAAGAAATAATGAACTTAGGATACAAAGCATGGGTGGGTTTAACCCTGATTCTAATGCTCGAACCAACCGAGTTCTCAATTCTAAACGAGGAATTAGAGCTTAAAGCTGAAAAGAGTTTTCCGTTCTTTGTGGAAAAGTGGTTTGGCCACAATCCGTATGATCCGAACTTCGCTTTTTATTCCAGCTCCATTCAGGCTTGGATAGGTTTTAGCTTTGGAATGTCAGTCCAATACTACTATCCGCCTAGACCAGATATATGGCTCATCAAAGGAGAAAAACTAGAGGACGTCAAACGCTTTGTTAATTTTGAACGAGGAGGCTCAACTCATGTTTTGATAGAACCTGAGGATGCAAAGGATTGGACCCAAAAGGTACGACTACACCAACAATACCTAGAGTATAATCGAGAGCGCAAGACCGAATTTGCTTTAATGAAAGACTACATCCGTAATTTTGTGCCTAAGCTGCTGTTTGTAGTTTGTTGGGAGAAAAAAATTGTTCATTTCGGCAAGTTGGATTCCAGAATTAGGGTTCTGGATGGTACCGATTTCGACCCGCAGAATTTGACCAAAATAGTGAAAGAGATCAAAACGATTTGATCCTGAAGGAGACATTAGACATTTAGAATTAGGTTCCTCACCTTTCTACAAGTGAGGCATTTTCACAAAATCCAGATCGGTTCTTGACTCCCCTTATTCTCACATCTTGTTAGATAACGCATTTATTTTATCTTGCAGAACTTTGTTTTCATTAGTCAGAGTTTCTATTTTACCCTCAAGTTTTCTATTCTCTAGGGTTAATTTAATGATTTCTCTCGCAAGTTTCACGTCTTTTTCTTCAACATAAGCTTTGAGTTTTTCCAGTTCTGTTGGTTGCGTGAAGATAAGCAAAGCCGGCTCGCAATCAAGATACATACTTGCTAAATATTCCTCGGTCAAGCGCGAAAGGTTATCCTTTAAACGCGACTCGTAACCTAGCAAAGCATCAACAGCAGCCATAGGAGCCATAGGACTTGCCTGCATCATTTTGTTACAGAAAAACCTGCGTAAAGAGTGAAGAGGAAATATTTTTTGGCTGGTTGCAGTTTCACTATTTAGAAGACCAGATTTTCGTAGCATATTTTTCCAGATGGCGTAAGCCGTATTGTTTTCGAACGGAAAAAGTCTATCGTCTTCAACGTTCTTGCCTTTGAATTCTTCCTTGTAGTGTTCCCTGGGTCTGCTCTTTCTCGAAGCCGCAGCTAAATACTCTCTCCGAACCTTTAACCATTCTTGAACTGCCTCTTTGGCCTCTCTAGAGATGAAGATGACCCGTGGTTTATGGGCCATCGAGAACTCTCCGCTAATTCTAATTCTCGCAGGTTCTTTATCTAATTCGATGTCTCCCGTATTCACCTTCAGCACCTCACTTATGCGAATGCCGCTACTTGCCATCGTAAGAAACAATGCTTTACCTTGTATTGGCGCGTGTGAAAATGCACGTCTTAGCTGCTCTGTCGTTGGATCCCAGCGTTGAACCCTGCGCCGATTCGAGGCTGTTCTTGCCGCCTTTAGCTGCCTAATTATTGTTTGTAGCCAGGGCTTTTCCCGCAACTCTACGTGATTTTCGCGCAAGAAGAGTGTCACTACACGAAGCATTTGCCGCGCAAACTTTGGAGCCTTGCCACAAATAGACTTAAAAAAGTTTTGAATATCCTCTTCATAATTGCGGTCTTCGAGGAAATACTTGTCGCCTTTTTCCTCAAGTTCAAGTCCATCTTGTCCATAAACCGATTTGAAGAATTCATTTAGCGCCAAGCGGTAAGTCAGCACTGTTCTAGGACTGTAAATCATGCTGATATTTCCAAGGAACCTCTCTACTCGACTCATCTCTATCACTCTACAAAAGATATGATAACACAATTACTTATAGTTAACTATAACTTTTTCGCAACAAGATTTTTCTAAAAAGCTTCCAATATTTGTCGGGTAAAAATAAGCGTTGCAAAAAAGGTTCAGGGGCAAACCATTGATTTTTCCTGGAACTTTGTTGTTTCATTCCTCAGCCATTAATTGGCTATGAAATTCATGGGTGAAATGAACAAAAAAGAAACCAATTTGATATCTCTCTCCAGGTGAAGAGATGAGCATTGAATTGTGAGACTCATTTTAACTGCGTTTTTGATATAGGCAAGAAACCCCTATTTAGCTATCAAAAAAATCTTTGAGGTTGGGTGAAATACTGCATGAATATTTTAGAGTATTTGGAAAGTGCCGGAGTACATGGTAGAAGCCACAGTCTAAACTTTATTTTAGCAGCCTACGACATTACAATGCAACGAAGAACGCCTGACTGCAACGAAGTAATCATAAGCTCCAATGACATACAAAAGAGGATAGCCAACCACGGCAGCCACATTTCCACTGTAACTTATCAATCAAGAAAGAGGGACCTAGCGGAAATGGGACTCTTGATAAAATGTCGGCGAAAGAGAGGAAGCGGAGAAGACATTAAACTTTCAAAGAAAGGACAAAAAATCGCTGAAATCATCAAAAAGTTCGTTGACAACGTAACTCAAGCATACATTGAAAAATAAGCGATCCTAATGCCTCAACTACCCAACCGCTACCCTAATCGACCGCACTAGCCACGGTCTCTACGATCACAACATAAATTCTTTTTTCTTTTTTTCGTGGGTGAATCTTTCATTACATTTCCTTTTTTTAGCTAACGTCTCAGCTGTTATCGTTTTTCTTTCCTTCACTAAATTTTACATGGACCATTGCGTCTATCGCGTCCTTTGCCGCTTTTTCCACGAATTCCGAGGCGACCTGCAGCAATTGGGGGATAAACTTTGGGTCACTCAAATCAAAGTGAAAGATTGTGGGAGAAAAATCTATGTTATCGATGATTTCCAACGCTTTTCTTAAAAAAGTGGTCGCTGTTTGAAACTGAAAATATGAAGTTCCAGCTTCCCACAACATTAAAAAAGTTTCGTCAGACACCTCTCCGGTCGCAACCACATTATGAACACTCATGCGAACCTGCCGCATCGTGCTATCAACGGTTTGCAACCATTGCACCTTTGACAAGAGTCCGTTGACGATTGACTTCAAACAAACATTCAACGAAGAAATTTTTTGAAGCTCGATTGCTTCTTCAAATCCTCCTTGCTGGCCAATATTCTCATTGACTTTGGGCTTCACGCTTGTCCATCCTTTCACAAGTTCCCTCAAACCATCATTTACTGATTGAAGCTCCCAAATCACTTTCACAGCCTCTTCATTGAAGGATTTTGAATTGGAATTGTGGAAGTCTAGCAGTTCCTCGAATGTTTGGAACTCGTTGTTATCAGACAATTAAAGCCACCCTCATCTGAACATTCTCCATTAAGTCCTAATTATCTATCTTTTGTGTCGAATTAGTCTCGTATTTCTTCGCCAAACCGCTGTTCAATTTCTCACTCAGTTCTTCCCATTTTCCTTCGCTGAACCACAGCATAGCCGCGACTATTCGGACCGCTCCTGAAGCGTCCTTCACTTTTTTTGAAACTTCACGTAACAATTTAGGAATAAATTTCGGACCAAGAAGGTCTGCACTGACAACATCCGCCGAGAAATCCATACTTTCAAGTAAGTCAAGGGCTTTCCCCAAGTAAAACGCGGCCTCATGAAAATCATAGAACTTCTCATGATAACTGTGCGAGGTGTAAAGTTCATGTAAGCTTTCGAGAACAGACTCGTCATGGTAATAAAAAGTGGCTTTTTCCATTGCTGCCATAGCCTCTGTCAACCATTGGATTTTCTCAGGAAGACCGTTATGGTAAGCCCTCAAGTCGTTTTTCAGGCGAACTACCTTTTGAAGCTCTTCGCCCTCGACGTATGCAGAGCCATCGGCTTGAACAAGTTCTTTTCCCTTAAAACCGTCGCCTTCAATCTGTAAACAGCGATTCTTAGCACTGGTTTTTGCCCATCTGTCAGATAAAGCTTCCAAACCATCGGAAGCTCCTTGCAGCGCATCAACCTTCTGCAAAGTATGTTGGCGGAACTTCTCAAACTCGCCCTCAAAACGTTGTAACTCGCCCATTGTTTCACGGATTTCCTCATCTCGGGACTCATCGCGGGACACTAAAACACCTCACAAGCCAGTCCTCACTAAGATCTGCAAGTATTTAGTTTTTGTCTCTTTCATTTCGGGAGCTCTCTATCTTGGTGTAGCGTCCGCTACCCAGAAGCCTTACTTCTTTTGGAGTTTTTCCAAATCCTTCAATTCAGCCAAATAATCACGCAACCACCGTTTTCGGCCTTCATAGCGGGCTCTTTTTTGAGGATTTTGCGAGACCTCAAAGTTCTTACAGACCCTGCCGTAGCCAGGTTCAGGTAGTCTGTGTAGGATTTCACAAAACCGCGCTGAAGGATTTTCAATAATTTCTCCGTTTTCATCGTTACCAATTATTCTATACACATTTTTTGTATTAAAAAACTTGCAATCCCAACAATTCTGCCATTGAATTTTTGGCAGAACATTTTCAGCCATTTTTAGTCTCTCGCCCATGTCCCTATCTTTATCTTCGCCGAAAGAATGACCTGGAGCAAAATCTTTGCAAAGTGTCACATCGCGAATATATTTTCCTAGTAAGCAGGTAGATGCGTGCCCAAACCTTCCAAGGCTAATGGAATTTTCGCAAAAACAACATAGCATATCAAATTTTGAATAGCCACTATTCTCGCCGTCTAAAAAAAATAAATCTTTTCCTTCTTCGGCTGTTACGAGGATTTTTTTCTTTCCGAGAACTTCATATCCCCAATCGAAATGTTCTCCAAACGTTTTCTCCCACTCGAAAGCAAGCTTTTTTGGCGAAAGCCAAATCATTTTTGGTTTGTTCTTTTCTTGTTTTATCATGGTCTAACTTCCTATGAAATCCCACTAGCTAATCACGCACAAGCGCGTGAAATAAAGTTTTGATGATAAATTTAAGGATAAGGTTAATGCCGTTTCCGCAAAAACAACACAAGATGTCTTGCCCGGAGTAACCACTGTTCTCTCCATTGTCTAAGAAGAACAAATTTTTCCCTGCCTCAGCTATTACGAGGACCCGCTTCTTTCCCATATCCTGATACCCCCAAGGAAAAACCATGCCAAACGTTGTTACCCACTCAAAAGCAAGCTGGTTAGGCGATAACCACTTCATTTTTGGTTTATGCCAATTTTGTTTTTTCATTGTTTCCAATTTGGGCACGTTCCAACTAGACAGTAACTCACAAAAGATGAGCTAAATTCAAATATTTAAAACAGATAAAAGAATTTTTTATACCTCGACAATTTTGAAAAACAGAGAAATTTTTAGCTTTTTGTCTGGTGATTTTAGACTTGGTCATGAGACTTCCTAAAAAACAGAGCGCAGACTCCAAGGTTTGACAGGTAATTCAGAGAATCTGAATTTAAAGGAAAAGGAAAGAAGAATCAACAGAAGTTTAATCGCAATAGCTTTTTCTGGGACAGCTATACCTTTTCCAATAATGTGTTTAAAGGTAAGGTGAGGATTGGAATTACATACGTTCATGAAGGCAACAACACGGTTAAGACATTGTCTACCTCACTCTTAAACTTAGGCGAATTTCGTTCAAAGAACCCAGCCAAATCAGCTTCGTTGAGCTCCGCAGCCCTTCCCAAAGCACGCTGGCCAAGCTGGCTGCATTCTCCTAAATGAACTGAAAGTTCCGAAAACATTCCTCCAAATTCTTCATCCCCTGACATAACGGCACCCCACTATTGAAGGTCCAATACGGAAGGAGACCTTCTATGCTTTGCGAGACTTGTTTCCAGCAATTTCTGTTCCGAAGCATTAGCACATTTTAAGTTATAATTGAGAAGCCAAGATGAATTTTTGACCACTCAAAACAACAAGAACTGTTCATAGGATTTCTCCAATTGGCGTAAACTTCCCAAAATTCCTTCTAAGCACTTTGCAATAAACTTGCAGCAAAAGAATGAAAGTTGGAAATCCAACTAAAAGAATTTGAAAAGGTTCCATAATAGACTCGTTCAGAAGCCTCCTCGTCGGACTGCAGTACTTCAGCACGCTTGAAAACATACTCGTCATCGTCAGCTTCGCCGCAGTAGCCAACCTCATAGGAATACTAGCCTTCAGAAGAATGCGCGTCTAAACCCAGCCAAAACTCCCACTCTTTAATCACTCTTTATTCAAAACCGTAAACTCAAAAGCCACCGGTAGGTTTTCACAGCCAAGGTTTACAAATGATTTCGTGCACTTTCACATCAAAGAAATCCTGAACGTTGGCTGGCCGAAGCACAAGCGCCGTGTCAGCTCCGTTGCCGGATCCTCCTATGGAAATCACGTCCTCTTTGACGCTTACGAGTCCTGAATCAGCCGCCATCAATGCGATTTCAATTGCCACCTTGGTTCCTTGACCAAAAACGCGCAATGTGTTCGCAACGATCTCGTCAGATTGGTAGGTGCTAAACTTCCTTCTGATTGCCCGACCTAAGCCTCCAAACGCGTGTGTGGTTGTCAAGATTTTGCCGCCAGCCTTGAGAATGCGTTCCCGATTCTCCGGCGTCAATTCCTGAACGCCCAGCCCACTAAAGCCGGTGCTATGCGTTACCACCACAACATTATAGCCTCTAAACATCTCCGCAGCCTTAACCCCAGTCTCTCCTCCGGTGGAGGCCACAACGACCGACCTGATTCCCAGCTCCTCCGCTCGCTTTTTCGCAACGTCCAAAACAGTATTAAGGTCCGCTTTTTTTGCTCCTTTAAGCCTCTGCACCTTTTCAACCTGCGGCATTACCTTTTCACCTAACAGAAAATGATATCCTTAACAAAAATTTAACGTTTACTAAAGCTCATGCTGTATGAGCGCGGCGAGGAGTTGGTTGCGAGAAAGAAAGAAGCCTGCTAACGTTTTCGGGTGCACAATATGTTTCCTCTGTAGAAAGGTTTAAACCTGTTCGAGTCTACGGGGTTTAGTCTGGCGGGTGATTTTTTGAAAAAAAATATTGCACTGGTAGCGCATGATAACAAAAAAACTGATTTGGTTGAATGGTGCGACTTCAACAAAGGAACGTTATCTCAGCACAACTTATACGCCACAGGAGGTACCGGAGTAAAGATCGCCCAAAAAACCGACTTAAACATCAACTTACTTAAAGACGGCTCTCACGGTGGTGACATGGAAATCGGCGCTTTAATTGCTAACGAGAAAATGGACTACTTAATTTTCTTCTGGGACCCTCTAGAATCCCTTCCTCATGATGTTGACGTTAAAGCCCTTCTCCGAATAGCTGTTCTGTATAACGTGCCAACTGCATGTAATAGAGCGACGGCGGACCTAATTATCTCCAGTCCGCTGTTTCAGAGTGGAGAATACAAACGTAAAAAGAAATGAAGTTAGGTCCTATCTCTAATCCAAATAGCGTTAACTCGATTAAATTGGAAAAGAAGATCAAAGAATAATCTCTAATTCATTAGAAAGTTTTTCTGACCTACAACGAGTTGAGTTACTGAGTTTGGTTCATTTTGATGACAACTTTGTTATCTGAAAGCTTCGCCACATACTCCCAACCTTCAGCCAGATAATTATTTGCTTCATCAACGGTGACAACTTTCTGTTTGGCGCCGTTCGTTGTTTGCACCCCTAATAGCTTCTTCTTAACGATATCCTGAAGTTCTTCGTCGCCCATCGAGGGCACGTCCATCTTATCCAACTCCGCCTGAGTGAAACCAGCCACCAACAAAAGCTGCTTCCTAAAGCTGCCCTTAAGCTTCTCCTCGCTAGTTTCCTCCTTGATCTTAGTCTGCAAAAACTCTTCGCTTCTCGCGTAAGCCGCCCGCATGTCCTCCACAACAGACTCAGGCAGACTTTTCTTATTAGTAGTATACCTGTTTTCAATATCGCCCTTATGCCCCATCCAAAACTGCCGATAATCCCTCAGCACCAAACCCTTCGACTCAGCAAGCATCAACATCGTATCAAAATAGGACCTGAGCACATACGGTCTCCAGGTAAAACCAGCAGCTTTTATCGACCCTTTGATCGCATCGCCCACATTGTTTGCTCTGATGAATGGCTTCATTCTTAATTTTGGAGTTACTAACGGCGACTTAGGCGTTAGAGTCTCACCACTTCTAAGGCGTTCTTCTAAGTAATCCTGAACATATGCACAACCCTCTGTACTAAGAAAAGTAAAATACTGATGCCCCGCCTTGCTCAGTTCTTTACGAATGACCACTAACGCGGGATTTCGTTTAAAGCATACTGCATCATGCTTAATCTCGATTTCTGGCAAATCAGCGATTCTAAGCCCATCTTGTCCATTGTAGCTGCCCAAAACTTCAATACGAACACCCGAATGCGCAACTAACACACTGGCAACCCTTGCCTTCTTATCCCCTGAAAGAAAAATCCGCTTAAGCTCTTCTTTCGTCGGAACCCTTTCGTCTTTAAGTGAAGGTGCATCTTCTGCGCCTTTTATTTTGATTTTTCTGCGAATGTCTTTTCCATTGTGAGAAAGCCAAGAACGAATCGCTTTAACCACGGATTCCGCATAGCTTCCTGCATAACCAGCCTCCTCCATGGACGAGACAACATCAAGAACTAGGTTGTATAACTCGATTTCATTGAGAGAAAGCAATGCTTTTGGCGTGGTATCATGGCTCCGGCAAAAAGACCCAAGCCGCCTCAAGTATACGTCAGCAGTAATAGCTGAGCCCCGGGAAACATTTTCGCGCCAACGTTTTACATCCACATCATCTATCAGGGCCTGATATTTGCACTTTGAGGCGGAAGAAGACTTAGCTGACATAGACATAGATGACTAATTGTAGGGTTTCCCATAAAAGCGTTGTGGGGACCCATACCGAATTGGGAGTGGGCCGTACCGGATTTGAACCGGTGATCTTCGCCGCGTGAGGGCGACGTCCTAGCCAGCTAGACTAACGGCCCGCGGGGTGCTGTGGATTGAAACTACGTATTTTCCCTTCATAAAACCTT
>Ga0187886_1002216_pt1 | contig 15969 bp, 16 predicted proteins | sample June2016WEW_20_1_FD_133001 | JGI IMG/M metagenome (GOLD analysis project Ga0187886, IMG submission 133001) | Peatland microbial communities from SPRUCE experiment site at the Marcell Experimental Forest, Minnesota, USA - June2016WEW_20_150 | ecosystem: Environmental > Terrestrial > Soil >... | reverse complement strand
TCAGACCAGCTACCCATCGTCGGCTTGGTGGGCCATTACCTCACCAACTACCTAATGGGACGCAGGTTCATCCAAAGGCACCTTACGGTATTTAATTCCAATACAATGCTATATCGGAAAATCATCGGGCATTAGCCTCGATTTCTCGAAGTTATTCCCGTCCTCTGGGCAGATTACCTACGTGTTACTCACCCTTGCGCCGGTTTACTCAAGATATTGCTACCTCTTTCTCCCAAGACTTGCATGTGTTAGGCACGCCGCCAGCGTTCGTCCTGAGCCAGGATCAAACTCTCCATTGTAGAATTTTTATATTCTCAATTTCAAGTCTGATGACCTAATCTCTGAGTCGTTAGACTTTTCGAATAGGGTTGAAACCCAGCTAAATTGACATTTGTCGTGCACACTTTTTCAAAGAACATCCTTACGATAAAAATGCCCATCTTCAATGGGCATTCAAATTTTTTCTCTAAGGAACCTTCCGCCTTTATCGTGCGGGTTCATAATATAGCATTTCAATTCTTAATTGTCAACACCTATTTCTCAAGAAGTGAAAATAGTTTATCGTTGACGCAAGATTTCTTGTCGGACTTGCTTTTCTAACCGAAGGTGTTCTTCAGCAGATATTTTAAACCGTTCCCGCAGGATATCCAAACGATCCAAATCTTGGGGAGTTATAGATCCGCTTTTCCAACTATCAACAATCGCTTGTAAATAGATATCGAGTTGGACTTCTTGTTCCAAATCCATATGTTCTTGGTCACTAATTCCCATTGCTTTTCGAAGAGTCACTAAGATGGCATTTTCATCCTTGCTTAATGCGCCATCCGTCCATGCGTGCTTAAGTGCTTGAGCGTACGCCTGAATAGAAACAACAGGTACTGTCGATGGGGCTTGTGTTGGTTTTGGTGTTTCCTTCCGTCGTTTCTCTTCTTCTTGTCGCCGGCGAGATTTTTCTTCTTCTTGCCGCTTGTGAGACTTTTCTTCTTCTTGCTGCTTGCGAGTTTTCTCTTCAACCTGGCGCTGTGTTTCTTCCACCAGACGCTTGCTCGCTAACTCCGCTTGTCGTTGGTCTTCCAGTGCTTGGCGTTCAGCCATTCCCGCACGTTTTTTTTCTTCTTCAACAAACTTATCGATGACAGGAGAAGATGAGGCATCCGCCGCCTCTTTCTTTTTCTGCTCAAGAATCTTACGCTTGAGTTCCTCAACTTTTTGCCGTTGTTCGTCCAGATCCGCCATTGTTTAGAAGCAATTCACTTTATTCATGGTTGAAACGAATTTGATACCTAATAATTCCACACTAATTGAATATATTCAAATCGTCCTCGAATGTCAACGAATCCGACAGCCTCTTTACGTTTGCACTAAAAACCACCCAATTATGGTTTATCCGGTAACTCGCTGAAAGCGCTTCCGAACAGGTCATCGGCGATCGCAGAGGATTCTACGAAATCGTGAAATTCGAGTCCCTCCTGTTTCTTTCGCCTCAGGTAAAACAGCATCAAAGAAATCGCTGCTCCGGCAAATAATCCAATCAGAACATATTTCTTCATCGATTCTCTTTGTCTGTGAAAGTGAAATTAAACCATTAATGACTTCCTCTCAGCATGAGATGCTGATCTTTTAATCACCACCAATACGAAGAAGTCGGATCGGATTATGCCGCAGGTGGTGGTGTTGGCTGTGTTTCTCCTTCGGCCATTTTTGCTTTCACGTCCTGAACCTCATTGCGAATTTCCTGCGCTTTCTTTTTCAGATTTGCCATGTGCTTCCGAAGACGCACACCTGCCGATTTATTTTCCTTTATATAAAATTTCTCGAAGTCCGCTTTGAATGTCGCTACGAGATCCAGCAGTTCTTGATACCGATCCATTTTGTTGCTCCTATCGATTATTTACGCTTGTTAGTTGTAAACTTCTACTTAAATCTGGAATAATCAAATTGCTCATTTAACTGAATGCGAATTTCTGCATTGGATGAAATATGGAATTTCAACGCATTCACTGTTTTAATGCGTTGATTACATTAAAATTTCGCCAGTAAGATACACATTTGATTTGGAGAAGTCAAAGAGGATTGGCGAATTTTTTGTAAAATCGCGATTATGAATTGAAGAGGCATTAAAGAGAAGACTCTTACGTTCCATGCCCAGATCTTCGTTACCCTCAATCGCAACAAATCTGGCACAACACTTATAAAACTGAGCGTACAATTTCCTTCAGGACATCCATAACCGATAAAGTCCTGATGATAGATTCGTTTCGCGGTATGAGTTGAACTATTCGCTATGTAACGAAAATGTAACCAGCTATTGTTTGGCAATGAGCTTCTTATCAAGCTCATCCATTTTCTTCACTAACTTCTTTAGATTCTCTGCCATCCCTCCGACAACGTAAAGAAAGTAAAGAAAAAAGATAACGATGAAAAAGCTAGCGATAGTGGATAGAGTGATTGTGGTTGTTCCCATAAGGATTCCTTTCATAACATGGTGAGTAAGAGTTGTTGAATAAAGTACGGGAGAGAATCCGTATCGTCGATACGATTGGATGAGGCATAACTTCGTGCAGAGTTGGCGATGAACAACTGAGATTTTCGGCTTCGCGGATTTCTCATAAACCACAAAATTCCTATGACTGCTCCTTGCTTATTGAGACAACCACTGGCTGTGAATCTACAGAGATACAACGATTTTGTCAAGCATTATGTAAACTTACTATTATGATGAAACACTCAAGACTTTAACCATGGGTTCAGCAAGTTTATGGGAATAACCATTGGCAACCGCGCACACGCTTTCATGTATCTTACAACGTATTTTATTCGATTTCTTTTCAATGATTGTCTTCGGGTTTCGGAAAGATTATCGAGATACGCTTCACTACATAATCAGCCGAAAGCGGCTTTACAAGATACGCTGAAACTTTGTATGAAAGGAGTTCTCGAACAAGAACCATTTCACTATGTGAAGTAACTATGACAACTGGTAAATTTCGATATTCGCGAATGGAACGGATCGCCTTGAGAGTTTCTTTTCCATTCATGACTGGCATTTCGTAATCGAGAAAAACAACATCCGGTTTTTCTGTGGAGAGTTTTTTGAGCGCGTCTTTTCCGTGTACCGCTTCGATAATCTGTGCGTCAAATGCCTTGGTTAAAATTTTCCCCAGGAGCATTCTGCTTTCAAGACTATCATCAACGATAAGCGCTTTCATCAACATCTTGACCCCAAAAATGTGATACTGTTCTTTTCAATATAGCAACCTGTACTGTTAATCGCAATCTTTAGAGCTGTAAGATTCCTGGATCATTGGCTCATAAGCTCATTTGCTTCATGGTTCATTAGCTCATCGGGTGAAGTGACTTCACCCCTACGTATTTTATATGCTCTGCGCCAAAAGCGCACCGGCCTCTGGCGGAAATGACTCACAGACTCTACCACTCTGCGTCAATGGCACATCACAGCACCTTGGTGCTCACTCCCATTAGTCGCTCGACTGTGGTCTACACCGATCGATTCCTTTCGTGCTTCGCGGCGGAAGCGACCGCTGCAGCTTGACAAATTGCCGTGTGATTGTTGCAATTATATTGGATTTCATCTATAATATTAGCAGTTCAATAAATTATAACACGGCAACTTCGTTTATCGGCGGGCGTTGTATGCAATTGCCGGCTGTGTCGGTACAAGATAGGAAGAGAAGGACGGCGCTCCTAACATAGGGCAGAAAGGAAAATAAATTTCATGAATTTCTTTGATGATAAGATTGCAGAAAGGCTTGGAGGAATCAATTTTGGCAAATCTACAGAAATTTACAAATTCGAACTGATCAAACGAGCCAAGGCAGCGGCGAAAATTGCGCACCCTGAATTATCAATAATTGACATGGGTGTCGGAGAGCCTGACTGGCCAGCAGATCCTCTTGTTGTAGAGACCCTATCACAGGAAGCAGGAAAATCAGAAAATCGTTGGTATGCAGATAACGGCATTCCTGAATTTCAACATGCCGCTGCTCAATATTTGCACAAGGTGTACGGATTGCACATTGAAAATCCGATAGAACATATCGTTCATGGAATAGGATCAAAACCAATTCTTGCATTACTTCCAATTTGCTTGATCAATCCGGGAGACATTTTTCTCACAACTGTACCCGGATATCCGGTATCAGCGACCTATACAAAATATCTTGGAGGTGAGGTATTCAACCTTCCTCTCCTTGAGTCCAACTCATTTCTACCGGATTTAGAATCTATTCCGCCTTCAATTTTGAAAAGATCAAAAGCGCTCTACCTGAATTATCCAAATAATCCTACCGGCGCTACGGCAACGCCTGAATTTTTCAAGCACACGGTCGACTTCGCACACCGAAATGGAATCGTTATTATTCACGATGCTCCCTATAGTGCGCTAACCTATGATGGTTATAAGCCGTTAAGCTTTTTATCTATCGATGGAGCCATGGATGTTGGTGTCGAAGTCCATTCATTATCGAAAGCCTTCAACATGACGGGTTGGAGAATAGGTTTCGTGTGCGGAAATTCCAAAGCTGTCAAGGCCTATGCAACGGTCAAAGACAACACTGATTCAGGACAGTTCCGTGCGATTCAGAAAGCAGCGATACAGGCTTTCAGTCATTTGGAGATCACACAGGCAACCGTTGAAAAATATTCGAGAAGATTCGATCTTCTAGTCCACGCATTGTGCGAAGTGGGATTCAAGGCAAAAAAGCCCAAAGGATCATTCTATTGTTATGTCCATGCGCCCGTTGGCACGGAACAAGGTGAAGTATTCAAAACAGCAGCAGAGTTTTCGGATTTTCTTATTCGATCAGCGTTGATTTCAACGGTTCCGTGGGATGATGCAGGGAACTACATCCGATTCTCAGTAACATTTGAAGCCGCTTCAATCGAACGTGAAAAAGAAGTGCTTGATGAAATGAAAAATCGGATGAGAAAATTAAAATTGAGATTCTAAAACGGGCGTCGGGAGACTAGCAAGTGCCAGCCAGCAACAGACAAACAACAGCCCAAGTGCGAGGCTCCGCTACACTCCGAATCGCACATTAGGTGAAATACGTTGGCACATGAAGAGCCGCCGCAAAGAAAAAAGAAAGAAGAAAATGCAATGAAATTCCATAAATACCACGGGCTTGGAAACGACTACATCGTCATTGATCCAAGGGAAACAAATATATCGTTAGACGAGCCGACCATCAAGCTCATTTGCCATCGAAATTATGGAATTGGATCTGACGGAATATTGTACGGCCCTGAAATAAAAAATAATTATTTCAAATTGAGAATATTCAATCCTGACGGAAGCGAAGCAGAAAAGAGCGGCAATGGATTAAGAATATTTTCTCGTTACTTATGGGACATTGGGTTGGTGCAAACAAATCCGTTTATCATCAATACCATCGGTGGAAATGTACAATCTGAAATACTGAAGAACGGCGATTTAATCAAAATTGAGATGGGAAAAGTTTCATTTCTTGCTTCAGACATTCCTCTCAAGGGAGAAGAAGGAGAAGTTCTCAATAGGAATTTCGTGATACAAGGAAAATCCTTCCGATACTGTGCTGCGAATATCGGAAATCCTCATTGCGTCGTTCTTTGTGATGATATCTCTCCTGAAATTGCTAAAGAGTATGGTCCACACATCGAGACGAACGCACTATTTCCCAGAAAAACCAATGTTCAGTTCATGAAAATTATTGATAAAAAGCATATACAAATTGAAATTTGGGAAAGAGGTGCCGGATATACCTTGGCATCGGGAAGCAGCAGTATCGCTTCAGCAGCAGTTGCTTTTAAATTAGGTTTGTGCGAAAACAACATAACTGTGAAAATGCAAGGCGGGGATCTCAATATTGAATTCACACATGATTTCAGGGCAACCATGATCGGCCCTGTAATAGCAGTCTGTGAAGGAAGAATACAAAAAGACTTCTTTAAAAAAAGTAAAAGATAAGATCGCTGCGGAAGAGGAAAAGAATGCGCCGAAGGTCGACAGACTCCGTCGCACTCTGACGAGCGCGCCAGCCTAGCTATGCAGTCTGGCGGGTCCGCCTCCGGCGGAAATGGCTCATCGGGCGCAGGCACTTCGCCCCTCCTCACCTACTCCTCGGCTTAATGACCCGCAGACTCTACTACTCACAGACTCATAAACTCATAGAAATATAGACTCATTGTCTCATTTCCCTCAAGAACTCCCCAACTTCTTCCGTTCCGCTTCGCACTTTCATCTTCTCGATGTTCTTGAGGTATCGTTGGTATCTTTCTTCGCCGGAAACAAGTTCTTGTATAATAGAGGGGAGTTTGGCGATGTTGCGTTCAAAGATGCCAAGTTCGTTATCGCGGACGAACTCCATGTTGCCCAATTCTTGTTCCCAGAGATAGTCATTGATGATAGGGATCTTTTTCATGATCAGTATTTCCATAATCGTCGAGGCGCCGCACTTGGTGATCACGATATCCGAAGAATTGAGAAGTTCATATACAAAATCGACAAACGCAAAGACTTTCAAAGACGGATAGTGTCGCTGTAGTTCAAGAGCGTTGGTATAAAGTTCTTTGTTCTTGCCGCAGACGATGGCGATCTCAACGTCCAGCGAAGCGTGCAGCAAATGCCGGAGAATCGACTTTCCCTTCGGAATGCCGTCACCTCCGCCTATAATAAGGACGACCTTCTTCTCAGGGGCGAACCCGAACTTTTGTTTCACCTTTGTTATTTCGGCGGAGGAGAGATGCGTTGAGAATTGTTTGTCGAGAACGAATGGAAAGACTCGAAGTTTCGATGCGGGAATTTTTCGTTTCTGAACGCAATCTTCTTTCAAGCGTTCGCTAAAAACGATATACCGCTCTTGCTCTCGCTGAAACCAGAGGGGATGTGCAGTGAACGGATCGGTGACGATTGTAATCACCGGGATATCGTACCGCAATTCTTTCAGAATATCCAGCACCGGCGCGATGAGAAAGAAGTGGAGAATAACGATCTTTGCGGGGCGTTCTTCGTCGATGCGCTTTTTGAGATACGGTTTCATGAAAAAACCGGATAGCGCGGCGTTGCAATGTCTGATCAGTGAAAATTTATTGGTGGCATAGAGGAATTCATAATACAGCTTCGAGCGTGCTTGCAAGAGCCGATAGCCGTCTTCAAGGATATAGCGCGCAACGGAGTTTGCATTCACGAGGCCGTCGACAAGCACCGGTTCGATGGTACTTCCATGTGCTGCAGAAAGATAATGTGCAATCGAGCTGGCAGGGGCAAAATGTCCGCCGCCGGTCTTAAGATAGAGGAGAAAATATTTCTCTTTATGGTTTTGCATTCGATCGATCTGTTGCAGCGGGAGCGGCCAGGGAGAAAGACTTACCGTTCCAACGGCGAATTGCTGCTCGTCATTTTTCCTGTTTCCAGTACTTCCATGATTTTTGCTGTGCCGAGTTTTCGCGCTTTCAAAAATCCGGACCAGGCCATATCGGCGATATGTCCATCGTGCAGCGATTCAAACAACCATTGGTGCGCATAGTCGGGATCCTTTTGTTCCATTCCAGCATGAATTTCGTTCAGCCACTGACGGTTGAAGCGTTCCTGTGAACCGATCGTTGGCGTCATGATGATAGGGATACCGAGCCCCGCATAGAACGACAGCTCGCTCGGTTTTGTCCATAGGATATCGGTCTCGCGCATCGCCGTATTGAATTGCCGGAAGTACTCATAAAGTGTTTCCGCATAGATGACATGGATGTTGTCCGACCCGATGTCTTTCTTGATATCGCGGAAATAGGAAACCACCTCCGGACGGATGCCGGCAACAAGGTTCAACCGCATCGTTCCTGCGCGGATTTTCTCTTTGACGCTCATGGCAATCCGACCGCCGATCTCTTTTTGCGCTCCTGCTCCGCCGACCGAGTAGGTGATGGTGAGCGGGCGCTTGGTGCGGAGGGTGCAGTTCTTTTTCCCGAGAAAATGTTCGACGCTTCGCCGGTGATTCGACCAGAACCTGTTGTTCGGATCAAGAATGCATAACCGCTGACCGACATCCGACTTTACCGTGGCAAGATTTTTTCCTAGGAGGTCGAGTGGAAGAGGAAATCCCGTCAGGAAAATTCTTTCTTCCGGCACACCATACGATTTTAGCCGTTGCGCCGCTTTTCCGCATGGAGCGAAATAATTAACGCGGCTTTCCCACGGCTGCTTCGCCACCCATACCCGATTGATATCTGCATCGCAAATAATGCAAAAGATCGGTTCGTGTCCCTGCATATCCGCCGCGATTGCCGGTGCAAAGTACGACGTGATCAACGGCAACGGCTTGGTCGAGATCTTCCTCATCATCCCGTCGCAAAGTCCACTCTTGAGGTTGCGCTCCAACAGATCGACCTGATATGTGCTGCGCGAGAGATTCCGGATCGGGTAGAATTCTGGTATGTGCATCATCGTGTCGAACATCGCGAAGATCGTTTTGCCGATCACCGGAACGCCTCGCGCCCGGGAAAACGATTCATACACATCCAACAGCCGTTTCCATGATCTCTTTTCTTTCTCGCTCGATCCGTCATTCTTGCCGACGGTGATGAGCCCTCCTTCGGCGATTTCCTTCAACGGAAAGACCGCCCGCTGGTGCCCGTATCCCATATCGGCGGAGACGACCCACGCAGAGATACTTTTCAATAGCTTAGTTGGTTGTTTCTTGGATTTCATGATATATAAAGATACACAATATTTTGTTGGAAGGTTATCGGCCTCGCCCGATCATGAGCTCAATGGCCGAAGGCACTTCGCCCCTACCACTTGCACCATTTCTCAATCATCTCAATTTCTCACCGTCTCTCTGTTATTGCTTCTAAAAACGAAACTCGTTATACTTTCACCATAGTTCCATCCTGCATGGTCGACTGACAGAAGATGAATCGCTTTTACTAAAAGAGGATGGATACTATAACCGTAGTGTGTATAGTATACAATTTTGATAAGCATGAATGCTGCAAATGATGAATGACAATATAGAAATATCCGGCTCTTCTGGAACTTGCCAAAGTTGTGGATCTGAATTAAACGGTAAGTTTTGCAGTACATGCGGGGAAAAGAAATTTAATCCCAAGCAGGATTTATCAATAATGAAGTTTTTAGAACATGGCATCGATATGTTCATTCATTTTGATTCTAAATTTTTCAAAACCTTTAAAAAACTTTTCTTTCATCCCGGAATGCTGACAAAATATTATATTTCCGGAAGCCGGGTATTTTACATGAAACCTGTGCAGTTATTTTTTTTCGCCAGTGTTATATTTTATTTCCTGCTTCCTTCAGCAAATGCTTATTTTTCAGCAGTTGAAGATTTAAATGGGAAATTTGGGGTTGGGAATATTATTCGCTATAACGTCGATAATAAAATTATTGAGAAGTCAATGAAGTATCATGCCAGCAAAGAACGAGTGGTACATAGTGTATATGTACAAGCGATACATTCGTCTAAATTATTTCTTTTCTCTATTTTACCTTTTTGGGCACTCATTCTGTTTGCTTTGTTCTATAAGTCAAATAAGTTCTATGTTTCACATGTGGTTTTTTCCATTCACTGTTTTTCATTCTTCATATTAATGCACATGCTTTATTTATCTGTGGTATCATGGTTTATGAACTCGGAACCGCTTTCCTATCTGATCCCATTGTTTTTCATTTTTGCCTTATATGTATTTTTTGCTGTCCGTAAGGTTTATCAATCGGGAATAATCGTAACTCTTATGAAAGGCATTGTTGTTTGTTTATCATTTTTAATCCTGTTGGAACTTTATCGTGAGTGCATTACAACAATGACTTTAATTTTTTTATAAATAGAAATGCTTGACCAATCCTATCAGTAAAGATGATTTCTGGATCGATACGAGAAGCAATAGATGATTGAGGTGAAACGATGCGAAACCAGTTAGATATAATCATACTTGCGGCAGGATTTGGAACACGGCTCTACCCTTTGACATCAAACCTTCCAAAGGCTCTCCTAGAAGTAGGACAAAAGACAATCCTTGACAGAATAATGAGCCGGGTAATTCTGATTGATAGCCAATATAGAATCTTTCTAGTCACGAATTCGAAATTCTATTCTCCCTTTGAAACGTGGGCAACAACCTTCAAGCATTCGCACCATCTCAATGGCGATATTTTCGTGTTGGATGACGGTAGATACTCGAATGAAGAAAGACTTGGTCCAATAGGCGACATGAACTTCGTTCTGGAAAAATTCAACATCATCAATGACTTGATGATCATTGCAAGTGATAACGTCGTTGATTTTGATTTGAATGATCTCACATCACTGCGCCAACAGCGCGACTCGTCTGTTCTGGTTGCATATGATTTTCATGACAAGGAAGCAGTCAAGAAGAAATTCGGCGTTGTGCAGCTCGATTCTGACAGCAGACTTCTATCGTTTGAAGAGAAACCACCTAACCCTGAATCGAGCATAGCGGCCACCGGGATCTATCTGATCAAGAATGAAGATGTCCAACACATTCGTGCGCTTCAAACCCGCCCACATGATGGAGAATTGAACCTTGGGAATCTCATGATAGAATTACTAGCTCGAAGCGTTGTACATTGTCTTCTCGTACCTAAATGGTTTGACATAGGATCGCTTGACGATTTGAAGAAGGCAAATAATAAATATGCCAAAGTTTAACTCAAGGGCGAAGGCACTTCGCCCCTGCTCACGGGCTTGACATGTCAAGCCCCTACGACTCTTCTACTCAATGACTCATAGGCTTATTTGCTTACCGGCTCATCTGCTCTCAATATATTTAACGGACTAAAAGCATTTTCTTCCGGAGGCTCGCATGGTCTGTTTGAAGCCTGTAGACATACATCCCCGAAGCGACCGGGCGGTAATACTCATCTGTTCCATCCCAGATAACAGTATGAGTTCCCATGCCTTCAGCACGTTGTGCAAGTGTCTTCACTTTTTGCCCCAGCAGATTGTAAATGACCAGGCTGATGCGAGAGGGTGATAATAGAGAGAACTGGATCGCGGTCGCAGGATTGAACGGGTTTGGATAATTCTGTTCCAGAGAAAAGTCATAAACAATATTAGGTTGTTCAGCAACTCCCTTACTGCCTCTCAGGCCCGTCATCAGCAAAGAGTGTTTTTTCAGGATACTGATAGTAGAGGAGTCAGTATCAAAAACTGAATTTAATCCCTGTGCTTCCATGGGCGGGTCGCACATAAAAGGATCTCCCGCGCGCCAGGTGAAATCATTGTTTGGCGAGCGGGCTTCTCCGCCCCAGCCCCAAAAATTTGAACCGGCAATCGGTGCTCCTGCTGCTGCGCTGTCATAGATCAATTGTAACAGGGCATTGTAGTATTGATCGCGAAATGTTGCCGCGCTCTTGGGGCTGTATTCTTCGTTATTTCTCGGCAATCCGAATTCTTCCATCGTGAGAGGCTTGTTGAGTTGGCGGGCATAGCCGATATGATCTCTGATGTAGGTACTCGCTTGTAATAGAGCACTGGAATATGTTCCGCTCATATTAGAAGGGTTAATCCATCCCCAGTTCAACGCCCAGACATGGATTGTCGCGTAGTCGATAGAAGGACTTTGATGGGCGGTGAGAAAAACGTCCGATCCCCCAAGACAACCCATCGTCCCTTCATTTCCCGTTGTCACGAGATGATTTGTGTCGATGGAATGAATATAGTGTGCAGTCGAGTCTATCCATTGATAAAAAGCATTCAAATAAGTAGAACTATTTCCCGGACGGGGTTCATTGGCCAACTCCCATGCCATAATGGCCGGGTCTTCGTAATAATATAATCCGCTCACTGTATTCTGCCGGTGAATCAAATCGTTGAGGTACTGTTTATAGGCGGCATTTGCCGAAACATTACGGTAAAATGGCGAGGCATCATACATGCTTCCACCGCCGCCAAACCAGGAAAGATACTGAGTCATGCCGCCGGACCAATTCCAATAGTTATTTATGAAAACGACTGCTTTCATATCACGTTTGCCCATTTCGGAAAGCAGAAAATCCAATCCGATCAGAAGAGAATCGTTATACACTCCCGGTGATGTCTGAATGGCCGGTTGTACGACAGCTTGATTGGTGGAGGCTTCCGAAGCGCCGAGAATTCTGAGGTTATCGATTCCTTCGGATTTCAACCGGTCAAGTTCCCGCAGAAGTCTCAACGTGTCGCCTGTTTGTCCCGCCGAGCCGATATAGCAGCCGTACCAAAAATTTGTACCGACAAAATAGTACGGTTTGCCTTCCAACATAAAATGAGTATCCTGCACCTGCACATAATGATATTGAGAGATCGCGGTTGTTGCGCAAAGCAATGTGAGAAAAAACGAACTGATGTACGTTGTATTTTTAGTCATAGCTGCTTCAACGCGTTTCTCTATATGACTGAATTCTGTCAGATTGTTTCATTTGAATATAGACATTTATTGGAATAATTAAGAGACAACCCGCAAAGCTCATCGGGTGAAGGCACTTCGCTCATGCTCTCGGGCTTGATAAATCAAGCCCCTACGAATTCACGGGTTCGATATATCGAGCCCCTACGACCAACAATTCTGCCGCTCTTCACCTTATCGGCTCTTTTACTCATATACTCATAGTCTCATATACTCATCGACTCCATTTGCTTCTCCTCTCAAAAACTCCTACACTTTGTTCAGGAGGAATGAACATGGACCAACCGGTACTTTCCGATAAAACACAATTTCCCACGGAAGAAATAATCTTTTCGCATCTCGGGAAAATAAAAGAGATCTGGGTTTCCCTTTTTGAATATCTTCATGAGAACCATCCCGACATTATTTCAGAGTGGCGGTATTATAACGACGGGAAAAGCTGGCTCATGAAGAATACACGGAAGAAAAAGACGGTCTTCTGGTTGTCTGTTCAAAAAAGATTTTTCAGAACCACTTTTTACTTTACCGACAAAGCAGCAAAGGCAATTGCAGGCAGCACCATTCCTGCGGAAATGAAAAAGCAGTTCAAGGAAGGAAAACATTATGGTAAAATCCGTGGACTGACGGTTTTATTTAAATATAAAAAGGATATCGAGACTGCCAAAGCACTCTTAGCGATTAAATTGAGTGTAAAATAAAACAGTAAGAACCGGCTGTGCGGTGGGAGAGCCATTCAGAAGGGCGGATATATGCATCGATACCTGGCGAATGATGTTCAAAGAATCATAAACTGGCTGGACTATTAAAGTTTTTGCATTAATATTATACAGTACCCAGACAAACAATGAGAAAACAAGTGCAATAGGCATCAACCTACAAGATATTATGTGGATACACGCAACAAATGTTTAATAATTTACTAATTAACTGAAATATATTTTTATTTCTTATGAACATTATCAATACGATCATAGAATACATCAGAATTATTTTAATCCTTCTCAATCAATATTCAAATTTAGGTTTATTGATAGTAGCGGTTATTTCTTTCTTTTATGTGCGCAAAGAATACTTTCTCAAAAGAAGACCATTTGTTGATATTGAAATTATTCCTGAAATCACTGAAGAAAGATGGGGCTTCTGGATTATGTTAATCAACAAAGGCACTTTTCCTGGTATAGCTAGAATTTCTAAAGCTATCCTAATAATTGGCGATGAGACATACCCCACAATTTTCGATACTGAAACCGTATTAGTCCCAGAAGAAAAGAAAAAACTTTTCGATATTGGTCATATCAATAAAAAAGGTCTGGATAAAATTCGCGGTCATGAATATAGGAACAATAGAGCTGAAATAATTGTTCAATGCCAAGCAAAAGCTATTGGTGACAAAAATTTTTTATATGAGACTCATTACAAATATGAAATCAATGTTCAAGGAGAAAAACCAGTAATTAGAATTATTTCTGAATCCTTGAAATAAAAAAATACATCATCTGGTAACACAAATGGCAAAAACGCTTCAATAGAATACAACTCAGACATCCATAACCTCGCAGAAGTATTATACTGAAGGCAGTGTTTTAGATCTTCAATATGTGCGAAATTAATCTACGTTTGATTTCAAGAATACGATTTGTTGATTTTTTTCAAGATCAGGTTAAAAATCTTGAATTGGAACACAGTCTAAATATATTTGAAAAATATTTGTTTGGCGTTCATCTTCAATATAAAAGAATTTCTGAAAACGTAGCAAAGTTGACAAGCGTAGAGAATAATCCAGATTTTTACAGTCAAGATGTTACTTCACAAATATCCTTAGATATCTATTATTATACTCTTACTTGGGATAAACTTAAAAAAGTATTTAAAAAAATAAAGGGACATTTTAATGTATTACAGAAGGATAATAATTCAATTTCACAAGGTTTCAAAAACGACTATAGACTCATAAAGATCAAGCTTGAACATCTTTTCAAAGAGTTTAACCTTGATACTCGGAATGAATACGAACATCCTTCGTTGGAGTTCCTCAAAAGAGATAATATATTTGAATATGGTAATATGTTCTTCGATCCAAATGGTAATATAACCGCTCATGTTGGGAAAAATCAATTTACAGTTGTTCGGAATGATCAAGTTCATAGATTAAAAACGTTATGGATTGAATTCATTGATATCATTTTAAAGAACTTCTCTGACAAACCATCTTCAGCAAATTTAATAACAGCTAAAGAATACATTGATCAAAATATCGATAATATTATCGGCGATTACGATAGCCTTATTAAGGACAACAAAATAGATGAAGCTAACAATCTATTAAGTCAACTTTTATGGGTGGAAGTAACTCTTACAAAAGAAGCTATACCTTTATCCAATAAAACTATCTCTAAATTTCATTCTGTTTATTTTAAAAAAAGATGAATAGAAACAGTTTAATATGAAATGGATTTTAAAAATTCTCCCAAAACAAAATATTTAACCACCCTACAGCCTCACCCCTCTTAACCTCAGCGAGTTCGTCACCACACTTTAAGATTGTAGATTTAAGATTTAAGATGGTAGATGGTAGATGGTAGAATAATGACTTATGCCTTATTAAATTCTTTTACATAAGCCCGCGAAATCGATAGAAGTAAACTGGGCTAAGGTGAGAGAGTAATTATTATATCCGATTGATACCTTCTAAACACATTGCTCATCATATCCTGAATCTGAACTCCACCTTGCGATAACACATTTCGATTTCGCTGGTGTTTCTTTCTGTCGCTTTCTTTGCACATTCAAAGAAAGCGACGAATATCTAATATTCCTCAAAATCTGAATCTATTCTATCCGGGCACGACAGTGTCGTGCCCCTACATAAGAACCGATGACGGCAAACATCGCCTTGAGCATGCCCATCGCCGCCTGCGGGGAGCCGATACAATAACGCAACATCGGTCAGGACGAAAGTCCTGACCGCACAAAGCAGGCGAATCTCGTAGTGTCGGGAGTTTCCTCCCGACACCTAGCAGACTTAGAACATTGTTCTCAATGCCGAAAAATAAAATTGACACAGCATTAAAATAAGATTAGAATAGTATGCAAACAAAATGAGGTACTGCTTAGTAGAATTGTGGTGGAACTCCGACGGAGCTCTGAATTATTTTTTTTACAGAATTATAAACGTATAATCCCTACGGGATTAGTAAGGAGCATGGAGTTTTCGGAAAGACTCCGAAGGAGTCTCACGTTTGTAACAAGAGTCAAAGAAGGAAAAGAGAACTCCCTAAGGAGTTCAACGATCATGACGAGAACCAAGTCTCTATGAAAGAGTGCGCTGAGTAGTTACCAATATGATGGATATATCCAAAGTTACCGATTATTTATACGTGGGCTCCAGAGTCGGGAAGGAACATGCCGATGAATTGAAGGTGCTCGATTTTAACCTGATTATTTCCATGATCGGGCAAATGCCGCCTGACGAAATCTATACCCTTCCTCCCTTCAAAACCTTATGGATTAAAACGTACGATACATTTTTTACTCCCATCCCGATCAAGAAACTGCTGG
>Ga0187886_1002212_pt1 | contig 15975 bp, 14 predicted proteins | sample June2016WEW_20_1_FD_133001 | JGI IMG/M metagenome (GOLD analysis project Ga0187886, IMG submission 133001) | Peatland microbial communities from SPRUCE experiment site at the Marcell Experimental Forest, Minnesota, USA - June2016WEW_20_150 | ecosystem: Environmental > Terrestrial > Soil >... | reverse complement strand
CCGTACTCGATACGGGGTCAAGCCCGGAATGACGAACCGCATAAGAATCATGTCGTCCTGTATATTTAATACAAATGTAATAAATAAAGTGGCATCACCCCCTCCTTTACCCTGTGGAGTAGTTGAATTTACTCCACAGGGCAAGCCCTCCCCCCTTGAGGGGGAGGGAAGGGTGGGGGGCAAAAAAAATTAATTCGTTTGTATTAGTCATGCGGGGGGGCAGTCTTAAAAAGACAAGGAGTATGGGTAAAAAGTAAAAAATGGGGCCTAAATACAGTCCCTCTAATCAAAAAACCCATAGTTTACCCTATTCCATCTTGCCAGAATGTTTTATTATTATAAAAAATGACAAGCCCTAGGGGGTAAAAATGCCGCAGAATCTCACGCACAAAATTCTGGAGGCTCACCTGGTTGAAGGTCAGCTGATCCCCGGCAGGGAGATCGCCATCCAGATTGATCATACGCTCTTACAGGATGCGACGGGGACCATGGCCATGCTGGAATTCGAAGCCTTGGGGATTGAAAGGGTCAAGGCGCAGCTCGCCATCCAGTATGTGGACCACAACCTCTTGCAGACAGATAACAAGAACGCCGATGATCACAAGTACCTCCAGACTGCCTGCGCCCGCTACGGGGTGCACTTCAGTCGCCCGGGGAATGGGGTCTCACACCAGGTTCATATGGAACGCTTCGGTTTCCCCGGGAAGACCTTGCTGGGAGCCGATAGTCATACTCCTGGCGCCGCCGGGGTCTCCATGCTGGGTATCGGAGCAGGGGGACTGGACGTGGCTTTGGCCATGGCGGGCTACCCCTATTTCCTTCCCTGCCCGAGGGTTTTCGGGGTGAAACTCACGGGCAGCCTCCCGGATTGGGTGAGTGCGAAAGATGTCATTCTGGAAATGTTGCGTCGCCACGGAGTGAATGGGTGTGTCGGGAAGGTGGTGGAGTATTATGGGCCGGGGGTGAAAAATCTTTCTGCTACGGACCGGGAGAGCATTGGCAATATGGGGGCGGAATTGGGAGCTACGACCTCCATTTTCCCTTCAGATGAAAACACCCGGGCTTACCTGGGGGCTCAAGGGCGGGGTACTTGTTGGGTGGAACTGGCCGGGGATGAAGGTGCGCAGTACGATGAATACGATGAGATCAACCTTTCCACTCTGGAACCCCTCATTGCCTATCCTTCCTCGCCGGGAAATGTGGTACCCGTTCGGCAAGTGGCCGGGATCAAGGTAGATCAGGTAATCGTGGGCAGCAGCGTGAACTCTTCTTTCAGGGATCTTATGGTGGTGGCCAGGATTCTGGAGGGTCGCCACTGCCACCCGGATACCTCCCTGAACGTGAACCCCGGCAGCCGACAGGTTCTGGAGAATGTGGCGCACCAAGGCGGGGTCATTTCTTTGCTTCTGGCAGGGGCGCGCATCCACGAACCCGGTTGCCTGGGATGTATCGGTATGGGACAGGCCCCCGGCACGGGGCAAGTGAGCCTGCGCACGATGCCCCGGAATTTTCCCGGCCGTTCGGGGACAAAAGACGATAAGGTCTACCTCTGTTCTCCGGAAACGATCGCAGCAGCCGCCATCAAAGGGGTCATCACGGATCCACGGGAATTGGGGAAAGAAATGCGCTACCCGCGCATTCAAGATCCGGAGAAATACATCATTGACGAAGCTTCCATCATCTTTCCCACAGATGAGCTGCGCCAGACCGAGGTGGTGCGGGGGCCGAATATCAAACCTCTCCTCAAATTGGAGCCTCTCCCCCAAAAGCTGGAGGCGGAGGTGGTGCTCAAGGTAGGGGACAACATCTCCACGGACACCATCATGCCCGCTGGCAATAAGATCCTCCCCCTCCGCTCCAACATCGAGGCCATCAGCGAATATATTTTCTCTCAGATCACTCCCGATTTTCCCAGAGAGTGTAGAGAAAAAGGCACTGTAGTGGTCATCGGGGGTGAAAATTATGGCCAGGGGTCCAGTCGGGAACATGCCGCCCTAGCCCCTCGCTACCTGGGGGTCCGCGCTAAAATCGTCAAAAGCTTTGCCCGTATTCACAAGGCCAATCTCTGTAATTTTGGCATCCTGCCCCTCACCTTGAAAGACCCTGGAGATTATGGCAGGTTCAAAAAAGGGTCAAAGGTCGTATTTCCCGACGTAAGAGAACATATCGAAAAAGGCGATAAAGAAATTCCCGTCGAGGTAGACGGGCAACCGATCCTCACCCTTTTGACTGTCTCGGACCGCCAGCGCAAGCACCTGCTCGCCGGTGGAACCCTGAACTTTGTAAAAAGCGAGCTCGGGGGATCCTAAAGGGAATGCCGGGGAGAGGGGATTCACGTGGGTCCAAGCGCGATTCGATAGGAAAGGGGAAAAATGAACGAAACGGTCCGCGTAAAAAATATTGGCTTGCGGGGCGTAACGGTAGCCGACACGAAGATTAGTTTTATCGATGGGGAGAAAGGGGTTCTTATTTACCGCGGTTACCGGATCGAGGAATTGGCGCAGAATTCATCCTTTATGGAAACTGCCTACCTGCTTCTGCAGGGCGTTTTGCCAGACGGAAAACAGCTTGAGGCCTTCAGCCGGCAGGTCGCAGAAGACAGGCAGGTTCCCGGGTTCATATATGAAAGCTTCCAAAGGTGGCCCCGGGAAGCCCATCCCATGGACGTCCTTCAGGCATCCATACCGATCCTGGCCATGGCGGATCCGGAGTTATCCGTGGAGACAAGAGAGGCAAATTTCCTCAAGGCTACTAAGCTCATCTCCCGTTTGCCCGAAATGGTTGCCGCCTGGCATAGAATTAGAAAAGGCTTGGAGCCATTACCTGCAGATGACCATTTGTCCCACGCCGCTAATTTTTTGTGGCAGCTTAACGGGAAAAAACCCGATGAAGAAACAGCCCGCGACCTGGACACCTGCTTGGTCCTCCATGCCGATCACACGTTTAATGCTTCCACCTTTGCCTGCCGGGAAGTTGTTTCGACGAAAGCCCATATGTATGCGGGGGTTGCGGCTGGGGTGGGGGCCCTTTCCGGAAGTCTTCACGGGGGGGCCAACACCCAGGTCATGAAGATGCTCTTGAAACTGGAATCTGAGAAGGATATTGCCGGATGGGTGAGAAAACGGTTAGAGCAGGGTCAAAGGATCATGGGGATGGGCCATGCGGTATATAAGACCTTGGATCCGCGAGCCAAATTTTTGCAGGAGATCGCTGATCGATTGGGGAAAAAACTTGGCCAAGAAAAGTGGCCCCAGTTGTCCAGCCAGATCGAAAAAGCTGCGATTGAAGAATTTGAAAAAAGAGGCCAAACAACCATTAAACCGAATGTAGACTTCTATAGTGCGCCTGTGTACCACATCATGGGCATCCCGATGGATCTGATGACCCCCATCTTTGCTATAGCGAGAATCGCGGGTTGGTGTGCCCATATCCTGGAAGAAAAATTTGCTGAAGCCCAAGAAAAACCGGCTTTGTACAGACCCAAAGCTGAATATGTGGGGCACTACTGCGGACTGATGGGCTGCACCTATGAGCCCATCTCAGCCAGAACATAGCTCGGGCAATCCTTCCTCGGGAGAAAGCTAGAATAAGCTCGAAGCCTCCGCATAAAAATTAACGGCTCCCGGTCCTAAGCCCCTTCCAGGGACTTATTCCTTATCCCCAGGTCCTAAAAAGCATGATAGTATTGCCTGGAATAGATCGATGAGATTTTGCCCGAAATGACAAACCCTCTGCATCAGGATGGTAAGAAAGAATATCCTTAAAAACCTTAGAACAGAGAGGAGAAAAAGATGGCTCTTATGCAGATCATCATCATGCCCAGAGTAAGCGAAGGAACAAGCGTCAGTGTCTATGTGGCCGAAATTCATAAATACTTAAAGACCCAGAAGTTGGCCCACCAGTTGCATGATATGGGCACGCTCGTGGAAGGAAAAGCTGGGGAGCTTTTGGCGCTGGCGAGAAAGCTTCATGAGTTGCCTTTTAAAAAGGGGATCAAACGAGTCTATACCATTATTCATCTGGATGACCGGCGCGATAAAAAAGTCTCCCTGGGGGACAAGGTAAAGTCCGTACAGAAACGGCTGAGGGTTTCCTAACCCCCCTCTTTCCTTGCTCGTAGAAATGGGTAGATTTAAGAGGAGATGAGGCAATTTGGGGTAAGCCCTTATGGGCGATCAGGAGTCCTGGATATGAAAATAAAGTTTATGGGGGCAGCAAGGACGGTGACGGGATCCTGTTTCATCCTGGAGACCCAGGGCCATCGGTTCGCCATCGATTGCGGCATGCACCAGGGGAACGCAGAGATCGAAAAACGGAACTGGGAAGTTGATATTTACAAGCCTGATAAAATAGAATTTTTTCTCATCACGCATGCCCACATCGACCATTCTGGTCTCCTTCCCTGTATGGTGCAAAAAGGCTTCCACGGTCGGATCTATACGACCCCACCGAGTTGGGATTTATTGAAAATTATGCTTCTGGACAGCGCCCACGTCCAGGAGATGGAAGCCGAATGGAAGAGTAAGAGGCACCAGCGTCAAGGAGAAAAGCACCTGGCGCCTTTGTACACCCAAGAGGATGCCCGGGAAACATTTCCTCTGTTCGAGGGGATGCCCTACGATAAGCCCTTCGAGCCCTTCCCGGGCTTGAAAGTCAACTTCAAGGATGCCGGCCATATCCTCGGCGCCTCCATCATCGAACTCGGGGTGAAAGAAAATGGCGTCCAGAGCAGGGTGGTCTTTTCCGGGGATATCGGTCGCCCGGCCCAGCTGCTGGTTCAGGATGCCAGCGTCGTGAGTGCGGCTGATCTCCTTTTCCTGGAATCGACCTATGGTGACCGAGATCATAAAAATGAGGATGGGAGCTTAAAGGAACTGGCCGAGGCGATCGCTTACAGTTACGGCCATAAAGAAAAGGTGATTATCCCAGCCTTCGCGGTGGAAAGGACCCAGGAGATCATTTATTCACTCCATCTTTTGGCCAAGGATGGAAGGCTCCCTGGGGATATGCCAGTATATTTGGATAGCCCCCTGGCCATTCAGGCCACGGAGATTTTCAGAAAATTCCCCGAATACTTCGATGAGGACACCCGAAGACTCCTGCAAAAAGGAGAAGATCCTCTCTCCTTGCCTCAATTACATTTTACCCAGACGACTGAAGAATCCATGGCCCTCAACAATTTATCTGGGCCGGCCATCATCATCTCAGCCAGCGGCATGGCGGATGCGGGAAGGGTCAGGCATCACTTAAAGCATAATCTCTGGCGGGAGGGGGCGAGCGTTGTTTTTGTCGGGTTTCAGGCTCAAGGCACAACCGGTCGTCAAATCATTGATGGCGCGGAAAAAGTTCGGATCTTTAACGATGAAATCGCGGTGAAAGCCAGGGTGTTCACGATCAATGGATTTTCCGCCCATGCCGGTCAAAGCCAGCTCTTGGATTGGCTGAGTCATTTCCAGTCGAAAAACATGCAGGTTTTCCTAATACACGGCGAGTATTCAACCCAACGGGTCCTGGCGAATCTTATTCAGAAGCGCTTCGGCCTCAAAGTGTTCATTCCTGATTACCTCGAGGAAGTCACCCTGAAACCAGGAGAGGAACTCCGGCCGATCGGGGTCCCGGAAAAAGCTGCACCTGCGATTCCCTGGAGTGATCTTTTGGGAGATCTGGAGGCCCAACTGACCCAACTACGAACCCGGAAGGCCCAGCTTGATGCAAAGACCCGGGAAGAACAAACCGACCTTCGCGACCGAATCCTGGAACTGAACCGCCACTTGGGAGAAATCATTTCCGAAATTTGAGAGCCTAACCCGCCTCCTGAGCCCCTGCCGCGAGGCCTTTTTATGGGCAAAATTATTACTTTGACATTATTCTGAATAAGTGCGTTAATAGAAATAAGAAGGCAAAAGGGAGACCTTTCCAACTGCCCTTTCCTTTTAAGATAACCCCACCTTTTTCCTTCTCAAAGGAGGTATCAAACAATGCCCTATTATGTCTACGCGATACATACGGATTCAAAGTCTAACCGCCTCTACGGATCTTTTGCGGAATACCGCGGGGCAGAAATTTGCGAGCGAGATAATCAAAGAGGGAATGATTCAGGGGATAATTATTTCGTTATGATGATTTATGCGCAAAATCAAACCCATGCTCGGCAGAGGATAAAAGAGATACGCCGGGAAAAAGGACTCCCCACGAATTAAGGGAGAAGGAACTACAATCCGGGCCTCCTGGTCAATTTATTTCTTACCCCCCCTCCTCCCCCTAATCAAGCTTATCAATTCCAGAAAAACCAAATTGAATCCGAAAGAATGCCTTTCCAAAAAGATTGGTTTGGGGAATCTTGCTTGGACTAATTTTTGGGGCCTTGGCTGAAAAGGAACGCTTAGGAAGCCCAGACGAATCTATTTGGACTCATCCGGATAGGGCCCCAAATTGACCGGGTTCTCTTCCCGAGTCCTGGCCGTCTCTTTACCGGGAGACCATCTGAGGACTTCAGCGAAATCCGCTCGGTCCTTCATCTCATTGGGTCTTTTTGAACGGACAACATAGGAAGCCCAGACGAATTTGTGGTCCCATTCTCGGATGTACAGGGAGTCGTTTTTAAGCGAATCGGTTACGGTGTGGCTTTCGAGGGCCTTAATTACAGCCGTTACGTCATCCTTGCCCGCTCTCTGAATGGCCCGCAGTAATTCTCTCACCCCGATATACCCATTCAATGTATTCGCTGTGGGCACGGGAATCAGGGTAGCTGGCCACCGCTTCCGATACCGGGTCACAAATTCCTTTACACCCGGAACATTGATGTCGTGATACCATTCCATCAAGTGAATCCCATAATTTTTCTCCGGCCCGAAAGCCCACATATCTTCCAAGTTGATTAGGGTGGTCACCACCATCATCTCCTTATAGATGCCGAACTCGTAAATCTGCTCCATCAAGGCCGCAAAATCGATTCCCCCTACACTGATGACCAGAGCATCTGGTTTGGCCGATCTGGCCTTGATCAAAAATGCACTGAAGTCCCGGGTGTTGAGGGGAATTTTCCCTTCCCCGGCATCTGTACCACCGAATTTTTCCAGAATCTTCCTGGCCCAGCGGGTACCTGACCATCCCCATTCGTAGTCGTGGGTCAGGAAATACCATTTTTTCCCGACCTTTTCTATGAGATAGGGTACCAGCGTTCTCAGGCACATGGCCATGTCTGGAGGAACCATAAAGACGCATCGCCGGGCTTTTTCAGCAGTGAGTGTATCAGAATTCTGGTTCGAAGCGATATAAAGCGCTCCATACCGCTGAGCCACTTCCCCCACCGATACTGCTACGGAGCTGGAGACCCCGCCGATTAGATACCTGACCTTTTCGACCTCAATCAATCTCCTGGCCTTGCGGGCACCCACCTGGGGGTCTGTTTCATCGTCCTCGACAAGCAATTTTACCGGTCGTCCTAAGAGGCCCTTTTCTTTGAACTCTTCCGCTGCCATCTGCATGCCCAGACGTTCCATCATTCCGTGGTCAGCATAATTGCCGCTGGCCGGACTGACAACCCCGATGTTAATGGGGTCGGCTGCCCCAGCCCGTGGGGTAATGAAGGGCATCCCCGGCCCGAGTAAGACCGCTGAGGCCGCGGCCCCCTTCAAAAAAGTCCGTCTCGAGATTTTATTTTCTATCTTTTTCATTTTTACCTCCTCTTGCCAAAGATCAAAAACCCTCCCACCAGGAGAAATTTCACTTCCGTTCATCTGGCCCCTGGTCCGGCAGAAACCGCTCATGAAAGCTAGGCCAGCCGAAGAATGTATTTCCCAGAATGCATGTTCTCGGGAAACATTTCTAAAGCTAAAAAGGTTCCTCCGAGGGGACACAAGAATCGCTCTGGAAGATTCACCTTACCATTTTCTGGATTTTAATTTTCATCCTTAAGGCGTAAAATTTTAGGCTGATCTACTTTGAGGCCAGAAGAAGCTAGTGAATTTTAGCAGGGCAAGAAATGTTGTCAATGGATTTTTGCCTTTTCTTTTAGGCAAATTTCAGATAACTCTGCCTGAGTGACATAGAAAAAATTTGGGACTTTTGGGAAAAATTCTTCCATTTTTCTCTCTTTCAAAAACCTAACCTTTGTGAAAAGATCAATCATAATAAAGTCTTTTGAACATCATTTTCTTGGTATAAGAATTGCTAATTCTTAAATAAAGAAATTTCTCGGTTCAAAAATTTTTTTCTAAGCCCTAACCGAGCTAAATCAATATTTGGAGGCAAAATGTCTGCGAAAAAGATTCTGTTCTTAGCATCCCTGGTTCTCATTCCGCTTTTGGCAGTAATCGTAAAGAAAAAAAGGGAGGAAGAACCTCAGATCGCTATTTGATAATCCCCACCCTTGTCCTACCCCATCAAGTGGGGCTATTGACCCTTGACCTTCTTTCGCATATCTTAAGGCCATGAAAAGGCCCCTGCCGCTGATTCTTTTCGCCTACATTTCAGGGATTATCGCCGGAAATTTTTTTCACCTCCCTTCCTCCTGGACTATAGCTGGGATCATGGGAGCAAGCTTGGCCATCGTGACTTGCCTCGCCAGTGGAAGGGGGAGGGTGGCCCTGGTTTTATCCCCCTTGCTCTTTGCCCTCTTTGGACTCCTGTTCATCGGTCGCATCCTGCATCCTGATTTTCCTCCACACCACCTCATTCATTTCGCCGGAGATCGGAAATATCATCTCGAAGGGGTTCTCTACCAGCCCCCGGAGCCCCTGCCGGATCGGACCCGGCTTCACGTTCGCGCGGAGAAAATTTATCTAGATGAGGGGAATTTCCCGGTGGTAGGGAATCTTCTCCTCACAGTGAAAGACCGGAAAAGTGATTTGCGCTACGGAGACCGGGTACGGTTTATATCCAAACTTTACTTGCCGCGACCAGCCACGAACCCGGGGGCATTTGATCACCGGCGATTTTTGGCTTTGCAGGAAGTCTGGGTAACGGCCTATGCCAATGATTCCAGTGAAATCGTCCGCATGGTTGAAGGGAAAGGAAACGCATTTTTTCATTTGGTGGAGAGCAGCCGGGAAAAAATTCGGATCTTTTTAGATGGCAATGCGCCGCTGGAATCCCGAGGAATCATCAAAGCCCTGATCCTGGGAGAGAGAGGGGATATCGACCGGGAGGTCAACGAGAAGTTCATCCTCTCCGGAGTCAACCATATTCTTTCCATATCCGGTTTGCATGTGGCTCTCGTGGCCGCTTTCTTCTTCGGGGCGGCCCGCTTGACCTTAAAACTCTTCCCCTCTCTGCTGCTTCGCCTGAATTTGAACAAAACCTCGGCCCTGGTGGCCATCGTTCCAGTGATCTTTTATACCTTCATCGCCGGGCTGGGCGTAGCGGCAGTACGGTCGACGATCATGACCCTCTCTTTCCTTTTCGCCCTGCTCCTGGACCGGGAGAAAGACCTTTACGACGCCCTTTTCGTCTCCGCTTTCTTCATCTTAATCGTCACTCCAGCTGCGCTCTTCGACATCTCTTTCCAGCTTTCCTATCTTTCTGTACTGGCCATCCTTTATTTAATTCCTCGCTTTGCCGAGTATTTCTCGGCTTTAAAAATTTGGCCGGAAAAGGTTCTCGAACCAGAGCTCCCCCGGTGGCAGAAGAAAATACTGACCTACGTTGGCGCTAGTCTGCTAACCTCGGCCGCAGCGATTCTAGGCACGGGGCCTTTAGTGGTATTTTATTTCAACCGGCTCTCCCTGGTGGGGTTTCTCTCCAATCTATTCCTCGTGCCCCTGATGGGATTTGCCAACACCCTCCTGAGCCTGGTCGCCGCCCTTTTGGTCTTCGTCTCCGAACCTGTGGCCAGGATCTTCACGGTCCTCAATGTTTTTCTTCTGAACATCTCTTTAGCCCTGGTCGACTTTTTTAGCCGTTTTCCGCTGGCCGGAAAAAGGGTGACCACGCCCACGATTCCGGAGATACTCCTGCTCTATGGCATGCTCATCTTTTCCGCCAATATCAAGCGGTGGAGGAGGGCAATCCATGGACTGATCGTCCTGGTGGGAATTTTTGTAGCCATCCAAGTTCATGGCTATTATGCATTCCACCATGGGAATAAACTGATGGTCACTTTCCTGGATGTCGGACAGGGGGATGCGGCGGTGATCAATTTTCCCCGAGGTAAGGTCATGGTCATCGACGGCGGCGGAACTCCCGATGGAAGTTTCGATCCCGGGGAGCGGATTGTGGCTCCCTATCTATGGAGGATGAAGAGAAAAAAGATAGATTATTTGGTGAACAGCCATCCCCATCCAGACCACCTCCAGGGGCTTATTTTCCTGCTGGAGAATTTTGAAATCGGCAAAGTTTGGAACAACGGGGAAAAAGCTGAGGATTTTTTATTAACCGAAAAATTTCTTACCTTGGCTAACGGACGGTTGCAAACAATGGACCGAGGAGAGGTTCCCCAGGAAATCGGCGGCGTGAGGATACAATTTCTTCATCCTCCTCCCATGAGAAAAAAATGGCAAATCTTTCGGGGGAATGATGCGTCCTTAGTCCTCCGTCTCACTCTCGGAGAAGTAAGCTTTCTTTTCTGCGGCGATGTGGAGTCCGCAGCAGAGGGGGAGATCCTGCGAAAGTGGGCGAAGCTGCACAGCACCGTTCTCAAAGTCCCGCACCATGGCAGCAAAAAGTCGAGCACCGAGAAATTCGTGAAAAGGGTGCGGCCGAAGTTTGCGGTTTTCACGGTCAAGGCCGGAGGGAGACAAAGGCTGCCCCATCCATCTGTTTTAGAAAGGTATGAGAGCCTTGGCGCGAAAACCTATCGCACAGACCGGGATGGGACGATAACCTTTATAACCGATGGCAGGGACTTGAGGGTCCGAACCTTCCAAAAATTTCCCCAATAGGCGGGAAAGGGTAGAGAGGGGGAAAGAGATAATATTTTACTTCATTGGCCCTGATTTTCCAGGAACATTTCCTGGGTTGCCTCCTCACCGGGTGGCAGCAGGATAAAATCTTTGTCCCAGGGTCCCCGGAGCATCCTCCTGAAAAATTCCAGAGAGCCTTTGATTTCCTCGTATCTTAGGTTAAAGAATCGGGCATTTTCCCGGGCATGCTTGCGGTGCGGTTCGGAAACGCCGAGTTCCGTCATCACCAACGCAATCCGTGTATAATTCTTTAGCTCCTCTTTCATCACCCATTCGGCCGTTTCCTTCGGATAGCGCTGGCAGTATTCTTCATAGACTGCGAGAGGAGATTTTCCCTCTTCGATCCAGCCCTTGGTCAGGTAGTAGGTTCCCGGTTCTTTCTGATGCTCCTCCAAGTACCTCTCCGGTGAACCAAGGAACATGGTGATGCAGTCATGGACTCGGGGGATGACAATGGAATGGCGGTTCGCCTTAATCCCTAAGACCCCGTTGCTGCACAACCCGTAACCCAATAAGATGGTATCTCCATCCCACTGCTCCGCCTTTTGGACCTCATCTTGAATCGCCTGCTTCATCTTCTCCGGAGTCCGATGAAGGGATTGCTCCAGAAAGACGAAGGACATTCCTTCCGTCTTAAAGAGGAGAATCTCATCTTTCATAATGCTGCAGGTGATGACGAAGGATTTCATTGGGGTCATAGCCTTTAAATTCTTATCTCAAGGATTAAGTGGGGCTTTGCCCTTCCCGCAGGTTTCTACTGGTAAATATCTTAAAATATCTTAGCACAGCTTCAGAGTTGGCTCCTAAGATTGTCTACTCAAATTTTCATTAAATTGAGGGTCACTTAAAGAGTCTCGTAAGGAGAAAATGGCATGACAAAAGTAGAAACTGGGAAGTCAGGGAAAAGGTTCAGAGGGGAAAAGGAGGTACGGGGCTACACCTCTGCTAGGTCTGATTTAAAGATGTTTCTAAACCAACCTTGACTTCCTTTCTCAAATTTCTTACAGTCATGCCCGAGCAGAAGCTTCTATGAAAGTTTTCCATTGCCCGATAGGAAAATATCTCCCCAAGATTCTCGAGGACAGGGAAATTTGATCCGCTACGGTTTTCCCAGGGGAAAAACCTGTGGCCTGGTTTATCGACTAATCAAGATGGGGAGTCAGTTAGATTTTTTGTTTGGAGTACATTGTCCACGGTCACTGGTCACAAAAACCAAACACTCTTATAAAGGAGGGAGAAATGCCAGGAAAATATTTTGAAGACTGGGTAGTCGGGGAGGAATACTTCACCCCCAGCCGGACCATAACGGAAACGGACATCGTCATGTTTGCCGCCCTGAGCGGTGACTACAATGAACTCCATACGAGTGAGGCGTTTGGAAAGAACACTCAGTTCGGGAGGCGGATCGGACATGGGCTCCTTGGCCTGGCGATTTCCCATGGTTTACTATTCCGCCTCGGATTCCTGGAGGGAATGGCGATCGCTTTCCTGGGGGTCGAGAATTGGAAGTTCGAGGCTCCCTTCTTTATCGGAGATACGATTCGGGTAAAGGTCAAATTAGCGGAGAAAAAGGAAAGCAAAAGCAAAGCCGACCGGGGAGTCATCAAGTTATTTTTGCAGGTCATTAAGGAAGATGGAACCGTTGTCCAGTCGGGGACCAAGAGCATAATGCTGCGAAGGAAGCCGGTTTGAGGAGAAAGGAGCGAGTGCATGCCGAGCAAGCTGATGGCTGCGGAAGAAGCCGTAAGGCTCATTCAAGACGGGGACACGGTTACGACATGTGGGATCGCTGGCGCTCTCGTTCCTGAGAAAGTCTTAGTCGCTTTGGAAAAGAGGTTTTTGGAAACTGGCTCTCCGCGCGATTTGACGGCCGTCTTCCCGGTCGCCGTTGGGGACATCTATGAGTCCCTAGGCGCTGATCATTTTGCCCATGAGGGAATGATCAAGAGGGTGATAGGAGGGTCCTATGTGACCGCTCCGGCGTCTGGCCCACCGCCCAAACTGGTCGGGATGATCTATCAGAATAAGGTGGAGGCCTACAATTTCCCGATAGGGGCCTTGACGCACCTTCATCGCGACATCGCCGCCAAGAGGCCGGGGCTCATCACTCAGGTGGGGCTGAAAACCTTTGTCGACCCTCGGCTAAATGGAGCCAAGATGAATGAACGGACCAAGGAAGATCTCATTGAATTGATCCAGCTGCATGGCCAAGAATATCTTTTTTTTAGGTCCTTTCCCATCGACGTGGCGATTATCCGCGGAACCACTGCGGACGACGAGGGTAATCTTAGCATGGAGCATGAGGGATCCTATTCGGTGATGTTGATTTTGGCCATAGCCGCCCACAACAGCGGAGGCAAGGTTATTGCCCAGGTGAAACGGAATACCGCTCGCGGGAGTTTGAATCCCCAAATGGTCCGCGTCCCGGGGATCCTGGTGGATGTAGTTGTGATCGATGAAAATCAAAAACAAGCTACCGGGATTTTTTATGATCCGGCAGTCAGAGGAGTATTGGGTGTCCAGTGCAAGGGAGCATGTGAAAGGGCCCGATGAAAACACCCGGCGTACCCTGGCGATCTTTTTTCACGGCAAGAAATCTCTGGATTGGCGCGGTGTCTGTTTTGCTTTTTCTGGCTGCAGCGCCCGCGGAGGGACTCTCGGACACCTCTCCGGAACTGGCCGAGTGCTCCAAAATCGAGGATAATGCAGAACGGCTGAAATGTTACGACAACCTGGCCGGCCGCAAACCAAAAGAGCCTGCGCCCGCTTTGAAATCAGGGGAAAAACCTCCGCAGGAGAAGGGGAAGAAGTTTTCCTATTTTTCACAGCTCTGGGAACTGGAACCGGAGACCCGCCGCGGGACATACCCTATTTCGCTTTATCGATCCAACTACTTCCTTCCCTTCACCTACAACGCATCGCCCAATTATAACGCCGTGCGGGAGGCCGACCCCGGGAAAGATCTCAAATACGAAGAAGTCGCTTTCCAATTGAGCTTCAAGGTCAAACTCTGGAGTGATATTGTCGGCCAAATGGCGGATCTATGGGTCGCCTACACCCAGCGGTCCTTCTGGCAATTTTACAACTTCGAAGACTCGTCCCCCTTCCGGGAAACGGATTATGAGCCGGAACTTCTTCTCAACCTTCGGGCCGATTATCGCCTCCTGGGCTTGAGGGGCCGGTTCATAAACGTGGGCTTTAACCACCAGTCCAACGGTCAGTCCGAACCCCTGTCCAGGAGCTGGAACCGCATCGTGGCCAATGCTGGATTTGAAAGGGGTGATTTCTCTCTTCTCCTGAAGGGGTGGTACCGCATCCCAGAATCGGTCGCGGCTGACGATAACCCCCAAATCGAAGATTACCTGGGGTATGGTGAGATCTGGGGCTACTACTTCTGGAAAGGGAACCGGTTTGGGATCATGCTCCGCAATAATCTCGACTTCCATACCAACCGGGGCGCCGTGCAGTTGGAGTGGAGCTTTCCTCTCTTCGAAAGAGTCAGCGGCTATCTTCAGTACTTTAACGGATACGGCGAGAGCCTTCTGGACTATAACCACCAGGTGAACCGGATCGGCATAGGGTTTATCCTAAAGGATTGGAATTGAGAAGAGAGGTCATACTCAGGGACCGGTTCGTTTCGGTTTTTTTCTTAAGCTGGGAAAGAATCCGGACAGGCTTTGGATCTTCGAGGAGGAAAAGTGAATATTTTGGACAACGTTTCCTCGGGCAACGTCGCCTCGGGATGGACGGGAGCAATAACCGAGTTTGGAAAGCGCCCGTGCAAGACTTACTTTGTTCATTTATAATGCGACCAGAAATCATTGGTGATATAACCAACAAGGTGGCTGACTAATTGGCCGTAAGCCTTATCGGGATCCTTTGCATTGAAATAGGGATCGCCCCCCATCAAACTGACCGACGCCACGTTTTCCCTTCTCTGGGCGGAATTCGACCAGACCGTGGCCCCGCTTTTCGTTTCTACGAGTTTGGCCGAAAGCATCGCCTCGACATATGCCGAAACGCTCATGGTCGTCAATTTTGAGGCGATGTCGATGCTCGGCTTGACTTTTTCTACCTCGAGGTTCCCGGTAATGATGCCGCCGACGCCGTATTTGGAGCCAATTGCCTCTATTGCCTCAACATCAAGCTCACTGCGACCCACCGAGCCGAGCGCATTCTGCAGCGTGCCTAACTCCACGACCAAGGTGCCGGGCTGGGCACTCTGGAGCGAATGCAGGATCTTTTGCGAAGTATACTGGGCAAGGTTGCCTTTAGCGTTTGACGATAATTCGATCATGCCAAGGGTGCCGTAAGGCCGCAGATCGACGCGTGGCGGGAGCAGTATTCTTGGCCCGCAACCCCAGAATAAAAGGATACCACCCATAAGTACTGCGGACAATTTCATGGATCTCATATACTCTCCTTTTGAATAAAATTTATATTTTTCTTATTATCACCCATTTTATCGTCACTTTTTATTCAAAAATTAAGCAATGGAATTAATTGGAATTCTAATCAAAAAGGAATGTCGAGTCAGGTCTCGTCCCTGAATGGGGGAAAAATGGGAATTGTGGACGTGGAGCCCGTTCTTGGTCAATTTTCGGCGGGATCCTGTTTCGTTGTGCCAGGGGATCGCGAAGGTGGAAAGGCGCATGAGGGAGGATGATGGATTCATAGAGAAACTCATGAGTTTGGAAAAAAATCTGGTCGAGGGGCGCAAGAGGAAAATAAAGAAATAACGAAATAATGAAGTCTGACACCATTCCACCATTCTTGAAAAAGGCAAAAGACATTTAATTCATTTTCCTGTTCAGGTCATTCCCGGTTCAAAGTAAGCAATATTTTCTCCATCGCATTCACCAAAGCTCGAAATGGTTCGATGGAGTTACGCAATTCTTCCTCGGTTTGTTTCCGATCCGTGATATCGGTCATGAAATTTAACAACGCCGGTTTTCCTTCCCAATGAATCAAAGCTCCCCTGTTCTGCAGCCACCGAATGTTACCCTCTTTGTGAATCAGCCTGAACGCTTGGGTAGAGAAAAGCTCCCCCTGCTCCAGTTTTTGGTTGAGGATT
>Ga0187886_1002211_pt1 | contig 15977 bp, 11 predicted proteins | sample June2016WEW_20_1_FD_133001 | JGI IMG/M metagenome (GOLD analysis project Ga0187886, IMG submission 133001) | Peatland microbial communities from SPRUCE experiment site at the Marcell Experimental Forest, Minnesota, USA - June2016WEW_20_150 | ecosystem: Environmental > Terrestrial > Soil >... | reverse complement strand
CTCTCGGGCGCGATCAGCAAGACGGTCAACATGCCCGAGGCGGCCACGCCCGACGAGATCGAGACGGTCTACCTCGAGGGCTGGCGGATGGGCCTCAAGGCGATCGCCATCTACCGCGACAACAGCAAGCGCAGCCAGCCGCTCATGACCGGCAAGAAGAAGGAGGCCGAAGCTGTGCTGGCGGCGCCCCTGGCCGCGACCACGCCGGATGCCGAGCACAAGCCGTACCGGCACCGCCTCCCCGTCGAGCGCAGCGCCATCACGCACAAGTTCGACGTCGCCGGCCACGAGGGCTACATCACCGTCGGCCTGTACGAGGATGGCCAGCCGGGCGAGATCTTCCTCAAGATGGCCAAGGAAGGCTCCACCATCAGCGGCCTGATGGACACCTTCGCGACCACGGTCAGCGTCGCCCTCCAGTACGGCGTCCCGCTCCACGACCTGGTCTTCAAGTTCGCCCACGTCCGCTTCGAGCCGTCGGGCTTCACGGCCAACCCGGAGATCCCGATCGCCAAGTCGACCATCGACTACATCTTCCGCTGGCTCGGCTCACGCTTCCTGCCGCCCGAAGACCGAGCCAAGCTTGGTCTGGTCGACCGTTCGGCGACAGCCGAGTCATCGGTGCAGCCGCTCAACCTGGGTCTCGGTGGGAACGGCGGTGCTGGAGGCGCCGGGACCTCAGAGAGCGGCGGATCCAGCGACGCAAGCCCAGCTTCACCGGGGAGTGGAGGTAATGCGGGTTCGTCGGAGACCGGCGCTGCCGCCCCGGCCGCCTCCTCGCCCGCGACTCTAGTGGCAGCTCCAGGGGCCGAGCCACCGGCCACGACGCCCGCCAGTGAGCGGCCTGCCGACACTCCCCGCTCCTCGGCCACCCCTGCCTCCGGCAGCGGCAACGTCCCCGGCAGTGGCAACGGCAAAAGCAACGGCTCCGGCGGCGTCCGCGCCGCCCTCGGCAACCTCGGCATCGGCAAGGCCCAGGTCACCTTCAGTGCCCAGGCGGACGCCCCCTCCTGCGCCGAATGCGGCTCGATCATGGTCCGCAACGGCAGCTGCTACAAGTGCCTCAACTGCGGCTCCACGAGCGGGTGCTCGTAAACGCCGGGGTCACGCTAACTGTCACCAGCACGAGAGAAGCTCAGCAGCAGATTCCAAAGGATGCAGCCCGGCAGAAAGAGGTGGGCCTCGATGGCGGACGAGCTCAAGTCGGTGGTAATCCCGTACTTGTCATCTCAGTTCAGCAGAGCTCGGCCCGTTCTGTTCACCGGCGCCGGCTTCTCGGCCTCCGCACGGAACATCACGGGAATGCCGGTGCCGACTGGCAGAGAGCTAGCAGAACATGTCTGGAAACTCAGCTTTCCGGGTGAGGTACTTGAGCCAGCCACGACCCTGCAGCTGATATATGAGCATGCTCATCGTCACCATCCTGGCCAGCTCCGGGAACTCCTGACGCGGCTACTAACGGTCGACGCGGAGACCGTGCCGGAATGGTATGCGCGGATATTCCGCCTACCGTGGCACAGGGTGTACACATTGAACATCGACGATCTCGCGTTGGCGGTCTCCCGTCGATATGGCTTGGCCAGGCGCCCCGTCCAGGTTTCTGCCACCAGCCTTGCGCCCGAACGACCGGCGCATGGGGATGTGGGGCGTGATCTTGAGATTGTTCACCTGAATGGGACCAAAGAAGATCTGCCGGACCGAGTCACGTTCTCCGCAACCCAATATGCCGAGAGACTGGCGATGCAGGACCCCTGGTATGCCAGGCTCGTTGCCGACATTGCCAGCAGACCTTTCATCTTCATTGGCACATCCCTCGACGAGTCGCCCCTTTGGCAACACATTGAATTGCGCGAACTCCGCGGGGGCCGTGCAATGCGTGAGTTCCGCCCGAGGTCGTATCTTGTGACTCCTTCCCTGGATCGGGCCCGGCGGAGCCTGCTGCAGGAATTCAACATCGCCTGGCTCCCCATGACCGCAGAGGCATTCTCCGACCAAGTGGTTGCCGAGATGAGTGAGGCGTCTGCAAGTGGCCTGGAGCTCATAGCCCGGGAGTCGGCGCCGGCAGGATCGGGTCGTACTGTCATCCCCGAAGTGGCCAAGCTTGCGACCGATCCAACTCGCCGCACAGAATTCCTCCTGGGCCAGGAACCGATCTGGGCGGACATCCAATCAGGCAGAGCCGTATCTCGTGCCATCGATGCGGAAAGCGCCGCACTCGCGGACGCCAGGTTGGCCGCGGACCAGCCGGGCGTGATCGTCATTAGCGGGACCGCTGGAAGTGGGAAGAGCGCTTCGCTCATGCGGCTATCCCTCGCGCTATCCGCTGCAGGAGCGTCGGTTGGGTGGCTCGATCGCGACACGGACATGACGTCGCGGGAGATCCGCGGATGCATGCAATCTCCGCACGCGCCCCGAGTCCTCGCAATCGATGACGGCGACCTGTTCGGCAACGAGTTGTCGCCCATGGTGCGCGAACTCGCGCTGAGCGAAGCAGCGCCACTCATCCTTGTCGCAGTCAGGGCAACCAAGGTCGATCGCGCGCTCAATCCGGCCATCTTGGCTGAAGTGCCGCTCAGCGAACTGACTATGCCCCTTCTCGCGGATGCGGACATCGATTCACTGCTAGACAGCCTGACGACCGACAACAAGTTGGGGAAACTCAAAGGAAAGACCCGGCGACAACAGCGGGCGATCTTCAGAGAGCAATGTGGACGTCAGCTTCTTGTTGCGATGATCGAGGCCACTTCAGGCGAGCGGTTTGAAGACAAGGCAGTCCGTGAGTTTCACGAACTCGATGAGGCCGCGCGCTTGACATACGCTCTGGTCGCGACCTCGTCGTCGATGCGCTACAGCTTGGGCCGCGACGAGATCATGATCGCAACGGGCGATAGGTCCAATGCCGCCTTGAACACGCTCGACGCGCTCTTGCGCCGCGGGATAATCGTCCAAGCCGAGGACGGACGGAAAGTACGAGCCCGCCATCGCGTCATCGCCGACATCATTCTCGAGGAGCTGCGGCGTGCTGGCTTGCTCTCCCAGGTCCTCAGCGGGTTGGCCCTCGTAGCGGCCACGAAGGTCGCGCCGAATCTCCATCGGTCAGCCCGTCCCTGGCGGTTCCTTCGGCAAGTGATAAGCCACGAGTTTCTGGCGAGGACCCTGGGCGTCGAGGGGGCCAGAGAGCTATACGGCGCTATGGAGGATCTGCTCAGCTGGGACTACCACTACTGGCTCCAACGTGGCAGCCTGGAGGTCCAAGTCGGGAACCTGAGGCTCGCGCAGAACTACCTCCAGCAAGCGCGCGGAATCGCTCACGATGACCCCATCGTGGAAACGGAGTGGGCGCTCTTCCTATTCAGACGCGCGACCAGTGAGCCGTTGGCCGCAGGGGCTGAGTCAATGGCGACGGAAGCAAGAGAAAGCCTACTGGAACTGATCCGGATTCGGGGACGCATTGACCCATACCCCTTCCACGTCCTAGCTAAGCAGGGGCTTTGGTGGTCCAGAAGGCCTACCGCATCTATGGATGGGCGGGCTCGCTATCTTGCGAACCTCATCAGCACCGTCCAGGATGGCATGCGTCTTCACCCGAACGCTGGCGAGCTAGAGCTCATTCATGAGGAACTCAAGAGAGAGTACATGAGCCTGGCCCTGTCTGAGTACCAGACATCGAGCTTCGCCCAGGCAAGCGGCGCGGAGGACACTCAGACTGATCTTCAAGCAGTGGATCAACCCCTGCAACCCCGCCCCGACCCCGAATAGCCAAGCCGGAAGCTGCGGCCTGAATGTCCAGACAAACCAGCAGTGTCAGATCCACGAGCCAGCTCGTGGCCGCGAAGCAAGCGTGCGCGCCGCTTCTGCGCATGTACCAAGCCGCTGAGGCGAAGCGGCCCAGGACCTGGGGCGAGGTCGAGGACGCCTTCGTTCGAGCGATGGAGGAGTTCGACACCAACGTGGTCGCAGGGATCGCCGACGAAGGCGATCGACAGAATGGCAAGGGTGACTTCCTCAACGACCTGATTGCGCTGCTGCTGGAGGGCTGCGGCGGCGTTCAGCTGTACTCGCGTGGTGGCGTGCCGGGGTTCATCTTCGCCAGTCACAACCTGGACGTGACCTACCCGAACACCGGCGTGGTGAGGTTCACCTTGGAGGTCAAAGCGGTGGGGACGCCGCGCCACCTGGGGTCGCCCAAACAGAAGCCGATCGGTCGGCCGGGTTCGTCAGACCTGGCCAAGCGGGTCAAGGAAGCCGCCTTCAAGACGATTGACCTCAAGGCCGAATACGGGCGGATCATGGCCGGCCGCGGCCAGGCGGCTTCGGCCCCCAGCGGCAACCTCACGACCTGGCTCCGATCCGTCCAGCCCAGCGCCTACCTCTTCATCGCCGCGCGTGTTGTCAGCCAGACCGACTTCGAGGCCACGGTCAAGTTCGCCGACACCGCGGCGCAGGTCATGGACGGTGTCGGCCTGTTCTGCTTCGGGCCGGAGTCGGAATCGCAGCCGACCACGTACAAGATCCACCGCGTGCCTCGCCACATGGGCATGGACCAGGTTCTATACCGCGCCTGTCAGGACCTCGTGGCATTGAGGGATCTGCCGCCGGAGCCGATCCCCAGTTCGGCGGTCGGCCCCGCCGCCGCCCAGGCGGCGCTGGACAGCCTCGGGCCGGAAGCGCCCGACGATCCGCTCGATCGGTCGTAGCATGGCCGCCGTGATCTCGACCACCGCTCCCAGCCGAGACCAGCAGAAGGCCAGAGGCGCCTTCTACACGCCCCCCGAGCTGACACGGTTCCTGGCGCATTGGGCCATCCGGTCCGCGGGCGAGCGGGTCCTCGAACCATCCTGCGGCGACGGCGCCTTCCTGGGCTCGATCAGCGAACGTTTCGTCGACCTTGGCGCGGACGATCTGCTCGATCGATTGGTCGGAGTCGAGCGCGAAGCCGACGAGGCCGACAAGGCCCGAGCGCTGGCACAGGGCGCGCGTATCCTAACCGCCGACTTCTTCGACGTCGAAACGTCCTCATTACCCGCGGTCGACGCTGTCATCGGCAATCCGCCGTACATCCGCTACCACGGTTTCGTCGGCGAGGACCGTCGCAAAGGCCTGGCTCGCGCCCGAGGCCAGGGTGTTGAACTCACCCGCCTGGCCTCTTCGTGGGCTCATTTCGTAGTTCATTCAGTCGGCTTCCTGCGTCCCGAGGGCCGACTCGCGCTGGTACTCCCGGCCGAACTTCTTCATGCCGACTATGGCCAGCCCGTCCGTGATCTTCTACTGGCGCGCTTCGGCACGGTTGTGATCGTCGCATTCGACCGTATGGTCTTCCAGGACGCACAAGTGGATGCGGTCCTACTGCTCGCGTCCAACGACGACCAACGTGGCCTCCGGGTTGTGCGTCTCCCCGACGAGCGAAGTCTCGTCACGGTGGACCTGGATGCGCAAGCCTCGCGGGCAATCGTGCGCCCGCCCGCCCGCTGGAGCGGGTCCGTCGACTTCGGAGCGGGTACGGTCTATGAGGAGGCTTTGGCGTCGGGCGTTTCCGAGCCGATGGGCTGGATCGCCAGTGTGGACATCGGCTATGTCTCCGGCGCCAACGCCTTCTTCGTTCTCTCCCGTGAAGAGGCTGCCAGCCGAATGCTGCCGGCGTCCGTCCTGACGCCGACGATCCGACGCCCCGCGGATGTGCCTGGCCTGGTTGCGGGCGGCGAACACACTCGCCTGCTGCTCGACCTAGCCGGCAAGCCTGAGCCCACGAACAAGCGCCTGCTGGCCTACCTGGCCGACGGCCAGGCCGCGGGCATCGCCGACCACTACAAGTGCCGCATGCGCCGGCCCTGGTACGGCGTCCCACTCCCCCGCTCCAAGCCGCAGGCTTTCCTGCCCTACATGAACCACCACGGCCCGCGGCTCATCGTCAACGACGCCGATGCGTGGTCCAGCAATCTGCTCCACGGCGTAACGTTGCGGCCCTCCGCACCGCCCGTCCGTGCCCTCGCCGTTGCGATGTGCAGTTCGCTAACGTTGCTCAGCGCCGAAATCGAAGGGCGAGCCTACGGCGGCGGCGTCCTCAAGCTGGAGACGAAAGAGGCCGAACGCCTGCAGGTGCCGTTGCTCAGTATCCAGCTCTCCAAGCAGCTCGTGGGAGAATTCGACCGCATCAACGCCCTGCGCGCCACCGGCAACCTCGAAACCACCGCATCAATCGTCGACGAGATCCTGGCGCTGGACCACGCTCGCCTGTGGTCCGCCTACCTGACCTTCCGCTCCCGCCGCCTCAACCGCCGCCGAGCGCTCACGCCGTTGCCCCGATGAAGATCGGCATTCACTGGCGACCCGAGCTATCAGGCATCGACGCCTCGACCCGCGACGAGCACGGACTACGCGAGCTCTTTGGCGAGGCCGAAACCAACCGCATCCTGGCTGCCCTTGCCGCCTCGAACGGCGCGCCCGTCACGCTATCGGTCAACGGACCAGACGCCGGCTTCCTCAACCTGGACTTCATCGACGCTGAGTTCAGGATCATCGACGAAGGCTCCCGCGCAACGCGATACGGCAGTCGCGTTCGATCCTAGTCGGCGCAGCCGGACGGAACGCCCTTCGATCACGCCTTCAGGCGCCGCTGGTTCGGTCGTCGTGCAAGCGCCCGCTCCTTCGCGGCGGAGAATTCGTGGGCCGTCAGGTCACCCCGGCGGTGAAGCGTCACCAGCCGTTCCAGTTCGGAGACGAGCGAGCCACCGGCAGAGGAGGCCCTTTCGGCAGAAACCGTCGTCCTCTTCTCCATCTTCTTGTCGAGCGCGACGTCGGCCTCGACCCTGGCCTCGACGCGGCGCAGGTCTGAGTTCATCAGGTAGCTCGTGATCGTGGCCGTGATGGCGCCGAAGAGGCCGATGCCCAGGAGCATCAGGGCCATGGCGGCGATGCGGCCCTCGGTGGTGACTGGGGTGACGTCGCCGTAGCCAACGGTGGTCAGGGTGACGACGCCCCACCAGAGCGCGTCGAACGGGTTGTCGATCGCCTTGTTGATGCCGTGCTCGGCGATGTAGAGCCAGGCCGAGCAGACAGCCATGACGCCGAGCCAGGCGATCAGAAGCCAGGCGAAGGCCTTGTGTCGAGCCAGGGCGTTGAGGTGCATCCCCGCCCGATAGATGCCGGCGAAGGCTCGAACGAGTCGAAGCAGCCGCAGCAGCCGAAGCACCCGGGCGCCTCGGATCGGGGGCGCCAGGGCGACGACGTCGATCCAGTGGGCACGAAGGTAGGCCGTCCGGCTTCGAGCAGCCAGGATTCGACTGCCGAATTCGAGGACGAAGATGCCGGTCAGGCCGAGCTCGATCGCGCCGATCTCCGGTCGCGCGCCCTCGACCTCATCGACGATGAAGCCGAGCGCCACGTACACGATCGCGAGCGCCGCCATCGCCAGCTCCCACGCCACCTCGTGCGTGACGAACCAGCGGTTGAAGGCGATCGCGCCGGGAACGGGGACGAGCCGCATCGCCTATCGGCGCCCTGGTTTCCCTCTGGATTGCGAGCTCCCCCATGGTCCCCCACCCCGGCGTTCCGGCGCTCCTCACAGAGCGACATCGAGACGCCGGCCCAGTCTACGCGCCGTCAAACTCTATGTGACCGTACGAATCTCCCCCGCTAGATCACGGGGTAGATCCTGACGTGGAGCCGATTTCCAATCTGTGTTGTCGCCGACCATCGGCGCCGTCTGATGTACCGCATAATCGCGTCTAGCCACGGGTGGGCGCGGCTATCGACCAGCGGGGAGGTTGAAGAGAGTGCCGAGGCAGAGCGGGTCTAGAGATAAGCCGCCGCTGAAGGTGGTCCTGAGTTCTGACCTCCATGGTTCCGAGTTCGTGCGCTCGGTGGCCTCCCACCTTCGACAGCAGCCCGGTGTCTGGGCAGACCTGGAGATACCCAAGAAGGTTCCCACCGGCAGAACCAGAACGAGGCCGGTGGGCTCACGTTTTCGGGTGGTCTTCAACGACCCAGCCGAGATGGAACCGGTGGAGCCGGCGAGCGCCTATGAGTCGGCCTCGCCGCATTCGGCGATGCTGTATCCCCCGAGCCCTGAAGCCGCCGACGCGCCGCCCACACCCCTCCGAGTTGCCGGCGAAGGCGACAGCGCGGCCATGGCTGCCGCCCAAGAGATCGTCCAGTTCATGGGGTCGACCTGGGTTCCCGTACCGTTCGACTACGAGAAAGCGATCGTCGAGGCCTATGTCTCGCCGGATGATCGCGGTCGCCACGTGGAAATGGGCCTTCCTGTGGACTGGCCCCAGGTGGAGAAACTTCCCGCTCGGAGCGAGAACCCGCTGTCCCAGGAAGTGGTCGGAATGTACAGGCCCGAGGGCGCGGAGGTAGTAGTTGACGCGCGCCTGCTGCCCAGTCGGGGCAAATCGCGCACCGCGCGGCCACGAAACGCTCAGCGGTTGACGTTCCGCGAAGCGGGCCCACGCGCACGCCTCCATTTCCCGAACGACAATCTCCTGATGGTCGGCATCCTGGTCTCCGGCGGCAATGCCCCCGGGACCAACGCCATCATCGAATCGATCATCTGTCGCCAATATCAGTACGTGGATGCATGGAACGAGGCTGCGCGCGCCAACGGCAAGCGGCAATGCGCCCTTCACATTCTTGGCTATCTGGAGGGCTTCAGGGCGCTGCTCGAAAGGGACGGCAGCTACAGGAGTCTCGAAAGGGACAGTGCCACAGACAGGGCTCATGAGGGCGGCTCGATCCTGGGGACATCTCGAGCACCCGACCTGCTCAGCGAGAACCCAAAGGTCAGCGAGCCTTTGATGGAGAAGATGGTCGGAAAGCTCGTTGCCGACAACGTGGACATCCTCTATGTGATCGGCGGAGACGGGACCATGCGTGCCGCCCATGCCCTTCACGACGCCTCGAAGCGACACGGACACGGGCTGTCGATCGTGGGAATCCCCAAGACCACGGACAACGACATCCTGTGGGCGTGGCAGTCGGTTGGCCTGGCCTCGGCCGTGAGCAAGGCATCGCAGTGTCTTCTGGACCTGCATGTCGAGATCAAGTCGAACCCGCGTTTGTGCGTGGTTCAGCTACCTGGCTCCAATTCGGGCTTCGTCGTCGGCAACGCGGTCCTGGCTGCGGGCCGGAAGATCTGCGACGCCGCGCTCATCCCGGAAGTGCCATTCTCCATGAAGGCGCTTTCGGCGTTCATGTTGGGCCGTCTCCAGGAGCGTCTGAAGCTCGGGGACTTCGGCGCGCGACCCTATGGGATGGTGGTCACGGGCGAGACTTGCGTTCCCGAGGATTACGAGGATCACATCACCAAACGGTATGTCAGGCTGGACGAAGCGGAGCGTGAGGCGATTCGGGAATTCGTCCGCCAGGGCCGTCGTGTCCTGGGCCCAACGCCGGAAGCCCTCCGAACCGGCGTGCTGAAGATGATTTCGGACGTCCTGCAGCACGACATCCGAACTCACGCCAGTCCGGCCAACGACTATTGGCAGACCTTTCCGGTATTCACCAATTCCCCCAGGAACCTGATCCGGGCCGTGCCGCCGGGTGTGACAGACGTGATCGCGGGCCAACGGCTGGGCACGCTGGCGGTCGACAACGCGATGGCCGGCTACACGGACTTCATGGTCAGCCAGTGGCTGACGGAGTACGTTCTCGTGCCGCTCAGGCTGGTCGTGCTCGGCCGCAAACGGGCACGCCAGGAAGGGATCTTCTGGAAGTCCGTCCTGAACGCAACCGACCAGCACCCCGCCCTCGACGGACCAGGGTCGAGCGCTTGACCCGACCCCTTTGGAGGACCGGCCCGGACTATCGCAAGCCCGTGTTCGTGAAGTTGACCCATTCGCTCCGAACCTGACTCTGCCAGGGCAGACCGCCTCGGACAAGCCGGATCTGGATGCGACCGGCGGCCTCGCACGACTCGTCGTCGTAGGCCGCCCGAAGCTCGGCGCCGGCCGTGATTTCGCGCTGCACCTTGTCCGTGACGACGGCGACCGCCCGAGTCTGGCCCTGCCGTACGAGGACGACGCCATCGGGCTCAACCCATTCGTCGCACTCGCCTTCCACCTGCAAATGGGCCGACAACCCAAAGCCTCGCAGGTGGCGACTGCGGATCGACATCGTGGCCCGGTCCGGCGAAAGAACGAACGGAGTTTGGCCCAGGTTGGTGATAGTCGAGACAGCCATCCAGCGGGAACTCTGATTTGCGATCGGTTCCGCCCTCGCTACGATCTCGCGGCAGTGGATAGTCTCGGCGTCGACCAGCCGCACGAACTGGTCCATAACATCGGCAAGCTTGTCGCACTCGAGCCTGACGAAGAGTTGAACGAACGGCTCCATACGCGGCCTCGAGAACACCCGCTGCGACAATCCCGACCCAAACCACAGGACCGTCCGCCCCAGGTCAAAGCAAAACGAGCCCTGGCGTTCCTCGGGGTCGAATTTGAAGGGAATGACGACGGGCTTCTTTCCGAACTCCGCGGTAACGATCTGACCCGTGTCCAGGCCCGATTCGAGCAGAGACCCAAATGGGCGCGCCCGGATGATGGTCCGGATCGTGTCGCGGACCTCCTGCGGCGACTTGTCCGCCAGGCCGTTAACGCTGGCGTGCAGATCCAGGCCAGTCGAATCGACCTCCTGCAGCCATTTCTTGGCCGACAGGTACGACTCCGTGAGATCAGCCACCGGCGAAAGGGGCAACAGGGTCGGCACCATGAGGGACTTGTAGGTCGCGTCGCACAAGGCAGGTGGCACCTCGACGGCATCACCGGGCGCCGGCGTATCCATGAACGAAGAGAGGACCACGTAGGGCCGGGAACGCGTCTGCCACAACGAGACCAGGTAGCCAACCAGGGCCGAAATGAGAACGACGAAGACAGTCTCGCCGAACGAGAGGCTGCCTGCCCCCATGTTGTCCTCCGTTCCCTCGCATCTGCGACGTGTTCTCTCGAGCTGGAGCCGATATCCGGCCTGAGGCAATCCTGACCGCTGACACCACGTGTGCGCAACTGGGCAACTGGCGTCAATCGGCGAGCGGACCGGCATCGAGGCGCCACAGCGGTCGAGTTCCCGCCCGAGTGGAGTCGCCCCACGGAGCTGTGGTCTCCCCTAGCAGGTACCAGGCCAATGTGGCTCCTCCTTGGCCTCGGTTAGCGAACGGCTTCCGAGCCGCCGTCAGCAGGTGACGTGGAAGATCGCGTAGACCTCGTCCGCGTCCAGGTCCTTCACCAGCTTGCAGGCTTCCTCGGTCGGTAGCGCCTCGATCTCGATCCCGCGCCGGGCTGCTTCTTCGCGAACGTCCGGCCAGATCGGCAGCTCGCCGTGCGCGCCCGTCCCGATGATCAGGCGCTTGCCGCCCCACGGGATCTCCTCGGCCGCGGTGAGCGGCGTGTGACCCCACTTCTTGGCGTAGCGCTCCTTGGACGGCCCCTTGTCGCGCTTGCGGATCTTGCCGCCGTCAACCACGACATCCTTGCGGTACGTCTCGCCGTCGATCTCGAGATGCCCGAACGAAACCAGCTTGGCCTTCACTCCTCGATTCTCTCACCGACAGGGGGCGCGTGAGGTCGACGCGGGCCGGACGTCGTGATCGAGCAGCGCGACGATCAAGGCGTATGGCCGCACCTAGAGTGTCCCGCGCAGGTTCACCACCGGGCCGTTGGCGACGGCCGACACGAAACTGCCGGGGTCCTCGCCCGCTTGCAGGTATCTGGCGTGGTCATAGACGACGACGTTGACAGAGCGGCCCAACTTCCGGCTTACCTCCGCCAGTGCGGCGGAGGCAGCGCCGGGCGAGGGCTCGCTACCGACTACGAAGACGTCGAGGTCCGATTGCGGGCCGGCGACTCCCTTTGCGAACGATCCGAAGACGGCCGCCTTGATCGCGACGACTCCACCGGAATCCAGCGCGCCCGGGATACCGAGGCTCTTGAGAGCGATGCGCTGGAACTCGTCGAAGTAGGGGCTCTCGCCATTTGCGTAGAACGCCGGCTTGCCGCCGATCACGCCGGTCGCGACGAGCCCGTCTCGGACCAGGCGACGTAACGCCTGGACGACACCGTTGTAGGGCTCACCCGTCAGCCGGGCGAGCTCGCGCTGGAAGAACGGTCGGTCTGGATTGAGCGCAACGACCTGCAGCACGCTGTCGACGGCCCGGGAGAGCAGCGGAGCTGGCATCGGGCCTCCTGACCATGCACAGTGATCATATGATCATGACTTATGATCCTATGATCAAGGCCGATGATCGACCCCAGCCGCGACGCTGTCAACCTCTCCGAGCGCACTCGCCGCTTCGAAGGACGTCGAGTCGCCCGGGGCACTGTTCCGGGCAGGGGGTGGCCGCCGCACTGCACGCACCCGTGACGATCGTCCCCGGCGCACGGGGCCTTCTCCCCGATTCTCCCACCGACGGGTGACGGCGACCGGAGCGCTCGCGCCTGACCCGTGGAGCGATCGCTTCCGCCTGGCGAGCCCACGTCGAGTCGGCGACGCGCCGAGCCGTTGACACGCGCGCCAAGATCCCGTTCGTCTACTTCGAGGCCACGAACTGGAGCCTGGGCGACAAGGACGGCTACACGCAGGTCAATCGCAATTGCGGCGTCAAGGGCGAGATCCGGCACACGCGCTACGGCACGCTCGTCTACCTCGACGCCAAGCTCGCGGGTCGCGTGGATGCGCACCTGAAGCTGGTCGAAGTCATCCTCTTCTACCTGCTTACCGAGTACGAATAGGCTGGTGCGACCGGTTCGGACCCTACCCGGACGGGTGTACCGTGGGTCACGTCAGCTGGCGCCGGCGGTGCTCCGCCCCAGAAAGGCGAAGGGAGGCAGCGATGTTCTGCAGGGGATTCGGACAGTCTGTGTGCGCGACACGAGCGCGGCGGGGCACGCTTGGCTCAGCCCTCGCTCTCGCCGCCGCGGTGCTGATCGTCGCGGGCTGCGGCAGCTCGGCGGCCACGCCGTCACCCGTCGGGAGCCAGACCGCGGCGGCCACGCCCAGCCAGTCTCCAGTACCGTCGGTCACGCCCAGCCCGACGCCTGTGCCCTCGCCAACGGCTTGGCCGTCCGGTCACGCGGTCGCCTACGACATCGTCCAGGGCAAGGCCGCGCTGGCCAAGCCGGCCGCCGACAACGGCGCCGCCTCCGGGAGCCGCATCGACGCCTTCGCTTTCGACCTCCTCACTCGCCTGGACAAGAACGGCAATCTATGCTACTCGCCGACTAGCATCGCCCTGGCCATGGCCATGGTCCGAGCGGGCGCGCGGGGCACCACGGCGACCCAGATGGACACCGTTCTGCGTCAGCTCGGAGCCTCTGGCCAGGAAGCCCAGATCGTGGCGCTGCTCCAGCAGCTCCGTGGCCAGACCTTCTACGTTGACGCCGACGGCGTTCCGCTCGACCCCGGCGCCACGCCCAATCCCTCCCAGCCCAACCCGATCATGCAGCTCACGGTGGCCAACCAGCTGTTCTCGCAGAAGGGCATGTCGGTCGAGGCGGCGTACCTCGATGCTCTCAGCTCCACCTACGGCGCCGGTGTGGGTCTGCTCGACTTCCAGAACGATCCCGACTCCGCTCGCCTGACCATCAACAAGTGGGCCAGCGACAACACCAAGGGTCGCATCCCGGACGTCCTCCAGCCCGGCGACATCCGGCCCGCGACCCGCATCGCCCTGGCTAACGCGATCTACCTCAAGGCCAACTGGGCCCACAAGTTCGACCCGAGCCTGACCAAGCCCGGGCAATTCACTACCTCGGCGGGCACGAAGGTGACCGTGCCGATGATGTCGATCGAAGACATGTACACCTACGGCGCGGGCGCCGGCTACCGCGCGGTTGAGGTGCCCCTCGAACGCCTCTCGTCGCTGTCGATGGTCTTCATCGTGCCCGACGACATGGCTTCGTTCCAGACGCAGCTCACCGCCTCCAAGTTCGCGTCCGTGGTCGGCTCGATGAAGGCCTACGACGTCAGCTTCTGGCTGCCGAAGTATTCGGTCGAGTCGCGCTTCGACCTGGCCAGCCTGCTGGCGGCCATGGGCATGCCCGACCTCTTCAGCCCCACTGCCGCGGACCTGTCAGGCATCACCACGGACGAAAAGCTGTTCATCGACAAGGTCATCCACCAGGCCAACATGGACGTGGACGAGGAAGGCGTCACGGCCGCGGCGGTCACGGTAGCGATCGGCGGAGCCGGAGCCGGCGAGCCGCCTCCTCACGTCGACTTCAAGGTGGACAAGCCGTTCCTCTACTTCATCCGCGACTCGCGGAGCGGCACGATCCTCTTCATGGGCCGCGTCAACGACCCGACCGCCAAGAGCTAGGCTGCCTGGCCCGAGCCGGCGGTGCCGGACGATCGCCCAGCCCGACTCAAAGGTCTAGATGCTCGAGCCCGAAGGCGAGGCGGACGGCGTGGGTACCGGCTGGCCGCCGCGGCCACCGCCGGACCCCGGCAAGCGCTGCCGAACGTTCGGGGCCGCCTGGACGACCGTGGCCGTGAGAGACCCGTCGGCGTTGAGCGTTCCTTCGGCCTGGACGGTGTAGCCCACGGCGACGCTGTCCAGGGTCGCCGGCGAGACGCCTCGCACGGAGTACTTCGTCGAGGACGAGACGTTGACCGTGACCGTCTTCCCGGCGGCGGTCGTGACCACGATCGCGCCCGGGGTCTTGCTGGCGACCGTGCCCGAGACCACGGAAGGCTGGATGGTCACCGCCGTGGCGGTGAAGTTGCCGGACGAGTCAACGGTTCCCCGGGCGACGATTCGCGCGCCCACCACGAGGGCGCTCTGGCCGACCGTGGCGCCGCCCATCGTGTATGTCGTGGAACCGGTCAGGGTCAGCGTTCGCGTCGAGCCGCCTTGCTGGCTGATCGTCACCGAGCTCGAGCCGACAGCCGTGACCGTCCCGGAAGCCGCCGGCACGACCTGGCCGCGATTGCCGCCCTGCCCGAATCCGCCCTGCCCGAATCCGCCCTGCCCGAATCCGCCGGGCCCAACCCCAGGGTTGCCCGGGATGGAGGTGGACTGGGCTGCCGGGGCGACATTGCTGCTGCGGTTCGCCACGCCCACGGCGTAGGCCACAGCGGCCACGCTCACCAAGACCAGTGCGCCGGCGAGCGCGTAGGCGAGCCAGCGCGATTTCGGAGTCATTGCTTCAACCTCATGTCACTGCCGCCCTGGGGCAGATTCACTGCCGCCTGCCGGTGGATGAACCGGAATAGGGGGCCCACCTGAGCCCCAGTCTGCGCTCACTAGACCACGTTCCGCTCAAAGAACGCTGAAGTCAACCAGTTGGCCCGCGCCGCAGCCGTCGCCGACCGGGGTTGACAGCTTGTGCATCGCGATATATCGTGAGCCTGCGCAACATAGCGCACCACAACACAGGAGAAACCAGCGTGTTTCATCAACAAGAAGCTCGGGGCGAGCGCGGCAGGATTCGCCACGACCGGTCCGAGGCAATCGTCGAGCCCCGCAGTCGTGGCGCCCGGCACTATCGCGGCCAAGACGAGGGTCAAGACGCGCATTCTGGGCCGGGGCCCTGGGGAATGGGTCGCGGCCACGGCCGCGGACCTGGACGTGGAGGCGGCCGGTGGTTCGGGCACGGTCCCGAGCACGGCATGGGCCGAGGCCCAATGGTTCGGCGCGGGGACGTCAGGACGGCGATCCTGGCGCTGCTCGCGGAGGAGCCGATGCACGGCTACCAGATCATCGGCCTGCTGGGCGAGCGCAGCGGCGGCATGTGGCGACCCAGCGCGGGGTCGGTCTACCCCACCCTCCAGCAACTGGAGGACGAAGGCCTGGTCAAGGGCGAAGAGCGCGATGGGCGCAACGTTTACTCGCTGACGGACGAGGGCAAGGAAGCGGCCGCACGGTCGACGAATCCGGCCCCGTGGGATATGCCCGGCGCATCCGATGCCGTCAACCTGATGGGCTTGATGCACCCGCTCGCCGCGGCGGCGTCGCAGGTTGCGCACGTTGGCAACCCTGAGACGAT
>Ga0187886_1002210_pt1 | contig 15977 bp, 12 predicted proteins | sample June2016WEW_20_1_FD_133001 | JGI IMG/M metagenome (GOLD analysis project Ga0187886, IMG submission 133001) | Peatland microbial communities from SPRUCE experiment site at the Marcell Experimental Forest, Minnesota, USA - June2016WEW_20_150 | ecosystem: Environmental > Terrestrial > Soil >... | reverse complement strand
TGAGTACCTGATAAGACAATCTTCTTTAGGTACCGCGGGAGACACGACAGGATTGACGAAGACACCTTCAGCAAGCAGGTTCTGAGTCAGAAGCAGGGCTTTAATATCATCACGGATGAACAAAGGAATGATAGGTGTTTCAGATTTCCCGGTGTCAAACCCTGCATCCTTGAATCCTTTAAGTGCATATTTTGTAATATCCCAGAGATGGCTTGTCCTCTCAGGTTCGCTGACCATTATGTCGATGGCGGCAAGAACTGATGCAGCAGATGCCGGAGTCATGCTTGCACTGAAAATCAGCGTACGGGAATTATGCTTGATATAGTTAATGGTATCCTTATCGGAAGCAATAAAACCGCCAAGTGATGCCAGAGATTTTGAGAATGTTCCCATTATCAGGTCAACTTTGTCTGTCAGGCCGAAATGGGATGCCGTTCCTGAGCCGTTTTTCCCGATAACGCCAATGGCGTGTGCATCGTCAACCATTATTGTTGCATTGTATTTATCTGCAAGCCTGACAAGCTCAGGAAGCTTGACTATATCTCCTTCCATTGAGAAGATACCGTCAACAACAATAAGCTTCAGACTATCTGGTGAGCATCGCTTAAGCTTTTTTTCAAGATCATGCATGTCGTTGTGGGCATACTTGAGTACTTTTGAAAAAGAGAGCCTGCTCCCTTCAATGATCGATGCATGGTCGAGTGTATCAAGAAGTATATAATCCTTACGTCCCGTCAGAACGGATACTACACCGAGATTAACCTGGAATCCGGTGGAGTAACATAGTGCGCCGTCTTTCCCGACCAGGTCGGCAAGGCGATTCTCAAGCTCAATATGAATATCAAGTGTGCCGTTCAGAAATCTTGAACCGGCGCAGCCGGTTCCGTATTTATCAATTGCTTTCTTGGCAGCCTCCTTGATCCTGGGATGATTGGTAAGTCCCAGATAGCTGTTGGATCCAAACATCAGGACTTTTTTCCCGTTAATAGTAACAACAGTGTCCTGCTCCGATGCAATTTCCCTGAAATAAGGGTAGATGCCGGCTTGCATTGCCTTCTGCGGGGCATCATACTTTGAGAGTTTTTCCTGTAGTATTCTCAATGTTGGTTGGTTTTAAGTGACGGGCAAATATATAAAAATTAATATTTTTCAAATAATTGTACTGAACATTAATAATAATGTACATTTATAATAAAGAAGCTGAACGCTTAAAAAGAAAGGAGTCATGCTGAGTTTATATAACTATTCGTTAATCCTGATTTTTGGTTTTGCACTAATAGTTTTTGTGCTACTTTTCTTTATTTCAGCTCCATATGGCAAGTTTTTAAGGGAAGGATGGGGAAAAACAATAAAATCAAAATGGGCATGGCTCCTGATGGAGGCTCCATCACCACTGCTGATGGCATTCTTTTTCATTGTTTCAAAGCAAAAGAATATACCCCAGATGATTTTTGTGATATGCTGGTTGTCGCATTATATACTCAGGACTTTTATCTATCCTTTCCGTCAGTCCGGCAGAGAAAAGCCATATCCTCTTATCCTGGCGGCAATGGCTTTATTGTTTAATTGTTTGAATGGAGTGGCAAACGGATATGGCGTTTTTTTACTGCAGCATTATGAGAATTCATGGCTGCTTTCATGGCAGTTTATTGTTGGGGCGATTTTATTCATTGCAGGTTTTTATATTAACAAAACAGCCGATGAAAAATTGAGAAAATTGCGGGCCGGCAGCCCTCAGGAATACATGATCCCTAAGGGTTGGCTCTTCCGTTTCATTTCCTGTCCTCATTATTTTGGTGAGATGATTGAATGGGGAGGATGGGCCATGGCTACATGGTCACTCCCTGGTTTTGCATTTTTCATCTTTACAGTTGCGAACCTTTTCCCGAGAGCTATCCTTTCACACAGATGGTACAAGGCTAATTTTAAAGAGTATCCTTCTGGCAGAAAGGCAATTATACCTTTCATTTTATGAGTTTGGATTGTCTGGAGTGCCTAAATTTGCTTAAAAATAACTTTAGCTCACTCCAAACTCTAGCTCACTCCAAACTTTTCTTAAATAAATTTGGAAAGTTTTTTTGTGAAACTTACATTTACGGCCGATATCAATTTTTGAGATTAAATGGATGACGATCCGGCGAATATAGTTTTCTGAACCCTGATATAGAAGGGCAGCCGGTTTTACTGGTCACTTCCTCCTGTATCAGAATAGAACGGAGGTGACTATGACATCACTCACAACTTTTTATTTAAGCGGAATAATCGGCAAAGAAGCATTTGGCGCCGATGGAGATGCTATTGGAATCATTAAGGACTTGCTTATCAGCGCAGTTCCGTCAGGACAAAATGATCCTAACCAGCAGCTGGTTATCGGTGTCAGGCTTAAAATAGGCAAGGAGACAAAATTCTATTCCTTCAGTTCTTTCAGGGTAGTGAAAGCAAGGGAAGCCATCAGCGTTTCATGTTCCGGCCTGATTGAACTCAGTTCTGATGAGGTAAATAATGGTTTGCTGCTTGTTGAAAACATCCTCGATAAACAGATCGTTGATATGAATGGCCGCAAGCTGGTCCGGGTAAACGATGTAAGGCTGGCTACTCTTCCGACAGGAACATTTGCGGTCGCCGTGGATATCGGCATTGACGGTCTTCTGCGCCGGGTGGGATTATCAATACCAATTAAAAGAATATTGTCGCTCTTTAAAGTCAACATCCCGACAAAATATATTCTCTGGGATGATGTTCAGGCAATTGACTTTTCAAACCTGAACATAAAGCTTTCAAAAAGCTACGCCAAGCTTCATACACTTCACCCTTCAGATCTGGCCGACATCATAGAGGATCTTGGAAAGAAATCCAGCACCTCGGTTTTCTCCGCTCTCGATGAGGAAAAAGCTGCCGATGTCCTTGAGGAACTTGAAACCCATGCCCAGATACATATTGTCGAGAGTCTTCCTGTAAACAAAGTTGCGGATGTTTTCGAGAAAATGCCTGCCGATGAGGTGGCCGACATCCTTGATGAACTCGAAGATGATAAGGCTGAGCTCCTTCTGAAGGAGATGGATACCGAATCATCAAATGAGGTAAGGGAACTGCTTGAATATGACGAGGATCTTGTCGGAAGCATTATGACCACCGATTATCTCTCATTTACTGCAACCAGGACAGTCGAGGAAGTGCTGAAGGATCTGCGACTGAAAAAACCGGAAGCAGCTGAACTCTATACACTTTTTGTAACGGAGCCTGACGATAAACTCATTGGCACTTTCAACCTCCGCGATCTTGTTGTTACCGACCCTGATGTCACAATAGACAAGATAATGAAATCGGAACCTGTTTCATTATATGATAACCAGAAGACCACTGCAATTGCTGAGATAGTTTCCAAGTACAACCTTCTCGCAGTACCTGTCATTAACCAGGATGATCAGCTGCAGGGAATGGTCGTGGTCGATGATGTTGTCGAAGACCTGATAAGTGAAAGAAGAACGAAGAAAAAAAGAAAATAACCGGGAGTTATGGCAGGTGAAAGATTAAGCAGAAAAAACATTTTCAGGAAAATTGTCCTTTTCCTTATGATCCTGGGCCCGGAGATCATCACTGGCAGCGTTGACAACGATGCCGGCGGGATAACTACTTATTCACTTGCAGGAGCTCAGTATGGTTATGGATTGATATGGACACTAATTCCATCATTTATCGTGCTGGTTGTAATTCAGGAGATGAACGCGAGGATGGGAATCGTCACCGGCAAGGGCCTTGCTGATCTGATCCGGGAGAATGCAGGGATTAAAATCACCTTCCTGATATTTTTCGGACTGCTTCTATCGGGAATCGGCAATACCACTACTGAGTTCGCTGGCGTTGCAGGCAGTATGGAGATATTCGGGGTGAGCAAATATATATCCGTACCGATCGTAGGAGTTCTGGTCTGGTTGCTTGTTGTAAAAGGAACATATAAAACCGCTGAAAGGATATTCCTTATTTTCAGCCTGTCATTACTGACTTATGTAGTTTCAGCAATTATGGGAAAACCGGAATGGCATGCTATCGGTTTGTCCCTGATCCACCCGAAAATGGAAATCAATACCAAAAGCATGGCTTTGGTGATCGGGCTTGTCGGGACCACTATTGCTCCCTGGATGCAGTTTTATATGCAATCTTCTGTAATAGAGAAAGGACTGAAAATGCAGAACTTTAATTATACGCTCATCGATATTGTGGTCGGCTGTATAGCAACAGTTGTGGTGGCATTTTTCATTATGGTGGCTTGCGCATCGACACTCTTTCCCCGCCACATTGATATAAACACTGCCAAGGATGCAGCTCTTTCACTGGCCCCTTTGGCTGGTAATCTTGCTTCCGAGGTATTTGCTTTTGGTCTGTTTATTGCTTCAATCTTTTCTGCTACCATACTGCCACTGGCAACTGCATTCTTCGTCTGCGAAGCTTTTGGCTTTGAAGCCGGTCTCGATAAAAAGTGGGATGAAGCCAAGGAATTTTATATTCTGTACACCAGCTTGCTTGTCATTTCGGCAGGAATTATACTGATCCCCAATGCACCGCTGATACCTATTTCACTGTGGTCCCAGGTACTAAACGGGATCCTCCTTCCTGTCGTACTTATATGCATGATGCTCCTGATAAATAATAAGAAAATCATGGGGACATATGTAAACAAGAAAGCCGCAAATATAATTGGGTGGAGCGCTGTGGTGATACTGATAGGCTTGTCAGCCGCTCTTTTGATACTACCGATTTTAAACAAGTGACCTCATCTTATAGACGGCCATTCCCCATCTGAAAATGGTTCAGCGATAATTTTTGCCGGATCTATCACTACATGTTTTATCTGTTTCCTGTCCCATGTATATGTGACATGAATCAGACTGTCATCAGCCTGTATTACAGCCGGATATGAAAATTCCTTTCCCTTCTGATCATTTTCAAGAAGAAATGCAGCCTTCCAGTCAACGCCGTCTTCAGAAATGGCGCCGTTCAGCATATTTCTCCCGTTTATGAGATGATTGTAGATCAGCAGATATCGTCCGTCTTTCAGCGTAACGGCATCAATGCCTGAATTGGGATTCGGAAGCGAAGTGGGAGTGAGTTTGCTCCACGTGCGACCATTGTCTTCAGACCATGCAGTCAGTATCTTGCCCGTGGTGCTACGGCACAATATCTGGATTTTACCCGGGTGCATAAGGATAGTCGGCTGAATTGCTTCTGCTGTGATAGTATCATTCAGGGCATCTGTCCGTTCCCATGTAAGACCATCATTGGCAGTGAATTCCATATGCACTCTCCATCCGCGATCCTCGGTGCTCGAAGGACAAAGAAGATAACCATTTGAAAGAAGAACGGGCTTGTCTTTTACCGGGCCAATAATTCCTTCAGGAAGCCTGCAAGCCTGCGACCATGTCTTACCTCCATCAATGGATGTTTTCAATTCACCCCACCATTCCGATGGGCTGGATCCTACTTTATAAAAAAGAAGGATTTTTCTTTCGGACTTATAAAGGACAGGATTCCAGCAGGGATAACGCTTGCCCTTGTACTGGATCCCGTCGGCTGCTTCTTCCGGTTTTGTCCATTTACCTTTTACGCACATGCTGATCCAGATGCTAACATCGGGGTTCTTCTCCCTCGTGCCCCCGAACCAGGCAGCCACCAACTCCTTTCCGCTCTGAACAATTGTTGAGGCATGGCATGAGGGGAAGGTCACATCTCCAGGCTGAAAAATGAATTCCGATTTAACAATGCACTTATTACCAGTGAACTGGCATTCTCCTATCGGAATAAAACCAGAGATTATCAGGCATATTAAAATTATTTTTTTCATAAGTCGCAAAACTTGAATTCAAATCTTGAATTACACTTTAGTGGCATTTATTTTCTTCTTCAAAATGCCAATAAGAAACCCTGTCAGAAATATTGTAAGAGTTCCGAAAACAATTGTCAGGTCTGAATGGAACGGACTTCTGAAGGCCACGCTCTTTCCTGCTGTAAAAACAATCGGGGACAAGCTCATCCATATTATTACCAGGACTCCCAGTATTACTGCAATAACTGCCTCCGGCTTTCCTGCTTTTCTGGAAATATATCCAAGAAGGAAAAGCCCGAGCATTCCTCCGCTGAAAATTGATGCGAGGGACCACCATGCGTCAAGGGCGCTTTTTACGCCGATCAGCGATAGCGCAATTCCTATTCCTGCAACACCGGTAATGAACGAGGTTAAATAAAGAACCCAGAGGGAAGATTTTTCATCAGCATTTTTATTTAAATAGCGTTTATAGTAATCGGTCAGCACGATCGTGGCAGTGCTGTTGAGGCTTGTCGAAACCGTGCTCATACCTGCAGCAAATACTGATGCAATAAGTAATCCGGTGACGCCCTTTGGAAGCCCCGTTGCAATAAAATACGGAAAAACATTATCGCCACCAGAGCTCCTGACCGAATCTGGTAACAATCCGGGCTGAGCGGTATAATATGAAAACAGGGCAGTGCCTATATAAAAGAAAACAAGTGAAACAGGAATATATAATAATGATCCGAATAATGCTGAAGATTTAGCATCCCTGTCGGTTTTTGTCGTCATGTAGCGCTGAATGTAATTCTGATCGATCCCGTAATTCTGGAGATTGATGAACAATCCATATATCAGCACGACCCAGAAGGTGGATTCCCTGAGACTGGTACCAAAGCTTCCAAGACTGAATTTATGGTTCGCACAGGCTATTTTTAAAAGCTGATGCGGACCCTCCGGCATAGAAAAAGTCAGTATCACGGCACAGACGACTGCACCTGTTATAAGGATTATTCCCTGGATCGCATCGGTCCAGATCACAGCCTTTATACCTCCCAGGACTGAATATGCCATTACCATAAGGCCTGTGAGGATGATAATGATTTTAATGTTCCAGCCAAAAAGGGCATTCAGCGGCAACGCCAGCAGCATCAATATTGCTCCTGTCCTCATGAGTTGTGTAAGGATATAGCATGATGAAGCATATATCCTGGCCCATTGTCCGAATCTTTGTTCAAGATAATAATAGGCCGATATATTACCTATGCCCCTGTAAAGAGGAATAAAAAACTTAACAGTCATTAAAGAGGCTATAGGAATTGACAGGCTGAAGGCGAAAGCATTCCAGTTAGTCATGTATGCTTTTCCGGGTAATGCAAGGAAACTTATGCTGCTTACAAAAGTTGCGAATATTGACATGCCAACAACCCAAACAGGCAACTTTCTACCTCCGGTTGTGAACTGATCAGTCGTTTTATTCCTGAAAAAGAAACTGGCTCCGAGGAGAATATTCCCTATTGTGAGTACAAGAAATACTATAATATCAGGAAGCGAGAGCTTCATAGATGGCGGACTTCCCCTTAAGTCTGAATGTGAATTAAGTTTTATTTCTGCCAAGATAATATGATTTTCCAAGCTGTGCGGGATTTTTAATAAGCAGTTTTATTTAATTTTATGGTCATGATTAACCCGGCAAAAAATCCCCTCTTCATGAGAAAGCTGGTAAAGGCATTTATTATTCTGGTCATTCTGGCATCTCTGTCTGTACTGGTTTTTTACCTGGTCAGTCCCGGGAAGGATAAAATTACTGAAGTCCCGGTCCCAAAGAGAAGCGGTACCGCAATAATTATGACAGGCGCAGCAGCCCGTATCCCTCAGGAAGCAGCCCTGCTTCAGGAATTGTACAACAGAAAGCTTCTGAAAAATGTTGTATTCATTTCCGGTGTAAGCTCAGGAGCACTTAATTCAGTGGCTCTGAACGGGATATTATCAGGAAAGATAACCTGGTCAGAATATAAGAAGATCCTTTTTGGCATCAGCAACAACAATATCTATACCCAGGAGGGGAAAAAGCTGCCATTAAATACTGAACCCGAAAGGGAGCTTTTAACCAAAGTAATAGAAAAAAGGCTTGGGTACCATGCCATTGGAGATCTTCCGTATATGACGGCCATCTCAATCACAAACCTTAAAGCATTTGACTTACAAAAGAGGATATACAGGATGTGCAGCAGAAAGATAAATGAGGAGACTGACACAACACTGAGCATCGTTGATCTGCTTATGGCATCCTCTGCAATCCCGATCGCTTTCCCTGAAGTCAGGATACGGGATGTCTATACAATTCCGGATGTAAGATATGTCGATGGAGGAGTGGGAGATGATCATGTACCATATCATGCACTTCTTGAATTCGAGAAGAAGAGAGGCATTGGCGTCGCAAGAGTTTTTATAATCAGCCGTAAAAGTGATAGCATTCCGGCGGTGAGTGAGGAACTTAAAGTGCTGGGGATCAATGACAAGAAGCTGTTCGATGATCTTGGTGTATCTATAGATGATATCATGAAAAAGGGAATAATAAAACGGCTCAAGGCTTTTAAAATTGAAGCCCCGGAGCTGGTCCCTCTGACTTATGTATGGATACCGGATTTCAGCAGGGATTTTCTGATGTTCAATTTCGACAACCTGGAGGAACAGTTTAAAATCACATCCGAATGGGCCAGGCATCATAACCCGGTGCCGCTTGACGAATATCTAAAGCCCTATTATAATGAAAGGAAGAAAGAATTTGAATAAATGGCAACAGGAATACGGGGAACTGTATAATAATGTAATGTTATGATTCAAAAGGGATATTTTAATTCAGACAAATATGATACTCCGGAGAAGGAAAGGCTTACCTTCAGCGACAGGCTGTGCCGCAACAACAGGTTTTACTTCACCCTGAAATATGCTGTCATAGTATTCAAAACACGAAATCAGGCAAGGTCAGGGATTTATGACAATAAGGCATGGGAAGATTCATCTTATTATATTTTCAGGTTCATTGAGAAGACAGGCGGAATATTTCATATCTCGGGGATGAATAATATTATCAGGGACAACGCTCCTGTAATTTTTATCGCGAACCATATGAGCACTCTTGAGACTATGATCCTCCCCTGTATCATTTCGCCGCTGCGACAGGTTACATTTGTCGTCAAGGAGAGCCTTGTGAAGCACCCTCTTTTCAGAGATGTAATGAGTTCACGGGATCCAATAGTGGTTGGCCGCACAGATGCGAGAAAAGATTTTGAGGCAGTCATGAACGGCGGCATGGAATTATTGTCAAGGGGTATTTCAATTGTTATTTTCCCTCAAAGTACCCGGAGCCTTGTTTTCAGACCAGTGGATTTCAATTCCCTTGGCGTCAAGCTTGCTAAGAAAGCAGGTGTAAAAATCGTTCCGGTTGCACTTAAAACAGATTTTTGGAGCAACGGTAAAATAATCAAGGAGCTTGGCCCGATTGATATACGGAAGCAGATTTATTTCAAATTCGGAGAACCATTTGCAGTTACCGGAACAGGAAAGGATGACAACCAGAGGATCATCAAATTTATCCAGTCATCACTGGCTGATTGGGGAAAACCGACCTGACGATTATCTGTAAATCACTGATATAAAGCAAATTTACAGGTCTTCATCAGTCTTATATTCCAGTGAAAAATCAAGCCCGGAATTATTGAGTGTATTTTTTACATTTATTAATTTATTTTTATAGATTTGTAAGGGATATGTTAATTCTGAAACAAAATCCTGTAAAATCCGGAACATGACAACCTGCAATTTTCCAACGGACTCAAATAAAATAAATAACATATTAATAATTTAAAGCAACTGATATGTCAGCATTAGATTGGATCATTCTGATTTTGTTTTTTTCATGCCTCGTTGGGGTAGTGTTATGGGTTATAAAGCACAAGAAAGACGACACTAGTGATTATTTTCTTTCAAGCCGAAGTGAAACGTGGCTTGCAGTAGGTGCAGCAATCTTTGCTGCGAATATTGGTTCTGAACACCTCGTAGGACTCTCAGGAGCTGGAGCAGAGAGTGGAATGGCAATGGCTCATTGGGAGATGCAAGGGTGGATGATCCTGATACTGGGTTGGGTTTTCGTTCCATTTTATTCTCATAGTAAGGTATTTACCATGCCTGAATTTCTGATGAACCGTTACAACAAGAACACGAGTTCCACTCTTTCAATTATTACGCTCGTAAGCTACGTGTTAACAAAAGTATCTGTAACTGCTTTTACCGGAGGCATTTTCCTTCAATCGGTTATGGGTATCAATTTCTGGTACGGGGCCATAGGTCTTGTGCTCCTTACCGGAATATTTACTGTCCTGGGCGGCATGAAAGGCGTTATGACCATTTCGGTCATACAAGCTCCTATCCTGATCGCGGGAGCTTTTACTATCCTGCTCCTGGCTCTTCTGAAAGTCGGGGACGGTCATATAATTAACGGCTGGCATGAAACTGTAAAATATGCAAGCAGCAACGGCATGACCAACATGCACCTTTTTCATCCCAAAGGTGATATGTGGTATGACAAATTCCCGGGATTAAGCGTAATATTTGGCGCTTCCATTATTGGCTTTTGGTACTGGTGCACAGATCAGCATATTGTTCAGAGAGCACTGGCTGCAAAAAACCTGAAGCAAGCCCGCAAAGGTACAATTCTTGCCGGTTTCCTGAAGGTTCTGCCCGTTTTCATATTTTTAATTCCGGGTATCATAGCAGCTGCATTAAGAGCTAAAGGCATTCTTATTTTTAAGGATAATAACGAAGCCTATGGAAGCCTTGTAAGCACTTTATTGCCGATGGGTGTCAAAGGCATCGTTGTGGTAGGTTTTATTGCCGCGCTCATGACTTCTTTGGCTGCTCACTTCAATTCTTCAGCAACCCTGTTTACCATCGACTTTTATAAACATCATCGTCCGGATGCCAGTGAACATCGACTGGTTGTTGTGGGACGACTCGCAACTATTACAGTAGTTATACTGGGACTGGTCTGGATACCAGTGATGAAAAGCATAGGTTCTGTGCTTTATGAATACCTGCAAAATGTTCAGTCACTGATTGCACCTGCTATAGCCGCCGTGTTCCTCCTGGGTGTATTTAACCGTAAGATCACTCCAAAAGCCGGTGAATGGGGATTATTGATCGGTGCTCTCATAGGCCTTTTCCGGCTTGTCCTGATGGTTTTCGACCCGGGCAGCCACTTTGATCAGGCAGCTCAGAAACTGATTGTTGACCCTTCCCTTCATACGGGTATTTTTGCTATTCTCAAGATCAACTGGCTTCATTTCTGTATTTTCCTGTTCTTCTTTACAATGGCTTTAATGGTGGTAATCAGTTTGTTTACTCCTAAAGCCGGAGAACAACAGTTGCAGGGCCTTACCTATTTCTCCCAGACCCCTGATCAGATCAGGGAAACACGCGAAAGCTGGAGTGCTGTCGATGTTATCACAACACTTATAGTGGTAGGCATTTGTGTCGCATTCTATATTTATTTCTGGTAAAAGAAATGTTAATAATGAACAGTTTTTATTCTTCTAAACCCCCTTCCCAACCTTCCCCCACTGGGGAAGAAGTTTGTCTTGGCTTCCCGCACTGCAGGACCGGAAATAGGGTATTCAGAATCAATATTTAAAAATTAATCAATATGGAAAAACTTAAAAGCAAGGAGATATGGTTCGTAACAGGAAGCCAGCATCTCTATGGTCCTGAGACTCTGAAACAGGTAGCAGCCGATTCTGCAAAAATTGCAGCTTCACTTGATAAGTCACCGGCGATCTCTCAGAAAATTGTATTCAAGCCGGTTCTTACAACGCCTGAATCAGTATTTGAGCTTTGCTCTGAGGCAAACAATTCGAAAAAATGTATTGGTCTTATTGCCTGGATGCATACTTTTTCGCCGGCCAAAATGTGGATCAGGGGACTATTGGCCCTTTATAAGCCATTTCTGCATTTTCATACCCAGCTGAACCGCGACATCCCATGGAATACCATCGACATGGATTTTATGAACCTGAACCAGTCAGCACATGGCGATCGTGAATTCGGGTTTATAGGAACCAGGCTCAGGCTGAACAGGAAAGTTGTTGTCGGTCATTATCAGGATGCTGAGGCCGTGAACAGCATAGCCGTTTGGATAAGAGCCGCTGCAGCCCTGGATGATGCGCGCAATATGAAGGTTGCGCGTTTTGGAGACAATATGCGCGACGTGGCCGTAACTGAAGGCAACAAAGTAAGCGCACAGATCAAAATGGGATATTCGGTTTACGGATACGGCATAGGCGACCTGGTTAAAGCTGTCAATGAAGTTTCGGCCGGAGCAATTAAGAAACTCATTGCCCGGTATTGTTCTGAATATAAAATGACCAAAGCGATAGCAAATTCAGATACGCTTAGAGAATCTGCACGGATTGAGCTCGGGATGGAGGCATTTCTTGATGCAGGAAATTTCAAAGCTTTTACAACTACTTTCGAAGATCTCCATGGCCTGAAACAACTGCCGGGTATTGCCGTACAGCGACTGATGGCAAAAGGGTTCGGATTTGGAGCGGAGGGCGACTGGAAAACTGCTGCCCTGGTGCGTTCAATGAAAGTGATGTCACAGGGTCTGAGGGGTGGAACCTCATTCATGGAAGACTATACCTATCACCTCGATCCTAAGGGAATGAGAATATTGGGCGCGCACATGCTTGAAGTGTGCCCGACAATTGCAATGGGAAAACCATCGCTGGAAATTCATCCGCTATCAATAGGAGGCAAGGCCGATCCTGCAAGGCTTGTATTCAAGACAGCTCCGGGAAAAGCGGTCGCTGTCTCAGTGATCGACCTTGGGGACAGGTTCAGGATGATAGTCAATGATGTTGAGATTGTGAAATGTCCCGATATGCCAAAACTGCCGGTTGCAAGTGTTTTGTGGACTCCGATGCCCAACCTTAAGACAAGCGCTGCGGCATGGATCTTTGCGGGAGGTGCTCATCATACAGGTTTCAGTACAGCTATTGATTCTGAATACCTTGAAGATTTTGCAGGTATGCTAGGCATTGAATATGTGCATATTGACGACAAATGCAACCTGTCTGAGTTCAAAAAAGAGCTCAGATGGAACGAAATATTTTATCACCTAGAGGGAGGAATGAGCTAATAAGATTTTAATTAATCACCTTATAAAAGATACCTCATGAAGCTATATTCGATGCATAGTAAGTTCTATGTTGCAGTCGATTGCATAATTTTTGGCTACGATATTGTTGAAAAAGAAATAAAACTGCTGCTTATAAAAAGGAGCTTTGAGCCTGCTAAAGGAAAATGGTCCCTTGCCGGGGGATTTGTAAATCCCGATGAGAGCCTCGATGCTGCAGCCTCAAGGGTATTGTTAAGCCTTACAGGACTTAAGAATGTCTATATGAAGCAGCTTCATTGTTATGGCGAGCTGGAGAGAGACCCTGGGGCAAGAGTTATTTCAGCCGCTTACTGGTCACTCATCAAGATTAAGGATATTGACAAAGAACTTTATAACAGAAACGAAGCTCACTGGCAATCGTTAAAGAAACTTCCGCAGCTGATTTTTGATCACCGGTCAATGGTCGATAATGCCCTGCAAGAGCTTCAGACTCAGATCAAGATCAAGCCTGTTGGTTTTGAACTCCTTCCTGAGAAATTCACCCTGGTTCAGCTTCTCGACCTCTATGAGGCAATCTACCAGAGAACAATTGATAAAAGAAACTTCAGGAAGAAGATCATTTCAATGAATATCCTGGAAAAACTTGATGAAAAGGAAAAAGCGACCTCCAAAAAGGGTGCTTACTATTTCCGGTTCATAAAGGAAAGATACAAGAAGCTGGTGCACAATGGATTCTATTTCAACCTCGATGTGAATTGATAGGAAACAGGTCATTAACACGGAAACTGTTTATAAGTGTATAAAATACAATTATTAATCTGAAATGCTTGACAAGTTAAAAATCAGTGTCTTTAAAGCTAACCTCGATCTTGTAAACCAGGGGCTTGTTATCCATACCTGGGGAAATGTAAGCGGACGGGACAGATCTTCAGGACTGATAGTTATAAAACCCTCAGGAGTCAGATACGAGTCTATGAAACCGGATGACATGGTTGTCCTCGATCCTGAAGGGAAAGTAGTGGAGGGAAAGAACAGGCCATCGACCGATACTCCTACCCACTTGTTGCTCTACAAGAAATATGGTTCCATCGGCGGGATTGTTCACACTCATTCTCCCTATGCAACCTCATGGGCACAGGCCGGAAAGGCAATTCCCCCATTCGGGACGACTCATGCCGACCACTTTTATGGTCCGGTACCATGTTCCAGGAAGCTAACCGGGAAGGAGATCAGCAATGATTATGAGCTTAATACGGGGAAAGTGATCATCGAAGCTCTCCAGGATGCTGATCCTCTGACTATTCCATCTGTCCTTGTCAATTGTCACGGCCCCTTCTGTTGGGGGAAAGATGCTGAAGAGGCTGTTTATAATGCCGTTTCGCTTGAGGAGATAGCCAGGATGGCCTTTTATACTGTTCTCCTTGGGAAAAAGGAACCTGTAGATCAGCAGCTGCTCGATAAGCATTACCAGCGGAAACACGGCAAGGATGCCTATTATGGACAGAAAAAAACAAATTAATTTACATTTTCAGGTATGGCAAATAAATATGTTATAGGGATCGATTATGGCACGGATTCTGTCCGGTCGGTGGTTGTTGATACAACTAACGGAAAAATTGAAGGAACATCAGTATTCGAATACCCAAGATGGAAAAAAGGACTCTACTGCGACCCTTCATCAAACCGCTTTCGCCAGCATCCGCTCGATTATATTGAGGGGCTGGAACAATCTGTAAAGGGTGCTTTAAAAGGCTTAAACAGCGATGTTATCAATAATATCGCCGGCATAACGGTTGATACGACAGGATCAACGCCTGTGGCTGTCAACAAAGCGGGAATACCTTTATCCATGACGGCCGGGTTTGAAAATGATCCGGACGCCATGTTCGTCCTCTGGAAGGATCATACAGCCGTAAAAGAGGCTGCCGAAATTAACGAGCTGGCCAGATCATGGGGTGGTACGGATTTTACAAAATATGAAGGAGGCATTTATTCGTCCGAATGGTTCTGGGCCAAGATACTTCATGTTCTGCGAAGCAGTGAACAAGTAAGGAAAAACGCCTTCTCCTGGGTTGAGCACTGCGACTGGATCCCGGCATTGCTCACCGAAAATACAAACCCCCTTACTCTTATGAGGGGCCGTTGTTCAGCAGGCCATAAGGCAATGTGGCATGAAGAGTTCAATGGCCTTCCTGATGAAAAATTTCTTGTCATGCTCGATCCTCTGCTTGGAGGTCTCCGGGAGCATCTCTACCGGGAAACCTATACCTGCGACATATCTGTCGGAACAATTACTGCAGAATGGGCTGCAAAGCTTGGAATACCGTCTGATGTCAAAGTAGGTGCGGGTGCTTTCGATGCACATCTCGGTGCTGTGGGAGGAGAAATTCAGCCTTTCCAGCTGGTAAAGGTCATGGGAACTTCTACTTGCGATATGATGGTGGCTCCGATTGACGAGTCAGGCGAAAAGCTTGTTGCCGGGATCTGCGGCCAGGTTGACGGCTCAATAATTCCGGGAATGCTCGGACTTGAAGCCGGACAGTCGGCTTTTGGCGATATATATGCCTGGTTCGGGAAGCTTTTGCTGTGGCCGGTGAATGAGATAATTTCAAAAATGGAATGGCTCGACGGCAACTCAAAAGAGAGAATAAGCCTGGAAAGTGCTGACAGGATAATTGCAGAGTTGAGCCGACAGGCAGAATCGATTCCTGAAGAGGAGACGGCTCTTGTAGCTCTCGACTGGCTTAACGGCAGGCGGACACCTGATGCTGACCAGTCACTGAAAGGGGCAATTGCCGGGCTTACACTTGGTTCAGATGCGCCAAGGATTTTCAAGGCGCTTGTAGAAGCAACTGCCTTTGGATCGAGAATGATAAATGAAAGATTTATTTCAGAGGGAGTAAGGATCGATGGTGTTATTGCTATCGGTGGCGTTGCAAAAAAGAATCCCTATGTTATGCAGATCGTTGCTGATGTGCTTAACATGCCGATCAAAGT
>Ga0187886_1002209_pt1 | contig 15987 bp, 12 predicted proteins | sample June2016WEW_20_1_FD_133001 | JGI IMG/M metagenome (GOLD analysis project Ga0187886, IMG submission 133001) | Peatland microbial communities from SPRUCE experiment site at the Marcell Experimental Forest, Minnesota, USA - June2016WEW_20_150 | ecosystem: Environmental > Terrestrial > Soil >... | reverse complement strand
GTGTTAGGGTTGACGATCGTCGCAATCAGGTTGCCACCGAAAGCCGGCCGGATCTGGTAGAGCAGATCTTTGTAGGACTTGTCTTCCTTCTTGACGTAGTAGTCGCCGATCTGCAGGTCGGTGCAGTCGGCCGTCAGCCCGCAGCGGAGGGCGCTGGCCACTCGCGGCGCGAAGTCCCGGCCGTTGGGTGTGCCGCCGATCAGGAAGATCTCCGGCCGGCGCTTGCTCGCCTCGGCGATCGCCACACGGGCGTAGGGGAGCGTGCGGTATAGGGCCAGTTCCGGGTGGTCGGCCAGCAGGACGCGGTCGGCGCCGTGGTGGATCGCTTCCTGAGCCAGGGCGTCGGCGTCGTACCCGCATAGCAGGCCGACGACCTCGTAGCCCAGCTGGTCGGCCAGCTCGCGGGCCTTGCCGGTCAGCTCGAGACTCACGTCGGCGATGTGGTCGTCGGTGTGCTCGATGAATACCCAGATGCTCTTCTGCTCTGCCATCTCGCGCCTACCCGACGATGTATTCATGGACCAGCTCGGCCACCATCGCCGCGATAGCCTCGGGCGTGGGCGCGATGGTCTTGCTCTCGGTGCTCTCCAGGACCACGAAGTTGATCTTGTGGACCTGCGTCGGCGAGCCCGCCAGCCCGATGCTCCCCTCCGTCGCGCCTACGTCCTCGGCCGTCCAGACGGGGATCTTCAGGTTGTGAGCGGCGAGGAAGGTTTCGAGGGCGGCGTCGGTCTCGAACTCGGGCCACTGCCCGCGGATCGCGGCGTACTCGCCCGGGGCCGCTGAGAGCTTGCGCTCCATCTGGCGGCGGACCGAGGCGGGCCGGGGCGTGTTGGCCGAGCCAACGACGGTGAGCAGGCAGGGGAGCGTGCAGCGCACGATCTCGGAGCCTGAGTCGAGGGCCCGCTGGGCGGTGATCTTGCCGTCGGCGATGTCGATGACGGACTCGGCGTAGGTGATCTGCGGGATGCCGAGCTTCTCGGCCGTCTGCGGGCCGACCTGGGCGGTGTCGCCGTCGATGGCCTGGCGGCCGGCCAGGACGAGATCGAAGTGGTCCAGCTTCTGAATCGCGAGCTGCAGGGCGTAGGACGTGGCCAGAGTGTCGGCGCCGGCGAACTTGCGGTCGGTCAGCAGCACCACCTTGTCCGCGCCTCGGAAGAGGGACTCGCGCAGGATGCTGGCCGCCTTGGGTGGCCCCATGGTGATGACGGTAACCGTGCCGCCGTGGCCCTCTCTGATCTGGAGGGCCATCTCGAGGGCGTTGAGGTCTTCCGGGTTGAAGATGGCCGGCAGGGCATTGCGGTTCATGGTGCCGTCCTTGGTCATCACCTCACCGCTGAGGTGATGCGTGTCGGGCACCTGCTTGACCAGGACAACGCTGTGGATCGGTCTGGGTTCGGTCATCCAAGTCTCCGGAGACCGCCCGGCAACGCCTGGCGGATTGGTGTCATGGTTCCCGGGTTCGGGTGGCTCCCGGGTGGCGGGGAACCGATGGGGGACGCGGGCGCGGTTCCGGTGAAGGATACCCGGCCGAAGGGTCGTTCGTGGCCCCGTGCGACGGGGCACGCGGGCGCTACGAAAGGCGGCCTTGGAGGGCGGCGCTAGACTAGCGGCAGCGAAGGCTGCGCCCAGCTGCGAGCGCGCGGCTCGGGGCGGCGCAGCCCGGTCTCGGTGCTGCGCACCAGGAGGGCGTTCGGATGGCCGCGACGTCTAAGCCCCGGCTCAAGATCACCTACGCCACGCTGCGCAACGATAACGAGCAGCTGCACGCCTCCTACGACGCCGGCCTGGCGACCGCGAGAGGCGAGCTGGGCGTCACCCACGGGCTCTTCATCAACGGCGAGTGGCGAGCCGCCACGGAGACCTTCGACAAACGCTCTCCGATCGATGGTGCGCTGGTCGGCCGTTTCGCCAAGGGGACGCGCCAGGACGTGCGCGACGCCATCGCCGCGGCCCGCGCCGCTGCCCCAGGTTGGGCCCGCACGCCGTGGCCGGAGCGGATCGCGATCATGCGCCGCATGGCGGACTTGATCAGCGAGCGGCAGATGGAGCTGGCGGCGCTGATGGCCATCGAGGTGGGAAAGAACCGCCTCGAGGCGCTCGGCGATGTCGAGGAGACGGCCGACCTGATCCGCTACTACTGCGACCAGCTCGAGGCCGGCGAAGGCTTCGACCACGCCATGGGCAACCTCGGCGATGAGACCGTCCACACCCGATCGGTGCTCAAGCCGCACGGCGTCTGGGCGGTCATCAGCCCGTTCAACTTCCCTATGGCCCTCTCCGGCGGACCTTCCGGTGGGGCGCTGGTTGCCGGCAACGCCGTCGTCTACAAGCCCTCCAGCGACGCCCCGCTGTGCGGCGTGAAGCTCGCCGAGATCGCGGATCTCGCGGGTCTGCCGCGCGGCGTCTTCAACATGGTCAGCGGGCCGGGCGCTGTCGTCGGCGCCGAGCTCCAGGAGAACGAAGGGATCGACGGCCTGCTCTTCACCGGCTCGTTCGAGGTCGGCTTCAATCATGTCTTCAAGGAGTTCAGCCGGCGCTTCCCCAAGCCCGTCATCGTCGAGATGGGCGGCAAGAACCCGGCCATCGTCAGCGCGCGAGCGGACCTCGAAGAGGCGGCCGAGGGTGTGATGCGCTCTGCCTTCGGCTACGGTGGCCAGAAGTGCTCGGCCTGCAGCCGGGTCTACGTCGAGGCCCCGGTCTACGAGGCGTTCCTCGAGCAGCTCATAGCCAAGACGAAGGCGATCACCATCGGCGACCCGACCGACCGCAAGAACTGGCTCGGGCCGCTCGTCAACGCCAAGGCCCTGGCCAAGTACGAGGCCGCGGTAGCCGAAGCCCGCCGCGATGGACGGATCCTCTATGGCGGTGAGTGGCTGAGCGGCCCCGCCTACCCCAGCGATTTGTACGTGGCCCCGACGATCGTCGTCGACCTCCCGCCCGAGCACCACATCTGGCGCGACGAGCTGTTCGTCCCGCTCATCGCGGTGGCGCCGTTCGAGTCGCTGGACGAGGCCCTGGAGCGCGCCAACGACACGATCTACGGCCTGACAGCCGGCCTCTACAGCGACGATCCAGAGGAGATCGAGCGCTTCAAGGAGACGATCGAAGCCGGCGTCATCTACATCAACCGCCGCGCCGGCGCCACGACGGGGGCCTGGCCGGGCATCCAGCCGTTCGGTGGCTGGAAGGGCTCGGGCACGACCGGCAAGGCCTCCGGCGGCCTCTACTACGTACAGCAGTTCATGCGCGAGCAGTCGCAGACGCTGGTCGATTGAAAGGGTCAGGGCCGCCCCCAGCGGACCTGCCGGGCGGACCCGCGCTCGACCCGTACCGCTACCAGGGAGGCGAGACATGGCGTTCAACGAAGACATAGTCAAGCGGGCGAAGGCCAACACCTACTTCCGCGAGGTCCTCGCGACTGGACCGAACAGCCAGGTCGTCGTGATGAGCATCCCACCGGGCGGCGAGATCGGCAGTGAGGTCCACCCCGATGTGGACCAGGTGCTGGTCTTCGTCCAGGGCGAAGGGCAGGCGATCCTGAACGGCGAACGGAGCGCCGTCTCCGTCGATCGACTCGTGCACGTCCCCGCCGGAACGCGCCACAACTTCGTGAACACAGGCTCGACCGACTTGCGGCTGTACACGATCTATGCCCCGCCCGAGCACGCCCCCGGCACGATCCACAAGACCAAGGCCGAGGCGGACGCGGCACACGAGGCGGAGCACGGGACCTGAGCCGTCGGGCGCTCCTCGGCTATACTGAGCGGACTATCCAGCCTGCATAAAGGCTATCCGCTCTTGCGCTCCTGCGGCCTCCGGGCCCGGCGCGATGTCCAGTCGAGGTGCACCGTGACCCAGGCTCCTGGCAAGCTCGCCCAGGCTCCCGCCGTTCCCCACGTCGTCACCGAGCTACCCGGCCCCAAGGCGCGCGCGCACGTCGTGTTCGACGGCAAGTGGACCTCGCCCAGCCTGCCGCGCGCCTACCCGATCGTGCCGGTCCGAGGCGAGGGCTGCACCATCGAGGACATCGACGGCAACCTCTTCCTCGACTTCAACGCCGGCATCGCCGTCACCTCGACCGGCCACTGCCACCCCGATGTGGTGCGCCGCATCCAGGAGCAGGCGGCGACGCTGATCCACTACCCTGGCTGCGACTTCTACCCGCCGGTCTACGCCGAGCTGTGCGCCGAGCTGGCCCGCATCGCGCCGATGGAGGAGAAGTGCAGGGTCTTCCTGGGCAACTCCGGGACCGAGGCGGTAGAGGCCTCGATCAAGCTCGCCCGCTTCGCCACCGGGCGCCAGTACATCGTCGCCTTCCTGGGCGGCTTCCACGGCCGGTCGTACGGCTCCGTGTCGCTGACCGCCTCCAAGGCGAAGTACCGTGCCGGCTTCGGGCCGATGCTGCCGGGCGTCTACCATGCGCCGTTCGGGCACGTGGCGGATCTGGGGTGGTTCGACGAGGTGTTGTTCGACAAGCTCGTCCCCGCGAACGAGGTTGCGGCGGTTGTGGTCGAGCCGATCCAGGGCGAAGGCGGCTACGTCGTCCCCGAAGACGGCTTCCTGCAGGGTCTGCGGGCCATCTGCGACGAGCACGGCATCCTGCTCGTGGCCGACGAAGTTCAGTGCGGTGCCGGCCGGACCGGCAAGATGTGGGCCATCGAGAACTGGGGCGTGGAGCCGGACATCGTGGCCACGGCCAAGGGAATCGCCAGCGGCATGCCCCTGGGCGCGATGATCGCCCGCGACTCGCTCATGACGACGTGGGGTCCGGGTGCGCACGGAACCACGTACGGCGGCAACCCGCTGGCCTGCGCCGCGGCCCTCGAGACGATCAGGCTGCTGGAGGGTGGCCTGATGGCCAACGCCAGAGCGCGGGGGGACCAGCTGCTGGCAGGGTTGCGCGAGCTGCAGAAGCGGTTCCCGACGCTGATTCGGGACGTGCGCGGGATCGGTCTGATGATCGGCGTCGAGTTCGACACACACGAGCATGCCGACGCGGTCCAGTGGGCCAGCTTCCAACGCGGGCTGCTGACGCTCGAGGCCGGTCATTCCGTGGTGCGCGTCTCTCCGCCGCTGGTGCTGACTGCCGAGGAGGCTGCCGTGGGCCTGAAGCTGTTCGGCGAGGCGGTTGCGGAGGTCGCGAAGGCGGGCTGAGCTCCGGCGGGTCGCAACAGTGCCCCGGCGGTCCCCGATCCTGCCAGACGCCAATGCGGGCAGCGCGTGACGGAGACATGGGGCCCCGATCCAGCCGAATGCCAACCGGGAGTAGCACGTGACCAGGTCGCTGCGCCTCCGAGGCCGGGCTTCGAGGCTCTCCGGCCCCCTTCTGGCCCGTTCCGGCGCTCTGGGCCGCGACGGATCGTGCCTCGTGCTACCCGGGTTGACGTATGGCAGGATTGTCCCGATTGGTCGGGCCCGATGGCCGGCCGTCGCGGACCTGCAGATAAGCGCGAGGTGATCGCCAGGTGAGCGCCGATGGGTAAGGTCGCATCGATGCGCGACGCCGTCGCCGCCCTCGTCCACGACGGTGACGTCGTCGCCATCGAAGGTTTCACGCACCTGATCTGCTTCGCCGCCGGGCACGAGATCATCAGGCAGCGCAAGCGGGACCTGACTCTGGCGCGCCTCACGCCGGACCTGATCTACGACCAGATGATCGCCGCCGGTACAGCCCGCAAGCTCGTCTTCAGCTGGCTCGGGAATCCCGGCGTCGGCGGGCTTCACGCGATCCGCCGCCGCGTCGAGGACCGGGATCCGGCGCCGCTGGAGCTGGAGGAATACAGCCACTTCGGGATGGTTGGCCGGTATACGGCCGGCGCCTCCAACTTGCCCTTCTTCCCGCTGCGCTCGTACTTCGAGACGGACCTGCCGAAGGCCAACCCGCTCATCCGGCCCATCCGCTCGCCCTATGGCGACGAGACCGTGTACGCGGTGCCGCCGTTGAGACCGGACGTGACCGTCGTCCACGCCCAGCGGGCCGACGCCGAGGGCAACACCCAGATGTGGGGCCTGCTCGGCTGCCAGAAGGAGGCCGCCTTCGCCGCGGAGCGGGTGATCGTGGTCGTGGAGGAGCTGGTCGACGAGGCCGTCATCCGTGCCGATCCCAACCGAACGGTGATCCCCGGCCTGATCGTGGACGCGGTCGTTGTGGAGCCGTGGGGCGCGCACCCCTCGTACGTCCAGGGCGCCTACGACCGCGACAACCGCTTCTACCGGGATTGGGACGCGATCAGCCGCGACGCGACAACGACCAAAACCTGGCTCGACGAGTGGGTCCACGGCGTCAGCGGCCGCCGCGAGTACATCGAGAAGCTCGGGGCCGAGAGAGTGGCCTCCCTGCGGCCGTCGGGCACCGCCCCCTCCGGTTCGGTCGACTACGGGGTCTACGAGTGAACGAGCCGCGCACTCCGCCTTCGGGCGCCACCGCCTCCGGCCCAGGCGCCACCGGCTCCCCCGCGGCCTTCACCAGCGCCGAGATGATGATCGTGGCCGCGGCCCGCGAGCTGGCCGGCCAGCGCGTCTGCTTCGTGGGCGTCGGCCTGCCGAACATCGCCGTCAACCTGGCCCGCCTCACCGTCGCCCCGGAGCTGGAGCTCGTCTACGAGTCCGGCGCCTTCGGTGCGAAGCCGGCTCGTCTCCCGCTCTCCATCGGCGACCCGACTATCGTCACCGGCGCAACGGCCGCCGTCTCGATGTTCGAGCTGTTCAGCTTCTACTTGCAGGGCGGGCTCGTGGACGTCGGCTTCCTCGGCGCCGCCCAGATCGACCGCTTTGGCAACATCAACAGCACGGTGATCGGCGACTACGAGCATCCGAAGACCAGACTGCCCGGGTCCGGAGGGGCATGCGAGATCGCCATCAACGCGCGTCAGGTATTCGTGATCATGCGCCAGTCGAAGCGTTCGTTCGTCGATCGGATCGACTTCCGGACCTCGCCAGGCAACCTCGGCGGGGCGGAGTCGGCGGCCCGAACGCGGCGCGAAGAAGGCTGGCTCGGCTCCGGGCCGTCGGTGGTCGTGACCGATCTCGGCATCTACCACTTCGACGAAACCGGCGAGATGCGCCTGGATTCGATCCATCCCGGCGCCACGCTCGACCAGGTGCGCGACACGATGGGCTGGCAGCCCAAGGTAGCCGACCCACTCCCCACGACGCCGGCGCCCACCGCCGGGGAGCTGCGCCTGATCCGCGAGGAGCTCGACCCCGAAGGCGCCTACACGAAGTAGGGGAGCGGGCGGCAGCCTCGCGCCACGACCGCGACGTTGCAGTTTGCCAATGGTGTTTGCGTTGGCGCAGAGGTCGAGGGCGTCCGGGTGTTCGGGCCGTTCGAGGCAGCCGACCAGGCCGATTTGCGTGAATGCCTGGCGCAGGAATGGCTGTCTTTCGCGGCACTCTGGCATGAGTTCCGGTTGTGACGTCACGTAACGCAACTGGTACTGGCAAACCGCGACGAATCTGTGCGCCACCCGCCCGGACGCAGCGCGCGGCGAGCCGACGACCCTACCGCCGAACGGCGTCCTGCTTGCCGCGGACGACCATGACCGGGCAGTGGGCGTGGCGGACCACGTAGTCCGAGACGCTGCCGATCAGGAAGCGGCTGACGCCGCTGCGGCCGTGCGACCCTACGACGATCAGATCGACGTTCTCAGCGTCTGCCGCGGCGACGATCGCCTCCCCGGCGACACCCTCCCAGACCAGGAACGTGGCGTTGGCCCCGGCGGCCTTGGCCCGCTGCACGATCGCCTGGGCCTTGGCGGTCAGGGAATCGCGCGAGTCGGCCACGACCTGACCCGCCGAGGCCTCGGACGGGCGCGATGAGGCGGCGAGGACGCTCATGACCAGAAGGCGCGCCTGGACCTGGGTCGCGAGGTCGATCGCCTGCTCGCTCGCCGGCTCCGATGCGGGCGATCCGTCGGTCGCGAGAAGGATGGTTTCGAGCTGAGACATACGCTCTCGTGCGGTCGGACGGGCCGGCTTGCTGCCGGTCGCCGTGTTGGGCGATGGTGGGCGCGCTCCGGGGGAGGGCCAAGGGACCTCCGGCCCGTTCCCGCGGGCACAAAGGTCCCCGGGCGTGCGAGACGCCCGATCGAACCTCCTGCTAGGCTCCCGATGATGACCGCCGCGAAGCCGACCCCGAACGCAAGCCAGAAGGCCGCCGGCCTGCTCGGGCTGCGGGATGTCTCAGAGGCCCTGGAGCGCTGGCACGCGGATCCCAGCCCCGAGGGCCACACTCGGCTCGAGGAAGCGTTCGGCGGCGTGATCGCCGATTCCGGGCTTGGTGGCGGCCACCTTCACCTCAGCGCCTCGCCCCTCGTCGAGGTCGAGCTGCGGGCAGGTAGCCTGATCGACCAGGGGGCCGGGACGGCCGGTCTTCGGACGTACCAGCTCCGGTTCGGCGACCGCGTCCTGGGGACCCTGCAGCTGGACGCCCCGCCCGCGGCCGTCTTCTCCGTCGATGAATGTGCCCGCGGCCTGGAGATCGTGATCGGGTCGGCATGGTCTCGCGCCCGAGCGGGCCAGGCCTCAAACGAGCTCTCCGCGCTCGACGTTGCCACCCGCGGCATCGCCGGCGTGCTCGACCTGGACCGCGTCCTGCAGCTGATCACGGACCGGGTTCGCGAGCTCGCCCACGCCCGGTACGCGGCCCTTGGGATCGTGGACCAGGAGGGCGGAATCGAACGCTTCATAACCAGCGGCATCACCCGCGCCGAACGAGAGCGCATCGGAGCTCCGCCGCGCGGCCTCGGCTTGCTGGGCGCGATTGCCCGGGAGAATCGTCCGGTCCGCGTCCACGACATCAACACCGATCCCCGCCGCAACGGCATGCCGCCCAACCACCCGCCTATGGGCACCCTGCTGGGGGTTCCGATCGGGGCAAAAGGGCGGTCGATCGGCCGCCTCTATCTCACCAACAAGCAGCCGTCAGGCGACTTCACAGAGGACGACGAGCGCCTCGTCGAGATGTTCGCCCTGCACGCCGGCATCGCCATCGAGAATGCCCGGCTCCACGAGCAGGTTCAGCGTCTGGCGATCGTCGAGGAGCGCGAGCGTATCGGTCGCGACCTGCACGACGGCATCATCCAGAGCATCTATGCCGTGGGTCTCTCGCTCGAAGACGTGCCGGACCTGATGGCGGACGAGCCGGAGGTGGCCAAGGCGCGAGTCGAGCGGGCCATCGACTCGCTGGACCAGTCGATCCGCGACATCCGCAACTTCATCTTCGGACTGCGGCCCGAGCTGCTCGAGCAAGCGGGATTGGTGGGTGGGCTGGAGGCGCTCGCCGATGAGTTCCGTGTCAACAGCATGGTGGACATCGACCTCGACACATCCGCGGTCGAGGAGATCGGCCTGCCGCCCGACGTGACAGGCCAGCTGCTTTCCATCGCCAGAGAGGCTCTCAGCAACATCGCCCGCCACTCCAAGGCGACCCGTGGCAGCGTTGAGGTCGAAGCGCGCGGCGGCCACGTGAAGATGGTCGTCAGCGACAACGGAGTAGGGTTCGATCCGGGCGGGGTCCGCGGCCCGGCCCACCAGGGCCTGCTGAACATGCGGGCGCGTGTTGCGTCCATCGGCGGCAGCCTCGCCGTCGAAAGCGAGCTCGGCCGTGGCACGCGTATCATCGTGGAGGTGACCCGTCGCGACCTACCGGGCGGCGGGGCCACGGATCGAGGAAACGAATGATCGACCAGACCGAGGCACGCCCGCTGCGGCTGCTCGTGGTCGACGATCACGAGGTCGTCCGACAGGGTCTCGTCTCGCTGCTCGAACGGCGCGAGCGCTTCCAGGTCGTGGCCGAGGCCGGCACGGCCGCCGAAGCCGTGGAGATGGCCCGCAAGTTCGAGCCGGACCTGGTTGTCATGGACGTGCGTCTGCCGGACGGCTCCGGTATCGAGGCCTGTCGCGAGATCCGCGCCGAGTTCCCCGCGACCCGGGTCGTCATCCTGACCAGCTACCCGGACGAGGAAGCCGTTCTGTCGGCGATCATCGCCGGAGCCTCCGGCTATCTGCTCAAGCAGATCCGAGGCCGGGACCTCGTCAGCGCCCTGGAGTCGGTCGGACGCGGCGAGTCGCTGCTGGACCCGGCCGTGACTGAGAAGGTGCTGGACAGGGTTCGCCGCATCGCCACCGGCACCTATACCGACGAGCTGGCGCAACTGACCCAGCAGGAGCAGAAGATCCTGTTGCTGGTGGCAGAGGGCAAGACCAACAAGGAGATCGCCTCCGAGGTCTTCCTGTCAGACAAGACGGTCAAGAACTACGTCAGCTCGATCCTATCGAAGCTGAATCTCGAGCGGCGCGCCCAGGCCGCCGCGTTCGTCGCGCGCCATCGGATGAAGGGCGGCGCGTAGTCGCGCTCGTCCGGCGGGCGGACCCTGCGCGCCAACTGGCCACGGAATCGTTCCAAACGGCCCTCCATCGAGCTGCCGCGCCCCGTACACTCCGCGTCATGCGTATTGTCAGCGCCGATGAGGCAGTCTCCGGGATCAAGTCAGGTCAGCAAGTCTTCATGCAGGGAGCGGCGGCGACGCCGGAGGTGGTCCTCGAGGCGCTGGTCAGGCGCGCCCCGGAGCTCACCGACGTCAAGATCGTCCACATGCATGCGGAGGGCCCACATCCGCACCTCGCGCCCGACATGGTCGGTCACTTCTGCCAACGGTCCCTCTTCATAGGCCCGAACGCGCGGCCCGCGATCAATGACGGTCGGGCCGAGTTCATCCCCGTCTTCCTGTCTGACATTCCCAGCCTGTTCGACGAGCACATCCTGCCGCTCGACGCGACCCTGATCAACGTCAGTCCGCCCGACGACCATGGCTTCTGCTCCCTCGGGACCTCGGTCGACACGGTGCTCGCGGCGATCCGCAACACCAAGGTCGTGATCGCCCAGATCAACCGATCCATGCCGAGGACTCTCGGCGACAGCTTCGTCCACGTCGACAAGATCGACTTCGGGGCAGAAGTGGACATGCCGCCCTACGAGCATGCGGACCCGGAGATCGGCGAGATCGAGAGACGCATCGGGGAATACGTTGCGGAGCTGGTCCCCGACGAGGCGACCCTGCAGATGGGCATCGGGGCCATTCCGAGCGCGGTCGGGCTCTACCTCGACAACAAGAAGGACCTGGGCGTCCACACCGAGATGTTCACCGACGTCCTCGTCGATCTGGTCGAGCGGGGCGTGGTCACCTGCGAACGCAAGACGGTCGACTGCGGCAAGATCGTCGTCACCTTCATGATGGGGACGAAGCGCCTGTACAAGTTCGTGGACAACAACCCCATGGTGGAGATGCGCCAGGTCGACTACACGAACGACACCTCGGTCATCCGGCGGCAACGGCGCATGACCGCCATCAACTCGGCCATCGAGGTCGATCTGACGGGTCAGGTCTGCGCCGACTCGATCGGCCACCGGATGTACAGCGGCGTCGGCGGACAGATGGACTTCGTTCGGGGCGCCGCGCTGGCAGAGGAGGGTCGGGCGATCATCGCCCTGCCCGCTACGGCGGCGAATGGCAAATACTCCCGAATCACCATCGCGTTGAAGGAAGGAGCGGGCGTCACAACTACCCGCTCGCACGTTCGGACCATCGTCACCGAGTTCGGCGTGGCCGAGCTGTTCGGCCAGAGCTTCCGCGAGCGGGCCAAGCGTCTGATCGCCATCGCTCACCCGAACTTCCGCGACGAGCTGACGGCCTACGCCCGCAAGAACTACGGGGTGTAGGCAACGAAGGTCCAGGCCTGCCGATTCCGCCCGCGCCAATCGCTCGGCGGCTGGCTGATTCCGCTGTCTGGCGCTCCGTCGAAGCCCCCGGCTGGCTGACGCTGAGCGCACAAAAAGGACGAACGCCGGGCGTCCCCTCCGGCGTTCGTCACGAGCGGAAGTCTGGGGGTCCCGCAAGCCACTGCGCAGTGCCGAATGGCCCTCCGCCGCGGGCAAGTCGTCCCCGCTCGAACGGGTTCCGGGGACGGTAGGAAGTGCCTGCCGGCGCCGCCTCGTTGCGGCCCATCGGAGCCGCTCGGCCGGCGGAGAGGGCCCGCCCGTCCGGGCAGTGGGTTCCTATCCCGGAACGTGCTCGTGCGGGCCATATGGCCCCCGGTCTTAGGGAGCCCTGTCGCTAGGGGCGGCGAGGCTCTCGGCGCACCCTTACGCCATGCTCGCCGACTCCCAGGTACCTCTGCGCCGACTGCTCATCGTCAGTCAGCACCCGGCTGCCACAGAGGCGCTCTGCGATCACCTCTCACGCCATGGCTTCATCGTCGCTCAGGCGTCGTGTGAATCCGCGGCGCGCGAGGCCGCAACCGCCCGACCGGACGTGGTGCTGCTCGATGCAGATGTCGCAGGGGGATGGCGGCCAATGGTGGCGGCACTGTGCGATCTGATTCCTCCGGAAAGGATCGCGGTGCTCGCCTCCTACTGGCATGCGGACGAGCAGCGCGAGGCGGTCGCCGGCGGGATTGGCGGCACCCTGCTCAAGCACCTGGACGGAAGCGCACTGGCCCGCCAGTTGCGCGCATTGAGTGAACCGACCATCGTGACGAATACGCCGAATCCAGAATTCCCAGGCATCCCAGCCATCATCGACGGCTCGGAGGCCATCGCCTACGTCGAGACGAGGATCAGCGACGGCGCTTGCGCCTACCCGATTACGCCCTCGACGACAATGGCGGCGGTCTACCAGGTTGCCGTCGCCAACGGCACACCCAACCTGTGGGGAACGCAGCTGAAGTTCATCGAGCCGGAGTCGGAGCACTCCTCCGCCTCAGCCGCCGAGGGCTTTGCCCTGGCGGGCGGCCGGGTGACGAACTTCACCTCCGCCCAGGGCCTCGTTCTGATGAAGGAAGTCCTGTACGTCATCGCCGGCAAGCGCCTGCCCGCCGTATTCCACGTCGGCGCTCGCGCCATCACCTGGCAGGGCCTGAACATCCATGCCGGCCACGACGACATGATGGGCGTCGCGGACTGCGGATGGGGCATGTTCTTCGCGCGCAACTGCCAGGAGGCGGCCGACCTCACCGCCATCGCCCGCCGCGTCGCCGAGGACGGCGAGACGCCGTGGTTCGTGGCCCAGGACGGCTTCCTGACCACTCACACCATCGAGAACGTCCTCCTGCCCGAGGACGAGCTGCTCAAGCGCTTCGTTGGCGACCCCCGCCAGACCGTCCGCAACCTCTTCGATCCCAAGGATGCCCTGCTGTCGGGACCTGTCCAGAATCAAGACTCGTACATGAAGGGCCGCATCGGGATGCGGGTTTGGTATGAGCGCTTGCCGCAGATCGTCGAACGCGCCATGGCCGAATGGGCCGCCCTGACTGGACGGCAGTACGGCCTGATCGCGCCATACCGGACCGAAGACGCGGACTACATCATGGTTTCGATGGCAACCACGGCGGATACCGCGCTCGCCGTGGTGGACGCGCTTCGAGACCAGGGTCGCAAGGTCGGCTGCGTCACGGTCACGTGCTTCCGGCCCTTCCCCGCGACTCAGCTCGCCGCCGCGTTGAAGAACGCGAAGGTCGTGGCTGTCGTCGAGCGGACCGACGATCCGGCCGCCGCCGACAACCCGCTCACACGCGAGCTCAAGTCGGCCCTGGCCGATGCTGCCATGGACGGCGCCCCGCTGCCGCGGGTCGTGTCGGTCGCGGCGGGCCTCGGCTCGCGCGACATCCAGCCGGGCGACCTCGGAGCGGTCTTCGACTGGATGACCGACGAGAAGGCCATCAAGGCTCGCCGCCGCGCGGTCCTCGGCATTCGCCATCCCGACGCTCTACCCAAGAGCAACCTCAGCATCCGGCCCAAGGGCGCCTACAGCCTGCGCGGCCACTCGGTCGGCGGCTTCGGCTCCGTTACCACCAACAAGCTCGTCGCGATCACGGTCGGCGAGCTCTTCAACCTGTACGTTCAGGCGTATCCGCGCTATGGGTCGGAGAAGAAGGGCCTGCCGACGACCTACTACCTGACGATCGCCGAGGAGCCGATCCGGCTCCACAACGAGCTCACGGAAGTCGATTTCGTGCCGCTCTTCGACACCAACTCCTTCAAGCAGGGCGATCCACTGGCCGGCCTCGTGGACGGCGGCACGGTCTTCGTGCCGACTCCACTGACCGATCCGAACGAGATCTGGGCGGCCCTGCCGCCCGCAACGCGCGCGGAGATTCTGGCTCGGAAGATCCGCCTCCTCGCCCTCGACACGGCAGCTCTGGCCATGAAGTACGCGCCTCGACCGGACCTCGAGATCCGAATGCAGGGTGTCGCCCTGGTGGGCGTCTTCCTGCGGGTCTCGCCCTTTGCCGAGCGAGCCGGACTCGACCGGCCAGCCTTGATGGAGGCCGTCCGCGGCAACCTGACCCGCTTCTTCGGCAAGCGTGGCACGTCCGTCGTCGACGCCAACCTGGCCGTTATCCAGGGCGCGTATGACGGCGTGATCGACGTCACCGCGGCGATCGCGGCTGAGGGCAAGCCCACGGCTGGCAACGCCGCCGTCCCCGCCGCTGCCAAGGCAACTCGATGACCCAGGCTCGAACCGTTGGCGAGGCCATGACTGCCAACCCGATCTCGATCGCCGAGACGGCCTCCCTCGCGGAGGCCGCCACGATCCTCGACACCCAGAAGATCACCGGTCTTCCTGTCGTGGATGCGGGCGGGACTCTGGTGGGTGTCCTGAGCCAGACGGACCTGGTCCGAGCTCGAGCCAACCAGAAGTACGTCCAGAACTGGTCCGGCCTTCCGGTCGGGCAGATCATGACCACGCCGGCTCTCACCATCTCCGCAACGGCCAGCCTCGAAGAGGCTGCCAGAGTCATGGATGGGCGCCGAGTCCACCGCCTCGTCGTAACAGACGGCGCGGCAATCCCGATCGGGATCATTTCGGCCAGCGACCTCGTGCGGTCATGGCTGAGGTAACCCGATGACTGAGCGAGCGATGACCGAAACGACTGCTACCAGGGACAACGGCCACGGCCCGGCGCCGATGGCCGACATCAAGACGCTCGGGGAGGGCCCCGGGCTGATCGCGCCCCAGACCTTCGACGCGCAGGCGTACATCGACGACTTCAACACGACGGTCATCGATGCCTACCGCCGCGGGGTTGCCGATGTCGAGCTGCCGGCCGACATGGGGGTGGGGCGCAGCCTGATCGCCCCGGTGACCGCGGGTATCCGCGATTTCAGCGCGCTTTCGCCGCTGATCCCTGCCCTCATCGCCGAGAAGTGCGTCGGCTGCATGGCCTGCGTCAGCGCCTGCCCTGACAGCGCCATCGTGGCCACGGCGCAACCGAAGGGCTCGCTGGCCAAGGCGATCGACTCGTTCGCTGCCTCGCAGCCGAACCCGCCGCTTGCCGCCACCACAGCCAGGTCCCACTTCGTCCACACCACGAAGTACGCCGACGTGCCCGCCAAGCGCGGCATCGAAGGAGCCGACTTCGGCCTCTTCATCGACCCGTACCACTGCAAGGGCTGTGCCGAGTGCGTGGACGTCTGTGTTGCCCAGGGCCACGACGCCCTCGTGATGGCTGAGAAGTGCGACACCGAGGCCAGCGGCGAAGGCACCCTGGACCGCTATCGCCGCGACATTGCCTTCTATCGATCCCTGCCCCCGACCCCGGTCGAGTACCGCAACGAGAAGGCCCTGGCCGACATCATGCTCGGCGAGCATGCGTTCGGCTTCGTCGGCGGCGCGGGCTCCTGCTCCGGCTGCGGCGAGGGCACCGTCGTACGCATGGTCGTCGCGGCCACACTCCAGGTCCATGGCCCGCAGAGCATGGGCATCGTCGCCGAGACGGGCTGCAACACCGTCTTCGGCAGCACCTACCCGTTCAACCCGTTCACCGTCCCGTGGACCAACTCGCTCTTCGAGAACGGCCCGGCCGACGCCATGGGCATTCGGCTGCGCTGGGACCAGGACGGCCACGAAGATCGGCGGCTGTGGGTCTTCGGCGGCGACGGCGCCATGTACGACATCGGCTTCCAGTCGCTATCGCGCCTGGTCG